>FLOH01000388.1_pt1 | contig 101788 bp, 78 predicted proteins | sample 756751 | NCBI WGS metagenome assembly FLOH01 (sample SAMEA4026879, study PRJEB14308) | marine metagenome | biome: coastal water; material: water | depth 74 m
TGCTGTTGGTTATGGTGGGTGCTCTGGCGGTAACCACCCCGGCGTTTCAATTCATACTCAAAAGAGAGCATCCATTATTTGATATAAAATTTTACCTGCCGAGCCGCACTGATATCGATGGCAAGTTAGTAGGAGGCGCGGCCTTATTTGGAATAGGTTGGGGCATGGCAGGCTTCTGTCCCGGGCCGGCTTTAACCGCAATTACCACACTGAATAGTTCAGTACTCATATTCGTAGCGGCAATGATTGTCGGTATGGTCTTGCATCGCGTAGTTGTAGAATAAGGTTGTAGAATAAGGTTGTGGAGTAGGGTTGTAGAATAAGGTTGTAGAGTAGCGCTGTGGAGTAAAGCCGTTAGTTTTACATTAACCTTCCCACTCCATTATTTGCTTCACACCACAACAAATTGTCCCATCATGCCATTGTCTTCATGCTCCAATATATGACAGTGGTACATATACGCTGTCTCGGCATCTGAAAAATTTTCAAACTTCATTATGAAGCGCACGGTCTGGCCGGGGCCAACTTTTACCGTGTCTTTGAATCCCATCTCCTGCGGTTTTGGCGGTTTGCCATCGCGATCCAGAACCTGAAACTGGCCATGATGAATATGAAAAGGGTGCATCATCATGGAGTCATTGGTGATTTCCCAAATCTCTGTGCTGCCAACGGAAATCTGCTCATCGATGATGTTTATGTCCATGGCTTTGCCGTTGATAAGAAACTCGCCACCCATCATGCCGCGGCCCCGGCCACCGCGTCCCCCTCCTCCCATTCCCATTGGCATGCTGAGGGTGAATTGTCGACTACGGCTGGCTTCACTTTCCTGCATACGTCGAATGCTGGCCAAGTTGCGCGCCAAGCTTTCCGATGTTTCGAGATTCGATTGTGGTTGCAGGCTGAGAATATGAAACGCCTCGGTATTCATGGGGTGCATATTGCGCATCATGCCCTGTGGGGCAAATTCTGAGTTACTCGCCATGGGCAGACTAACCAGATTGACCGGACTGCCATCGCTAAAATCTACCACAATCTCCGCTCGCTCGGCCGGGGCTAATTCCAGGCTTTGCAGTTCTGCGGCTTGTTGTAGCAGGCTTCCATCGCCGCCGATCAGTTGAAATTTTCGACCATCATCGAAGGCAAAGTTATAGGTTCGTGCGTTGGAGCCATTTAGCAGGCGGAAACGCACCTTGGAGGTGGTGGGGGAAAACACAGGCGATAGTGTGCCATTGACCAAAATAGTGTCGCCAAACAAGCCGGTCATGGTATCCATGCCCATGCCCACGTAACGGAACGATCCGTCAGTATTGAAACGACGATCCTGCACTATGAGTGGAATATCATCTACACCGTAATCCGAAGGAAGTCCGAGCTGCGAGCTCTCATCATCGTCGATGATAATCAGGCCCGCCAAACCCCGATAGACCTGCTGGCCTGTATTGTTCAGTCGATGGGAGTGATACCAGAACGTGCCAGCCGGTTGCATGATCTTGAATTCAGGATTCCAGCTGCCTCCCTTGGCAATAATCAGAGCTGGCCCACCGTCTGCCTTGGCTGGCACATGCAGTCCATGCCAGTGCAAGGTGGTTTCTTCTTCCAAAGAATTTTGTACGTGCATGGCAACATCGTCACCATTTTTAAAGCGTAGGGTAGGGCCGAGAAAGCGGCCATTAATGCCGATGCTGGGAGTGCTGAGACCGGGCAGGAAGTTCGAAACGCCCGTTTGCGCAGTGAGCGTGTAGTGCAGCCGGCCATTTCTGCTGGAACCATTTAATAGTTCGGGCACTTTTAGTTCATTAACCAGGCTTGCCGAGGTTTGCGAAAAAGCAAAGTCAGGCAAAAGCAATCCAGCAGAGCCAATACCAATCGTTTCGAGAAACTTGCGACGGTTAGCTGTGTGGATCATGGGCGGCCCTCCAGTCTGTTGTGATTTTTCAGCGTAAGCTGATTTCAAGGCATAGTCATCAAATTTTATGCCTACGCGGTCAAGGTAGAGCTGACTCAAGTCAAGGAAGTGCTTCTCCTATCAATTACTCGATGTTTCGCTGCAGCACAGTAACGAGCTTTACACAGTATGTCAAACAGCCAGCAAGGATTCAGTGCGCGGTTAATCACGGCACAAATAAAAAGGGATCAGGCCTCGCGACCTGATCCCTTTTTTAAGATGCTAAGCGTACTATTGTGGAGCGGACATAATCATCGAGTGTTGCATGTTCATCGCTGAGCGTGATCGATTGCGCTCAGATTGCATCAGCTCGCCGACAGCAGGACCCCCCTGATTATAGATGCCGCCACGCAGGGCAAACAGCAGGTAATCCATTTGCTGGGTGTCTTCGGTATCCTTGCTGGTAAACTTGGTGACAGCGGCATCAATTAGTTCGCCTCTGTTTTCCACGTTGGGGTAAGCCAGGATATCGGTAATCACTGTCTCCAGTATATTCAGGTTATCAATAATCATTGCCGCTTCTTCTGATTGGCTGTACAGATCAGGTGCAATTGCCGGCGCCATTGGTAACTCGCTGGGAGCAGGAAACATCGACATGCCACCAGCCGATCCAATCTTGTTCCAGAATCGTTCAAGCGCTACGTCTACACCGTTGGCAAATTGGCTATCCAGGTTCTCAAGGATAACCGCTTCCAATGAGGCGAGCTGCAACCATTGCTGAGTCCAGAGGAATCCACTGAGCAGCGGGAATGCGTTTTTAAAACCATTCGCCTGATCATGTTCTATCAAATAGGTGCTTTCTTTGGGTGCGGTGGCAACTGAATGCCGATCGTCGTCGAGGTAATCTGCAACGGCCTGGGCAACGGCTGCGCGCTTGTCGGTGATCGAAGAGTCGATATAAATGCTAAACAGATTGGCTTCGAAATCACGGCCCCGCTTCAATACTTCTGAAACATGGCGGTTTACCGCTCCATTGTCCGCGTAAGCGGCATCCGCGTCTGCGTCGGAATACTGTCCGCGCATTTGCTCCAGTAATGCAACGCGAGTCTGTACCTCCAATTCCTGATAAGGGCCATTCATGCCCATAACCATCCCGTCGGCCATCATTTCATTCATGCTCATGCCATCCATCATCTTGAGATGCATTTGCAGTTCGTCGCGGGCCGCCTTGGTGGCAGGATCGTCATTGATTTTAGCGACTTCTTCGAAGGCCTTGGCCTGAGTGATATCGAAGGCGTTAAACAGATCCGCAAGCTGTGGATATTGATCTCTAATATCGGCGCCTGATTGCGCACCGACGACAGCCGAAAACAGGCTTGCGGCGGTACCCAGAGATAATGCGATTGTGTAGCGCCTAACGGGCCCTAAGCAGCTGTATTTACTCGTTGTCATGCTCCAACTCCTCGAATGGTTTTGGTTTGGGCGGGTTATGGATTCGGGATAATTTCGGCGAGAGTATAAACGCATCCCAATTCCAGTGCCATTGTGCTCTCAAAGCGTAAGCGCCTAGTTTACCTGAGTTTCATTCTGATGGTAGAGAAAGCGGCCTCTGCGGCCACTAACAAAGCGTCGAAAAGCCCAGGTTTCGTGCGGCTAACCGGTAAATGACAGGTAAAAGTAGGAAATGGCGGCTGTTCGTTGCGCGATTGAAGTTTTGTAATTTTTTGTGACAGGGCCGGAAATTCTGGCTGTGACACGCGTTTTCGGTAGGGGCTAAATCCTCCACCGAAAACCCGTGTAGCGTTAGTGCTTATCGCTGGAATAAATAGGAAAACTTCACAAAGATCTGGTCGCCGTCTTTTCTGAGGTCGTTAGCGACGACCAATTCTCTTTCGCCTTCCATTTCGACAATATCGAAGTTGCTTTGGTTGGCGTTGTAACCGACATAAAAAGCTGACCAGGGATTGATTACATAACGTAGTAATAAATCAAAATTCAGATTTTCGTCATCTTTCAAACGAGACGCCGGACCCGCATCGGTCTTGTCATACTGTGCGATAAATCGCAGCGACCATTCTTTGGTGAATTGGTAGTTCCAATTGCTGCGAATAATTTCATTGGAAAATACCTTGTTGCCACCGCGCTGGGTTTCAAGCTCGGTATACAGGTAAGTATTGGCAATGCGAAGTCGGTCGATGGGTCGCCACAGTATGTCGAGATCGATTCTGTTGGTATCCGCCACGGTGGGTAAATTGCCCGCTGTCGGTACCAGATTAAGCGTCTCTCCTGCGCGATAGCTTGCGCCAAACTCCAGGGTGTTCAGCATGCTATTGTGGTAATTCAGCTGCCAGTTAGAATAGTCGTAGCGGCGGTTGCTGGCGATTCCGGAAAAATCCTGCGGGCGCAATACTTCAACGTAGTCGGTGTAGGAATAGCCAAAGGAACTGGTATCGAAATTGAGACCAAAGGTGGGCCCTAACTGGTGATAGATCAATGTGCCATCGCTGTCTTTTAAATACACATCAAAGATCTGCGAATTCCAACGATTGATACTCGAATTTTCAGGATAAAAAGTTAAATTCATACGGTTGTGAATGCCGTCGGTATCGGGCCTGAAGAAGCGGTTCATAAAACCTAACTCGGCACGGAAGTCTGCTGTGGTCTCAATGAAGTGGCTGTGGGTACTGACGGTGCGACCGGTGCGATTGACTTGAATATTGCGCTGACGACCAGTTTTCGAGTCACCGCCAGTAGCCGGTTCGCTCTCGGTTCCAGTCAGTTGCATTTCAGTCACCCAGTTGTCGGTAAGTTTGATGCGGCCATCGATGGCGCCTACCCGGTTGAATCCGTCTGCCAACTCACGATCGGTGAGTAGAAAACCAATCCGCGATTGATCAGATATATCCCTGAAGCCTCGAATAATACCGATATTGGCTTTTTCACCACTCAGCGGGTCTGTTGCCTCCCGGTTTAATCCAGGCGCTTCGTCATTGATTAAAATGGCGCCAAAACCGTAGTTGCCCTGCCGCCCGGTAAAGCGCAGGCCGCCCTCGGGGTCGATGATGCGACGGGTGAAAACCAGCGTCGAATCGGTGGCAAAGAAGTCGGCATTTTCGACGAAGAAAGGACGGCGCTCAGGGAACTGAACTTCAAAACGCTCGTTCAGAGTGACCTGTGGTTCATCGGACTCTACCTGACTGAAATCAGGATTAAGGGTGAGGTCGAGCACCATGGCATCATTGAATACAAATTTGGCATCGACACCGATGTCCTGTTCAGAGCTTTGATCGAACTTCGGCCCACCGGTTGCGCCGGGATCCAGAGAATCCAGTTCGCGGGCGAAGATAAAAGGGATGATCTGCGAATTATTGCCCGGTGAGACATTGCTGATACCGGTTAACATCGCCGTCTGATTGAGGCGGCCTTCGATGCCTAAAGAATAGGGAGGCCAAAAAGTCTCTTCACTTAGTCGGGGGATATAGCGTCCGAACTGAGCCCGCCAAAGCTGATCACTGGTATCGGGAAAACGCAGGCTGCGCAGCGGAATTGCCATCTTCACCATATAGCCCTGATCGGTCAGCTGACCCTCGCTGTCCCACACCGCTTCGAGAGTGGTATCGAAGCCGGCGCGCCTTGAAGAGCCTTCGGTCCAGCGAGCATCCCACTGGATGCCCAGAGGAGTGGCGCGGAATGAGAAAGCCGCGCGTTGATCATTAAAGGTATCGATGGTGATTTCAACATTATCATCGCCGCCTATATTTTCTCTTGAAGAGAGATTTGCGCGTATTTGATCTGGCTCGGAATCGAAGGCCATAAACAAAACGTGCAGTTCTTCCCGGTCATAACCTATATAGACTTCGGTACGCTGAGAGGCTGGATCGCCGTCATCAGGATTACGTTGAATGAAGTTCTCGACCTTGGTCATGGATCTAGCCAGTGCCGAAGAAGGCTGCATCCCGGCAAAGTCGGCAAAAGACGGCTCACCCTCAATAAGAGGCATGATCAGGCCATCGTCGGCGGCAAAAATGGAATTTGAAAACAGGAAAGTTACTACTGTGCCTAGCGCACAAAATGACAGCCACGACTTTCTCATTGGATCCTCTCTGGAGTGATTTCTTTGGGCGGGGGGAGTGTACTGAGTTTTTTCGGTCAGGTGAACCGTTATTGCACCTGACTATGGTCAATAAACCCATCTTTATTGGGCATATTGACCTTAAGCAGCGTCTCGCTGTTGAGTACCGCATATTGATTAATGATGCCATTCAGATACAGCACATAGGCCGTCACCTGATACACCTCGGTGTTGCTCAGTGACTTCGGTGAATCGGCCGGCATCGCCCGGCGCACATAGTCGAATAAGGTGCTGGCATAGGGCCAATAACTGCCGACCGTGCGAAGCGGACGGTCTTCTGAATGCATATCACCGCCGACCAGTACGGTATTGCCCGAGGTGCCTTCACCATTGGCCCCATGACAGGCCTGACATCGGGCTTCGAATACTAATTTTCCCTGCAGGGCTGTACCGCTTCCCTCCGGAAACCCACTGCCATCTGGCGCAGCAATCAAATCGAAGTCTCGAAGCTGGCTCTCACTAATAGCCGTGCCAAGACCTGTGGTTTGTGCCTGGGAAAAAGATGCAAAGCTCAGTTGCAAGACGCCCAGTGCAAACAGTAAACAGGAAACTCTTCTAGGCGTAGACATTAGTCACCTCTCCGGCCGTATTGACGGCCCAACTTTGTATGCCGTGGAAATGATAGGTGCTGATATTGCCACGCTCCGCCAGTAAACTCGCGCGAGTGGGCTGTACATTCCCCAGGCTGTCGGTGGCGCGGCTCTGTAATATGGCATTGCCACCGGACCACTGCCAGGGAATGCGAAACCGGGCCAATGCTTTCTCACTCTGATGGGATTCGATCATGGCGTCGGCCCAACTGCGACCGCCATCGGCGCTGACCTCGACGCGACGAATACTGCCGCGACCGGACCAGGCAATGCCAGTAAGCTGGTAGAGTCCCTGCCGATTCAATGCCATCTGCCCCGAGGGAGAGGTGATTACCGATTTAGTTCCCATGGGATAAGTGAACTGTAAGCTGCTACGGTCGAGCCGGGTGTCTGTGTACTTGCTGGTCTCATCGCGGAATTGGCCAGGAGTTTCGCTCAGCTTAATCTGGGTTAGCCATTTCACATTCATATTGCCTTCGCAGCCGGGTACCAACAGGCGCATCGGATACCCTTGTCCTGGTCTAACCGGTTCACCGTTCTGGTACAAGGCTAACAGTACGTCATCCATCGCGCGGTCGAGCGGAATGGATCTACCCATACTGGCGGCATCGGCGCCCACGGCATGCAGCCATTTTGCTTCTGACCGCACACCCGCTTCATCTAACAGGGTAGACAGAGGGATGCCAGTCCATTCCGCGCAGGAGACTAATCCGTGCAGACTCTGTGCGCTACCATTCGCGGCGTTTGCACCAAACAAGGATCCGCTATTGCCCGAACATTCCAGAAAATAGATTTTGCTAACCATGGGGTATTTCAGCAGGTCTTCATAATTAAAAACCAGGGGCTGCCTGACCAGGCCATTGATCACCAGTTTGTGTTGCGCGGGATCGATATCAGGTATGCCGGAATGATGACGCTCAAAATGCAGGCTATTGGGGGTGATGGTGCCTTGCAGTTGATGCAGAGGCGAGCGGGAAGAGCCGCCGCCTGGATACAGGGGGTTTGGGTTGCCGGCCGTGCGCTGCATATGCTCGGTGAAGCTGGAGCGACTGCCGTAGCCGCTGGCACCGGGCCCGGGTTGTCTGGACCAGCCGGGTATTTCCAGCGTTAAGCCCGCCTCGGCTCCCAGGGCTGAATTGGCAACGACGGCGCCCATGCCACCTAGGCCCAGTCCGAGTAAGTGGCGGCGATTTATCAAGCCGTTGCCGGCCGCTGTTTCTAGTTTTTGTTCAGTCATGGGTAATCTCTTTGGTTTTTTCTGTAAGCCTCAATAGTTCTAATTATTTCGCGTTACTGATTTCTGCTACTGTTAATTCTTGCCGCTGCTGATTCTTGCCACTGCTGATTCTTGCCACTACTGATTCTTACCACTACTGATTCTTACCACTGCTGCCTCTCGCCGCTATTGATAGCTGAGGTATTTCTTCGCTTCCTGCACGGCGGGATGACTGTCGTCTGTCCACACGGCCAGTAGTGCTTCATACATCATCGCCGCTTGGAAGATGTTGTCTAGTTTCTTATAGCTGCGGGCGGCTCCTAACAAAGACCAGGGTCGATTAGGCATTCGCTGCAATGATTGCTCAAACGCTTGCATGGCCATTTCTGCATTGCCGGTTTCCAGCAACACTTCGCCCGCCAATTCGTGTACCGGCTTAAGCGGATTGGCCGCCCCGTTGGGCAATCTGCCCTGCTCGGTAAGAGCCATGGCGTCAGTTAACAGACTCAGGGCTTGTTGGCGTTTGGCCACATCGACCGCGGATTGACTATTGGCTTCGGCGAGCAGGGTGAGGGCAGCCACTTCCATCTGGCTGACCTTAAGCGCGGCATTGTTTGGGCTGCTGGCAGACAAGGCGCTGAGTTTGTTCGCTACCTGATGGGCGAGATCCAATTGCTCCAGCTTGGCCGCACTTAAGCCCAGCGCAAGTAATTCATTGGCATCCAGATCATCGGAAAATGGCTGGGTCTGCCATTGTTGACTCTCAATAATGTGGCGCGCCTGCATGATGCGAACGGTACTGGCGGAGCGTGCGTCATTGGGATTATTTTTAAGTACTTCCCTGGCTCGGGCAATCCAGTTTCTTGAGGTTTCCAAATCGCCTAACTGTAAATCTCCGTACTGGCCCCAATCGGAGGAGTGATTCAAATCATTTACCGTATTACCCGGTTTCCAGAGCGCGATGCCGGCATTAAAAGCGGTATCGTTCCAGCGAGAGACTCTGTCCCACATGCCATGCTGAATAAATATATGGGTGGGCATGTGAAGAGCATGGGAAACAGCGGGTGCGATGTCGGCGTATTTAGTCGCGGCATCCAAAGCAATCGGCGCGTGCAGAGGGTCATCGAAAGCATGGATCACGTAATGGGCTGCGCCCGGATGGTTGCCATTTTTCCTGAACAGTTCCAGCGCCAGCGCGCCGGCTCGCATATTAATACGGTCCTGATCAGATCCCGCCGCCGTGGCGCCGGCTAACATGGACACCGCGTAGAAAGCTTTCACTTCGTCATCATTGGGGAAGCGGCTGTACAGATCAGCCATGGCATTCATCCAGGCGGTGCGGCGCTCAGTCATACCGCCTGGCGTCAGGGCATAAGCTTCTGCGGCACGGATAAATCCTTTCTCTCTTGCCGTTGCTGCCTTGGCGAGCCGTTGCTCAGTGGTGGCGCCGAGTTTCATCAGAGCCTGCCCGGGACGTTCATCCTTTTGTCCGAAGAATGGGTGTTGATAGGTGAAAGCTTCTCCCCAATAAGCCATGGCAAAATCCGGATCAAGTTCCTGTGCCTTGCGAAATTCGGCCTGTGCCTGGGTCAGGCCAAAACTGTGAAGGTAGCCAACGCCGAGAATGAAATGCGCTTGAGCAGCAGTGGATCCCGAGGTAGGGAAATCGAATGTACCGATCTGGTCGAATTCGGCGGCTTGGGTGTAGCCGCTAATAGTGGCCATGGAAAGGCTGAAAAACAGCGTCAGTACCAGACTAAAAAAGCGGCGCTTGGACATGATGAATCCTCGGGTTGTTATTCTGCTATGGGGCTAAGGGTGCCAACTCCGCTGGACCAATGCAATCACTTATTTGGTATTAATTGGGGATTGATTTGCCGAATTGTCAGCGCGCAGAAATTCGGGGTAAGGCAGGCTTTTTTGGCGGTTAAGTAGCGCTACTCAGGAAATTGTGAAAAACCGGATCAGGCGGCTAGATGATCGCCGATTACTCGAATAAATGCAGGTCCATATTTCTCCAGTTTTCTCTCTCCTACGCCGCTAACCAAACTGAATTCGCTCATGTCTCTGGGCAGAGTCACACACATTTCCTGCAAGGCGCTGTCGTGAAAAATAACATACGGGGGTACGCCCTGGTCTTCCGCAAACACGCGCCGACATTCTCGAAGTGCCTCCCACAGTGCAATATCGACGTCTGCCGCGAGCGGCGTTTTAGTTTGTCGTTTGGCCGCTTTCTGTTTAAGGTCGCGTCGTAGTTGAATTGATTCCTCGCCTCGAAGTAGTGGCCGGCAACTCTCTTCCAGGCGAAGCGCCCCAAAGCGTTCCAGATCAACACTCATATAGCCTCTGGCAACCAATTGTCTGAACACCGAACGCCACTGGTTATTATCCAGATCTTTGCCGATGCCGTAAGACGCCAAATGCTGATGATCGAATTGGAATATTTTGTCCGTTTCGGCGCCGCGAAGCACATCAATCAGGTGATTCACGCCGAATCGCTGTTTGCTGCGGTAGGCCACACTAAGCGCTTTGCGCGCCGCTTCCGTTCCGTCCCAGGTCTGAGGAGGTTGCAGGCAAGTGTCACAATTACCGCAAGGTTTTTCCAGGGTTTCAGCAAAATAGGCAAGCAATGCCTGGCGACGGCAGGAAGTGATTTCACACAGACCCAACATGGCATTCAGCCGATGTTGTTCTGCGCGTTTGTGTTCCTCGTTGCCATCGGATGTTTCCATCATTTGTCGTAGCTTGATCACATCCTGTAAACCGTAAATCATCCAGGCGTTGGCCGCCTGACCATCGCGTCCCGCGCGGCCAGTTTCCTGGTAATAGGATTCGATGGTCTTGGGTAGATCCAGATGCGCGACAAATCGCACATCCGGCTTATCGATACCCATGCCGAAGGCTATGGTGGCGACGATAATCACCCCTTCTTCGCGCAGGAATTTGCGCTGGTGATCGGCGCGAGTCGCCGCATCAAGACCCGCATGGTAGGGTAGGGCATTGAACCCCTGGTCTTGTAACCAGTAGGCGATGTCCTCGGTTTTCTTGCGCGATAGACAATAGACAATGCCAGCATCACTGGCGTGTTCCTCTTGCAGAAATTTTAAAAACTGCTGTTTCGCATTGTGTTTTAAGGCGATGCGATAGCGAATATTGGGTCGATCAAAACCCGCGATAAACTGTTGTGCATGGCCCAGCTGCAGGCGACTGATAATTTCTTCGCGAGTGCGTTCATCGGCGGTGGCGGTGAGCGCAATGCGGGGAATTTCCGGGAATAATTCATGTAATAAACTCAAGCGCAGGTAATCGGAACGGAAATCATGCCCCCATTGCGACACGCAATGGGCCTCGTCGATTGCAAAAAGTGAAATCGAAGACTGCTGTAATAGTTGGAGGGTTCTAGCCTGATTGAAGCGTTCCGGGGCGATGTACAGAAGGTCGAGCTCTCCAGCGGACAGCGCCTGTTCGATTTCGCGAACCGAATCGGCATTCAGCGTGGAATTCAGGAAAGCGGCTCTCACACCTAACAAGAGCATGGCGCTCACCTGATCCTGCATGAGCGCGATCAGGGGTGAGATGACCACGCCGCAGCCTTCTCGCACGATAGCAGGAATCTGGTAACACAACGACTTGCCGCCACCGGTGGGCATTAATACCAGGGCATCGTCGCCGAGTATCACGGCTTCTATTATCTGATCCTGGGGTGGACGAAAAGACGGGTAACCGAAAACGGACTGCAGGATGTCATGTGCACTACTCATAGCCCCTTAGTATACCGTATAGTCAGAGATTCTCCTGTTTCGATGCATTATTCTATCGGTGTCGTTGGCGCTATCGAGCAGAGCGCCATGGTTCTGTTGGGTAATGTTTATGATTTTTCTGGCAGCAGCGCAAAATTTCGCGGAACCTGGACGCCGGATTCCGATGGCAGCGTGCGGCAGTTTTTCGAACAATACAACGAAGAATCAAAAAGCGGGGATGCCTGGTTTAACGGTCGTTATGTGCGCAAGAAACTCTAATTATTTTTTTGTCAAAGCGTCAGCCTGGGGTTTGCGGGGATTTTTTAACAGAAATATAAAGGGGATAGAGGCAATGACTACCCACATCATCAGTTTAAAATCATTCACATAGGCAATCGTTGCCGCCTGTCGCGTTATTTCTCCATTTAAGGCTCCCATCAAACCGGAACTCATGCTCATCAATCCATCCGGTACCTGCTTCCAGGAAATTCCAAGTGTATAGGGGGTAATGTATTCCGTCAGGTAGGCATGATTGGTTTGAATGTTTCTACCAAGCACTGTCATCACAATTGAAATACCAACGCTGGCACCCATGTTTCGTGTCAAATTGAACACACTGGCCGCCTCGGCACGATATTTGGGATCCAGAGTGGTATAGGCAATAGTGTTTAAAGGCACGAAGATAAATCCCAGCCCGAAGCCCTGTAACAAACCGGTCCACATAAGAGTGCTGGCGGGAACGAAAGTTGAAAATTGAGTCATGGCATTCAAGGAGATAACGGTGAGACTCAATCCGAACAGGATCAAGGCTCTGGGATCTACCCGGTTCACCAGTCTTCCAACTAGTATCATGGCCACCATGGTACCTGCCCCTCGTGGTGCCATTAAGGTGCCCACCTCCAACACAGGATAACCCATCAGATTTTGCATATAAGGGGGCAACAGAGCGACGGTGGCCAAGAGAATCAGCCCAACAAAAAACATGAAGAACAGACTGGTGACCAGATTCCGGTCTAAAAACATGGCGGGGGGCAAGATAGGGTTGTCAGTCTGCATGGTGTGAATTACATACATCCAGATAGCAGATCCCGCGATGGCGAAGTAGATAAATATTTCCCTTGAGTCAAACCAGTCTACCTGTTCCCCACGATTCAGAATCAGCTGTGCGCAGCCGATGGTGATGGCAAGGGTAAGGAAGCCGAGCCAATCGAAGCGTCTTTTCTTTTGAGGTTCTGGCTCGGGCATAAATAGACTAATGCCCAGGACGGTAATAATTCCTAATGGCACATTGATAAAAAATACCCAACGCCAATTATAGTATTCGGTCAAGTAACCGCCCAGTGTCGGTCCAATAATAGGACCGATCATAATTCCCGCGCCCCAAATAGCCATCGCACTGCCGTGTTTCTCTTTTGGATTTATATCTAACAGGGTCGCTTGAGAAATGGGAATTAGTGCGGCTCCGCTCATGCCTTGCAGGATTCGGAAAAAAACTATTTGTTCGATCGAAAGCGCCAGTCCGCAGAGGGCCGAGCTAATGGTGAATGCTGTCACCGCAACGATGAAAACTCTTTTGCCACCGTATCGCACGGCAAACCAACCTGAGGGCAAAGTCATTATAGCGGATGCAACAATATAGGAGGTTAACACCCAGGCCACCTGATTCTGAGTGGCCGCCAGACTACCCTGCATATGTGGCAGGGCTACATTGGCGATAGTGCTATCAAGCACCTGCATGATCGTCCCCAGCATAATTGACAGGGTAATCAGGCCGCGATACTTAACTTCTTTTTTAGGGCTTTCAGATTCCACGGATGAAGTCGTTCAGGTTTTGAGTTAGCCAGGAGATATTGCGTACATGACCGGTGTCAATACTGACTTCCGCGCTCATGCCGGTGGATAGAGGGAGATTATTACCCTGCGGCTCGAAGGCTATTTTGACCATAATGCGCTGCACTACCTTGATCCAGTTGCCGGAACTGTTTTGAGCTGGCAGTAGAGAGAATTCAGAGCCGGTTGCGGGTGTTATGCTCGCTACCTCCCCATGCCATTCGACATCGGGGTAAGTGTCTATTTTAATAGTTACTGGCTGACCAGCACGAACATTGGTCAGATCAGTTTCCTTGAAATTTGCCTCGATCCAAATTTCGCTGTCATCAACAATGCTGAATAAATTTGTGCCTGATAGTATGTTTTCACCAACATGCGAGGAGACATTAGTCGCAATACCCTCCGCCGGGGATTTAACTTCCACGTAGCTAAGGTCGAGCTCAGCCTTGGTTAATTCTGCCAGGGACTGTAAATAGCGAGGATGTTCTTCGACCGGTTTTTCCGGATCGATTAACTTGGCCTTGCTGACTAGCAATTCCTGTTTCTTCGCTTCCAGTTCGTTGTACGATGTTTTCCAGGCGAACTGTGACTGGTCAAATTGCGCCACGGAAACCGAGTTCTCGTTCCTCAGTTGTTGCATGCGCTTCAGCTCCAGCGCCCTGAATTCAAAATCTGTTTCGGCGCTGGAGATATCCAGTTTTCTGCTTTCATATTCGGCCTTTTGGCTAAGCAGGTCGCCATGGACATTCGCCAGATTGGCCTCTGCCCGGGAGATAGCAATCAGGTAAGGTTGATCGAACAGTCGGATCACCAAGTCTCCTTTTTTCACTCGCTCATTGTTTTTGGGGAAAACCTCTAAAACCTTGCCGGATAATTCGCTGCTGACAGTAATTATTTCAGATTTCAGGTAGGCATTTTCGGTGCCCACATAGCGTCCTCCTTGTAAATAGACCCAGCTGCTGACCAAGGCGATTACTATCGGTCCCAGTAGTAATATGGAAATGCGTTTTATCACTTTAGTTGTTACCCTCTTCCTTCCGATTGGTTTTTTGCGTGTGTTTAAAAGTCTATTTGCTAGTTGTTATCGCCAAGGTTCTCGCGAATACGTAATAGAACATCCAGAAACATTTTTTCGTCTTTGGCATCTATTCCACTCAAAGCTTGTTTGCGTATCTTCTGTCCTAATTTCCCTAATTTCTCGATCATGGGTTTTGCTTTCGGCGTCAGATAAACCCGCTTTGCACGGCGATCATTGGGATCATCGCGTCTTTCAATCCAGGCATCCACTTCGAGATGATCCAGATGTCGCGCCAGGGTAATAGGGGCGATATCCATTAGACAAGCCAGACTTTTCTGCTGAATTCCATCGCCGCGAAACAGGTGGGCGAGTACAGACCACTGCGCCCGGGTGAGCCCAAGATCCTGGGACTGGCGATCAAAGCTCCACCGCAGCAAGCGGGCTACGTCATGTATTACGAAGCCGAAGCCCTCGTTGATATCGGTTTTCATAGTTTACCTTATAATAAGCTTGCTTATTAAATCAGCTAAACGCAAAAATTTCAATGGTAAGCTCGATTTGCTGATTGCGGATTGAGGCGGAAGGGCCCGATGGTGGGATAATTTACAACTGGAGTACTGCAGGTTTTGGTCTTATTTTACTAAAGCGCAGGTTCGGATACTGACATTGGGACAGATATCCCGCGCTCAAGTGGTTTTATTTCTGCTTGTTTTAAAAGCGGCTCAGTTGCTGAGTCACAAGGCTAATGTATCAGCTGAGCGACTTTCTGCAGTAGCACATTGCGCGTAAACGGTTTGGGAAGGACGTGGGCATCGGCTTTCATATCATTTAGGTACTCGAGCGCCTTGCCAGCGAAACCCGACATAAACATGATTGATATATTGGGAAAAATACTCTGTAGCTCTTCTGCCAGCTCAGATCCACTCATACCCTGTAATACAATATCGGTTAACACAAGGTCGATACGGTCCAACTGTTTCACTAGCTCCAGTGCTTCCTCGGCCGATGCCGAATCGTAAACTGAGTAGCCATTAGATTCGAGCATACGCTTGATCAGCTGGCGAACACCCCCATCGTCTTCCACCAGTACGATAGTCCCACTTCCCTGCGACAGCGGCAGCACTTCGGAAAGCCTCTGGGAGGCTACTATTCTCGAGTCGGCTATGGGGAAATAAATCTTGAAGGTTGTGCCTATCCCCGGTTCGCTATACACCGTTATTTCACCCTTACTCTGCTTCACGATGCCGTATACCGAGGCTAATCCCAGTCCGGTGCCTTTACCTCGCTCCTTTGTGGTAAAGAAAGGCTCAAAAATCCTGGCGAGTACTTCCGGAGCTATGCCTGTTCCAGTATCGCTGACCGAAACTTCCACATAGTGTCCGGGGCTATTTATGATATGTCCAAGCAGAGACTCTGCATCCAGATTAATGTTATGGGTAGTGACAATCAGGTTGCCGCCATCGGGCATCGCATCCGAGGCATTGACAATCAAGTTAACAAGGACTTGTTCAAGCTGGACTGGGTCCAAATGTACCCTGTGGAGATCGGACTCCAGACTCAGGGTTAATTCTATCTCAGCACCGATCAGTTGTAGCAACATCTTTTGGATGTCATGAATCTCATCATTAACGTTCAGCAATTGTGGTTCAAGAATTTGCTGACTGGAGAATGCCAGCATTTTGCTAATTAACTCTTTTGCACGCTCACCGGCTTTCAGTACCTCATCCAGATCTTCGCTACTCTGCTGATTCTGATTCTGATTCAGGGTCAGTTTCGAGAGTTCGGTGAAGCCCATCATTGCAGTCAGCATATTATTCAGATCGTGGGCGATCCCTCCGGTTAACTGACCCACGGCCTCGAGTTTCTGAGATTGGCGCAACTGCGCCTCCATAGATATTCGCTTCGATATGTCCTGAATTTCCGCCAGTACCTGTTGTTGTCCGCGTAGGGTAATGGGCGTCAGAGAGATTTCGACGGGAAACTTCTTGCCGTCTTTACGCATCGCAAACAGTTCCAGACCTTCGCCCATTTCCCGTCGATAGGAATCCGCCTGATATTCCTTTCGGAGGTTGCTGTGGGATGCTTGCAATTTTTTAGGCAGCAAAATTTCAACCTTTTGTCCAATGAGCTCCAGGCGACTATAAGCCGTCATTTCTTCTGCCCTGGAGTTCACCGAAGTAATGAGCCCTTCGGGGTTCACAGTGAGCATGGCGTCAGTAGAAGCTTCCCACAGCGCCTCGAACTCCACCTGACTCTGCTGCCGAGCCTCTTCGGCGAGTTTTCGCTCTGTTATATTCTTCAGAACAGTCATCCAAACCTCACCGTATTCAGGGTGGGTAAATGCGGAGACTGAGGAGGAAACCCAAAAAGTCACCCCATCTTTTTTGACGCCCTGAAGCTCCCCGGTCCAACGTCCGCGGGTGTTAAGCATACGATTGATTGCTTCTATGCTGACACCCGGTAACTGCTGTTCTGGGGCAATAAGCAAGCGTGAATTACATCCAATAAGCGCGCCAGACTCATAGCCAAACATTTGATCGAAACCGGGGTTCGTATAGAGGATTTTTCCTTCATTAAATTCCGTTAAATAAACCGCTTCGTGCATCTGGCTTATAATCCTGGCCTGAAGCCGAACCTCATCCTCATTGAGATGTCTTAGTCCAACTTGCAGGTGTTGGTACCTCTCGGGAATTGCCGGAGCGATCGATCCAAAGTTTTCGATGATCTTAAATCGACCCTCGTTTGAGCATTGGGACAGATAGGTGTTGACCCTGGCATGATGGGTAGCGGGGTCCATCTCCACTTCGCCTTGAGGACCGCGGAAACTAATTCGTTCCAATACTTCAATCAAGGCTTCTGCTTCCAGCGTTCCCGCCTGATTTACCGCTTGCGCAAAAGCTTTTACGCAGAGGTAGGCGCCCTCGCCGAAGTTGGTCAGGATCCCATTACCCCCGGGCCAAATACCCGTGACGCCAGGGTAATGGGAAAGACGCTTGAGGAGGTTTTTATTTTCTTCTGTATCGACTGTCATGAAGTAAGTATTGCTGGAGTAAAATCCTTCCCGAACCTCAGCTCTCAGCTGGCTGGCCATTATTTCGTCATAATGTCCCATGACCACCGCCATCTTGTCTTTCAAGCCCCGTTCGGTGAATGCATTTAAGAAGTTGAGCTGATCCTCGCCTGCGAAATAGGGCACCAAAACTTGAGCGCCCGAATTCTCAACGGACTCTAAAAGCTTCGCTATATCCTCTTTAGATGCACCCAGGGGCAGATACTCCTCCCCCATTATCTGACCGCCATCAGCCAATAGTGCTCGTTTGGCCGCATCGATCGATCCCCGCGGCCACTCGTAGTTATTGCCGGCAAAAAACATCTTCGGCCCGAATTTCCCACGCATATAGGGAATCATTTTTTCGATTTGCTGGTTGGGAAGTGCGGCGAAGTGAAAAAAGTAACGACTAATAACGCTACCTTCGTGGAAAGAGAAGTTCAGCAGTGGAATTTTTCTGGTTTCAGCAACCCGACAGGCGACTGCAATTCTTGAATTTGAGAGTAGATTGCCGATTATCGCCGAGCATTTGTGCTGATCTACAAGTTTCTCGGCAGCCAAAACCGCAGTTTTCGGCAAGCTCCCGTCATCTTCAATGACCAGCTCCAGTTTTTGCCCCAGTACACCGCCATTTTCATTGACTTCATCGCAGGCCATCTGCCCCGCCCGCGCTATTTCGGTGCCATAAATCCCGACGATTCCCGACAGTGGAGGCATTAAGCCGAGCTTGATTGTTGCAGTCTTGTTCAACGTGTTATCTCAATTAATCACTTTCTGCTGAGTCTAGCTGAGACTAGCAGCCCATTATATATAATAAACCTACAAATTTAGAGCCCTTATTAGGGGCAAATAAGGGAGGTTTACCAGGCACCTGAGATTATGTTCGGGGGCCTGTTTCAGTCTGTCACAGCTTCGCCTGTTTCGTGGTGCAGGCCGCGCCATTGCTGAATATTCGCCTTAATTTCACCTAAATTGATCTAGCTCAAATTGATAGCGAATAGATGGCTGAGAACAGCTTTTCTATTATTCTGCACGGCCACCTTCAACTAGGATTCGCTCAATGTCTTTTTGCTAGCTTAAGAGGTAGTACGGCTAATGAAGAGAAATGCTTGAGGGGCTATTACAGCCTGAACTGATACTAAATCTTGGCACGTCCATGCGGCGTGACATGCAGATTAAATGGTGATTCTCATGGGAACTAAAACTTCTATTATCAAAGGCTTATCACTGGCAGCCGCCACGGTGTTGTTATCGCCGTTAACGCTGGCTCAGGAAGTAAGCTTTCACAAGGATATCGAGCCGATCCTGCAGCGCAGCTGTCAAAATTGCCACCGAGCGGGTGGTGTGGCACCGATGCCCTTGGTGACCTATGACCAGGTTGCCCCTTTTGCTGGCTTGATTGAATACAAGACGGGCCTTCGGGATCGTGCCGGTGCCATGCCGCCCTGGTATATGGAGAAGGACATCGGCATTCAGCATTACAAAAGCGATCCTTCCCTCAGCGAGGAAGAAATAGCCGCAATATCTACCTGGGCACGAAGCGGTACACCGGAAGGTAATCCAGCCGACGCTCCTGCGCCTCTGGCATTCGATGACAGCATCAAGTGGGGCTTGGGTGAACCGGATCTGGTAGTGACCACTACGGATTTTACCAAGTTAGCGGGCACACCTGACTGGTGGGGCGAGGTTCCCAGGGTTGCAGTGGGGCTCACGCAAGATCGCTATGTCAAGTCCGTTGAAATTGTCGAAGTTAATGATGTGGGTGACGGTGGCGCCGGCGATACGGTGGGCGGATTGTTCATATTTCACCACATGATCTGGAGTACTCAGATACTGGATGAAGCCGGTGTTAATACGGGAGCGGACACTACCACCTCCTGGCCAGTGCATGAAGTGGGCCGTAATGGCGACATTTTCGATCCCGATGGGGGTCGGTTGTTGCGAGCCGGATCCTCTTTCGTTACCGACTCTGTGCATATGCACTCCAATGGTCGCGATACCACCGGTCATCTGGAAATCGGTTTTCGCTTCCATCCAGTGGGCTACGAGCCGAAGTTTAAAAACTCTCGCATCGGTCTTGGCAATGGCGTAGATATCAGTATTGCTGGCGGCCAGACTGACCAGGAATTACATGCCTACTCCGTATTGGAAGAGCACACCAAGGTCATCACTTTTGAGCCACATCTACACGCTCCCGGCGAGCGTATGTGCCTGGAAGCGATTTGGGGCTACACCGTGGAAACACTGTCCTGTGTGGGCTATGACCACAACTGGGTGCGAGGCTATCCCTACGAAGATGACTATGCGCCACTGTTGCCGAAGGGCACCATCCTGCACATCGTGGGCTATTTCAATAACACCGAAAGTAATTTCAACGTGCCTGATCCACGAAACTGGCAGGGTTCCGGTAATCGTTCGGTGACCAATATGTTTATCGATCTGGGTATTCGCGTGAGCATGACCGATGATCAATTTTTCGCGGAAATGGAAAAGCGTCGTAACAAGCTGCACCTTGGGCCCAACGATCACGTCATAGGTTGTCCGCTGTGTCTGGCGCCGCTGGTTGCACCTGTGGCTGAAGCCAGTGATGACGAGCTCAGCAATGAAGTCGCCCTACAGGGAGCTAACTAGTCATGGTAACTCTAACAAGTAATCTACGAAAATTATTGAGCCTGAGTCTGGGCCTGATACTAATCAACATCAGCTTGATTCCATTGGCGCAGGCTCAACTAAGCTATCGCTCGGGGCAGCATATTGAGCCGGCCTACGAAGGTTGGCGCCGAAACGATGATGGCACTGTCACCTTCGTTTTTGGCTACTTCAACGAAAATTGGGAAGAGGTACCGAACATTCACGTCGGCGATAATAACTTCTTCTCTCCCGGTGACAAGGATCGAGGTCAGCCTACTCGCTTCCTGCCGAGGCGTAATCGCTTTACCTTCGAGGTAGTCGTGCCCGAGGATTGGGGTGATAGAGAGCTGACATGGACCGTGATCTCTCCCAACGGAGTCAAAAGAACGGCTTACGCCACCATGGCGACCGATTACACGATTGATAATATGATTATCGCCTCTGAGACCGGCTCACTGGGTGCTGGCACCAGTAGTCCCGAATCCAGAGCTAATCTCCCACCCGTGGCAAAAGTTATCGGTGATACCCGGCGCACCGTGCGTGTTGGTGAACCGCTGCTGGTAAGAACACAGGTAACAGATGATGGCTTGCCCAAACCTCGAGGTGATGCCTTGCGGTTGGCAGCGGCTGCCAGTGGTGAAGGTGGTGCTACAGCGGCCCCGCAGCTTAGCGCAGAGGAACAAATGCGCGCGCGTATGATGCGTAAGCCTTCCAAGGTGACGGTGGGTAAAACCAATGGTCTGTATCTGTCATGGAATATATACCGAGGCGATGCTGACGTGACTTTCGATCCACCTCAAGTGAAGCCTTGGGAAGATACACGCGCATCGGCCAACTCTCCCTGGGGGTCGATTTGGACGCCTCCTGGCGTACCGGAAGATGGCATGTATGAAGTCAACGTGACTTTTGATGAGCCAGGCCAGTACATGTTATGGGGCCGGGCCGATGACGGCGGTTTGTTTCACGATCAATATGTTGAGGTTAATGTATTGCCTTGACTTGACCAAAAAATAGGCATCCTCCTCCTGTAGCCTAAAAAAAATAAAATGATCGTGAATGACTGGCGGCTGATTTTCTACAAATCAGCCGCTTTTTTGTTTGTGCCTGTGTGGCTACGAAAATCGGCTCGGCGATCTGTAGCCGTTGCTCTGAAGGTTTCTGTCTGATTTCTACTGACTTGGTTTGGCGGCCGACAACGCGCCTTGCCACGGGCTCTATCTCGCAAGCCTGGGCTGCGCTAGAATCGTGCTGCTGGTTTTTCAAATAGTTTGAATGGTCTAACAATCATGGTCGAATGGATTATCGCTGCCGATAAATTGCGCGCAATATGAATAGCAAAGATTCACCCCATCGTATCCGTTTTCACCTGGCCGTATCGGCAGAGAAGTATCTGGCCTTTTACCAGGGAGTGGCTCGGGACATCCTGGTGCGCTCCGAGGACAACAAGAGCATCAGATTTCCAGCCGGCGCGATCCGAAGTTTTCTCACCCATGAGGGTATTTTTGGCACCTTTGAAATTCAGTTCGATGAGAATAATAAACTCATAAGAGTTATACAGATAAACGCTGAATAGAATCTCCCTCTGCAGGTTGACAATCTTGCATCGGGTACTCGCCAGGCCAGGGTTTAGTTCCTTTCTGCTTGCTTTCTCAAGCCCCTATTGCTTTTTTTCAAAGAATCCTCTCCAATGCCTTGCAGGAGGATAAAATCATGAGAAGCACAATAACAAGCTTGCTGGCTCTGCTGGCAGTATTCAGCCTCTCGGCGATGGCCAATGAAGGCAGTCTGGCATTTGTCGGTGCGCGAATCATTGACGGCACGGTGGCCGAACCGATCGAGGACGGCGTGGTAGTCATCACCGATGGCCGTATCAGAACTGTGGGTCCTCGCAGCGCGGTGACCATTCCCGAAGGCGCGCGACAAATCAATGTTAGCGGCAAGACCATTATGCCCGGTCTGATCAATTCCCACGGTCACGTAGGTGACACGCTCGGGCTGAGCGGTGGTGAATACAACACCGATAATCTATTACGCCAACTCACACTGTATGCGCGCTATGGCATAACTACGGTCAACAGTCTGGGTGGTGATGAAGAGGAGGGGTTTGCGCTGCGCAATAGCCAATACGATCCAGCTCTGGATCGGGCACGACTACTGGTCTCGGGCAGTGTGGTGATCGGTGATAGCGAGGAGGCTATTCGTGCCGAAGTCAATCGCAATGCAGACAGGGGTGCAAACTTCATCAAGGTAAGAGTGGATGACAATCTTGGTGCTACGGAAAAAATGCCGAAGAATCTGTTCGATGCCTTGGTGGATCAGGCACATATTCGACGACTGCCGGTAGCGGTACATCTTTTCTATCTGGATGATGCCAAATACATTCTTAATTCCGGCGCAGACTTAGTGGCGCACAGTGTGCGGGATTTACCGGTCGATAGTGAGTTTATCAATCTGCTTAAGAGCAAAGACGTGTGCTATATCCCGACGCTGACACGTGAGGTTTCGACTTTTGTGTATGAAAGCGAACCGGGTTTTTTCTCTGATCCCTATTTCCTGAAAGAAGCTGATCCGGCTGTTTTGCAGCAGCTGAGGAGTCCAGAGCGGCAGTCCCGCATGCGCAATAGTAGCTCCGCCCAGCAGTACAAGATTGCACTGGATGTTGCCATGGCAAATATCAATGTCCTCAATGCGAGCGGTGTAAAGATTGCGATGGGCACGGACACTGGGCCGCCGGCCAGATTTCAGGGCTACTTCGAGCACATGGAAATGCACATGATGGTGGAAGCCGGCTTGAGTCCTATCGACGCGATTCGTGCCTCTACCGGCGTTGCGGCCGACTGCATCGGTGCGAGAGATGTGGGCACACTGGAGCCGGGCAAGTGGGGAGATCTGCTGGTATTGGGTGCTAATCCTGCTGAGAACATCGAAAACAGCAAGTCCATCGAAAGTGTCTGGATAGCCGGCAATCGCGTTCCAGAATAGCGAAGCGACGGACACTAATTTGAAATCAAGGATCGACTGAAACTTATGCCAGATTCAAATTCTTATCGCGCGGGCAGACATTTTCTGCAAATTCCAGGGCCATCAAATGTGCCGGATAGAATTCTCCGAGCCATCGCTCAACCGACGATCGATCACCGGGGGCCAGAATTTGCCGAACTTACGCTAGGTATTTTGGCCAAGCTGGCTCCGCTGTTTCATACCGCTTCTCCTGTTTTTATCTTTCCGGCTTCCGGGACTGGTGCCTGGGAGTCATCGCTGCTGAACACATTGTCACCTGGAGATAAAGTTCTGGCTTTCGAAACCGGGCATTTTGCTACGCTTTGGAAGAACCTCGCCGAAAAATTGGGACTGAAAGTGGAATGGGTAACAGGCGATTGGCGACATGGAATAGACCCCGACGTTGTTGAGCAGCATTTGCGGGCGGACAAGGGGCACAGCATAAAGGCGGTACTGGCCGTTCACACCGAAACCTCCAGTGGCGCCACCAGCGGGATAAAACAGATTCGGGAAGCAATCGACGCAGCCAATCATCCGGCCTTGCTTATGGTGGATGCGGTTTCGTCATTGGGCTGTTCTGATTTTCGTCATGACGATTGGGGCGTGGATGTCAGCATTAGCGCCTCGCAGAAAGGGCTTATGCTGCCTCCGGGATTATGTTTTAACGCCGTCAGCGAAAAAGCCCTTCAAGCAAGTAAGCACTCAGGATTCCATCACTCTTACTGGAGTTGGAAAGAGATGCTGGAACTGAATAAGAAGGGTTATTTCCCTTATACCCCAAGCACAAATTTATTATACGGTCTGGATGAAGCCCTCTCGATGTTACACGCCGAAGGCATGGACTGTGTTATTCAACGGCATGCGCGCCTGGCACATGCGACTCGCCTGGCCGTCGAGGGTTGGGGCCTGGAAATTTTCTGCCTCAAGCCAGAAGAATATTCAAACTCCACCACCGCAGTAGTTATGCCCGAGGGACATGATGCGGACCACTTGCGTGGTGTCATTCTGGATCGCTTCAATATGTCACTGGGTATGGGATTGGGCAAAGTAAAAGGCAAGGTATTCCGTATCGGCCATCTTGGCGATTTCAATGAGTTGATGCTGGCAGGTACGCTGGCCGGTGTGGATATGGGGCTCAGCGCGGCGGCAGTTCCCCATAACAAGGGTGGCCTGAATGCGGCGTTGGATTTTTTGGCTTCCGATTAAGTTTGTAGCCTGTTTAATTGATAGCTTGAATACTTTATAGCTTTGACAACTCGTAGCATTGACAACTCGTAGCATTGACAACAACAATAATAACTGGCGAGAATTTTTATGGATCCATCAACAGCTGTTAGTACCAGCCCGGCAGTATCCCTGATCGGGTTTTCGGTTGTTATTTTTCTGTTACTTTTTTTGATCGCGAAATGGAAGTGGCATGTCTTTTTTGCCTTGCTGGTTCCGATTCTGCTTTTCGGTATCTTGCCGGGGGTTCAGCAGAACAATTTTATCGATGCCTTCGAATCCGGTTTTGGTAATACCTTGGGTTCGATCGGCGTTGTCATCGTGCTCGGCTCTATAATTGCAGAGGCGCTGAAACATACCGGCGCAATTCAAGTCATCACTCGTTCTATGGTAAATCTAATCGGCTCGAATCGCATGCCGCTGGCCTTAACCATGACAGGTTTTATTATCGGCATCGCCATTTTTTCCGACGTCGCCTATGTCATCCTCAACCCTTTGGTCCACTCCGCCGCCAAGAGTATGGGTGTCGGCATCGCCGTGATGTCCACCGGGCTAGTGGGCGCACTACAGCTAACCCATGCCATAGTCCCGCCCACACCGGGGCCCCTGGCCGCCGCCGCTCTGCTAGGAGCCGACATTGGCAAGACAATTATTTTCGGCAGCATCGCCTGCCTGTTCGGATCCCTGAGCTGTTGGGCGTGGGGTGTGTATGTAGCTGGCCCAAAAATCAAGACGGAGGCTTCCGATGAATTCGATGAGAGCAACTTCAATATTGACGATGAGGACCTGCCCAGTACCCTGAGTTCTTACACGCCGATTGTTATCCCCATCGTATTAATCGGGGCACAAAGCATCGTCAGTCTCGTGTTCGATGAGGGTCATATCCTGAGAACAATTTTTTCCTATCTTGGCTGGCCGGTTATCGCCCTGTCGATTGGTGTCTGGTTGGCGTATCGCAATATCAAGAGCGAGGATGCAAAAGAAAAAGCAAAAGATGAGTGGGTAGAGGCGGCGCTAAAAACATCGGCGATGATTCTGGTTGTAACGGGTCTGGGTGGATCACTCAGTGCAATATTGCGCGGCACCCCGGCCGTGGATTTTATCGCCAGCATGTTTACCGACTACGGACTTCCCACTATCTTGCTCCCCTTCGTAATTGGCATCATCGGAAATTTGATTACCGGTTCGACCACCGTCGGGGTTATCACCGCCGCTTCACTCGTAGCTCCGATGTTAGCAACCCTGGGATTATCACCGGAAGCGGCAATGCTCGCCGGTGCCAGTGGCTCGGTCATCATCAAATACGTGAATAGCAGCTATTTCTGGGTGTGTACATCACTCACTCGATTAGATGTCGCCGATGCGGTGTTCAGCTACGGTGGTGCAACTCTGGTGGGCGGTGTGGTTTCGTTTGCCAGCGTGTGTGTGATGTGGGTTTTGGGATTTATTTAGCTTTTATTCTTCTTCGATATCAGGAAATAGAGATGCGCTTATGAGAAAACTAAAAATAGGTCTGCAGATTTTGGGTGTCGTGATACTCATTCCAGTTGTTGCTCTTGGTACTCTTCGATTCGCCAAGCGAAATGCCGACGGGCCTTCAATTCTTTTTCCTGGCGGGGAACTGCTGTCCGGTGAGTTGTATACGGGGCCAGAGCCGGACTGGAGCTTTACCGATCGGGTATCCACCATTGAGCTACAGCTTAATGATCCTGTCAATTCACGTCTGATCTGGATTCTGGAAAGTGAGGGTAAGGTCTATATTGCCTCCGGTTATATGAATAGCTTTTTAGGCAGACTATGGAAGCACTGGGCCGTGCAAGCCGATGCAGGCGATGGTCAGGCGGTGGTCCGCATCGAGGGTAAGCGTTACCTGAGACAACTGAATCGTATTAGTGAAGGTCCTGTGCTGGATGGTGTGGCAGAGACCATGACGAAAAAATATCGATCGCCCACCACAAGGCAGGCTATCGAAGCAGGTAATACCTGGATATTTGAATTAGCACCTGGGGAGGAATAATAAGATGAAGGGCAAAAACTATTTAATACTCTGTGTAGCAGTTTCTATTATCGTCGCATCTACTATTCTCTTTGTGCCAGGAGTCTCGGATTCATTCGAGACGAGACTACTCACTTTTCTTTCCACTAATGCGCGTTAAGAATGGCGCTTGGCCGCGCTAAACTACGAGGAAATTCGCTGCAGCTTCCGGGTTCAAAAACTTGCCTCTCAGTTAGAGTCTAGTCAGCGAGTGCCATTTCTAACACGCGTGCTACGTGCAAGGCTTCGCGCCCTGCGCCATCCTGAATCTGCTGGCGACAGCTGGTGCCATCGGCAATGATTATAGAGCCCTTGTCGGCGGCTCTAACGGCAGGCAGTAAACTTTGCTCACCCATCTTCATCGACATGTCGTAATGCTTGGCATCGTAACCAAAGGCTCCGGCCATGCCGCAGCAACTGGACTCGATTGTTTCCACCTTTAAATCGGGTATCAGGGCTAAAACCTGTTGCACTGATGACATGGCGGCAAACGCTTTCTGATGACAATGGCCATGCAATAAAGCCTGGCTTACTGGTAGCGGTTTAAGCTTTAACTGTAGTTGTCCCTTGTCTTTCTCAGCCGCGAGAAATTCTTCCAGCAGGAAGGCATTGCTGGCGAGTGCGGCAGTTTCGGAGCCTGGAATCAATGATGGAAATTCATCGCGTAAGGTAAGCAAGCAAGAAGGTTCCAAACCAATAATAGGCACGCCGCGATCAACATAGGTTTTCAATGATTCAAGCATCCGGCGTGCTTCGGCACGTGCCTCATCCACTAGTCCGCCGCTGAGGAAGGTACGTCCGCAACACAGCGGTCGATTCTGGTCTAGCGGCTTCGGGTATTGCACCTTATAGCCTGCCGCATTGAGTACGGCGAGTGCAGCGCGCGCATTTTCCGGTTCGAAACAGCTATTGAAGGTGTCTACCAATAACACGACTTCCTTCCCGTTTGACTCGGCGGCCGCTTGCGCCGGGATTTCTTTTTCGCCCTGGAATTGATCTTGTCGCCAACGCGGCAAGCGGCGCCTGCTGCTGAAGCCGAGCATTAACTCGGATAATTTAGCCAACCCGGGAATTTGATCGCGCAGGTTAAGCAAGAAAGAAAAATTCCGCGCCCGATAAGCATAACGTGGCAAATAGGCAATCAAACGATCCTTGATGGGTAGTCGGTGTTTTTGATAATACTGATACAAGAATTCAATCTTCATCTTCGCCATGTCCACGCCGGTTGGACATTCCCGTTTACAGCCCTTGCAACTAACACACAGGGACATGGTGTCGAACATACCCTGGGAGGTGAGTGCGTCGACGCCAAGTTGGCCACTGACAGCCAGCCGCAGGCTGTTAGCCCGGCCCCGGGTGAGGTGCTGCTCATCGCCGGTGGCTCGGTAAGAGGGGCACATAACAGCGACATCGGACTTGCGGCAAGCGCCATTGTTATTGCACATCTCTATCGCCTGATTGAAACTGCCCCAGGCCGACCAGTCCATGGTGGTTGCTATGGGTTGAATTGCATAGCCGGGAGCGAAGCGAAACAGATGGCGATCATCCATTTTTGCAGCGCGCACAATCTTGCCGGGGTTAAAGGTGCCTCCCGGATCGAAGCTGTCTTTCACTTGTTCGAATGATTCCACCATACGGCGACCGAACATGGCTTCGTGAAATTCCGATCTGGCCAAGCCATCGCCATGTTCGCCCGAGTGAGAGCCCTTGTACTCGCGTACAATCTCCAGGGTTTCCTCGACTATAGCGCGCATTTTTTTGGCGCCGGATTCTTCTTTCATATTGAGTATCGGGCGAACATGCAGGCAGCCCACGGAAGCGTGGGCATAAAAAGTGCCGCTTGTCCCATGTTTATGAAAGATGTCAGTCAGGCGCCGCGTATACTCGGCGAGATCTTTAAGCTCTACCGCACAATCTTCAATAAAGGACACGGGCTTGCCATCACCCTTCATCGACATCATGATGTTGAGGCCAGACTTGCGCACCTCCCAAACTGACTGTTGGAATTCTGCATCTGTGGCTTCTACCACCGAGCCAGGAAAGCCCATCGTGCCCATCAGCTCTACTAATTGCTGCAAGCTTCGCCGTTGTTCTGCCTGATCTTCACCCGCAAATTCAACCAACAAAAGCGCCTGCGGTTCACCCTGGACAAAACGATCGACTATGGGTGCGAATATCGGGATATCCCGTGCCAGATCGATCATAGTGCGATCTACCAGTTCTACCGCCGAAGGATTCAGTTCGACGATGTGTTGGGTCGCGTCCATCGCCTCATAAAAACTGGGGAAGTGGCAGATACCCAATACCTTGTGTGCTGGCAGGGGCTGCAGGTTCAAATGGATGCGCTGAAAGAAAGCCAGGGTGCCTTCCGAGCCTACTAGTAAGTGAGACATATTTGGCGTTTGGCCGGTGAGTGCATCAATATTGTAACCCCCTACGCGACGTAGAAGCTGGGGAAAACGTTGGGCTATTTCTGCCGATTCTCTTGCGCCCAGTGTAAGCAGTTTATTGAGTAATTCGGTGTTGCTGGCGTCGTCAGCAACGAGTTGCCGTGAGGGCAGGGTGTTGAACTGTGTTTTGCTGCCATCCGCCAATAAGGCATCGATGGCGCGAACATTATGCACCATATTGCCGTAACGAATGGATCGAGAACCACAGCTATTGTTGCCAGTCATGCCGCCGAGGGTGGCTCGATTCGCGGTTGAAACATCGACCGGGAAAAACAAACCGTGGGGCTTGAGAAAGCGGTTGAGATGGTCCAGCACCATCCCCGGTTGGACACAGACGGTCCGATTCTCCGCATCGAATTCCAGTACCTGGTTGAGGTACTTCGTGGTGTCCATCACCAGTGCTTCACCAATCGCCTGACCCGTCTGCGAGGTACCGGCGCCTCTGGGCAAAACCGGGATTCCCTCGTCCACGGCTATCTGTAGCGCTATCTGCACATCCTGCTCACTTTTTGGAACCGTGACTCCTATCGGTTGTATCTGATAAATCGAGGCATCGGTACTGTAGCGACCGCGGCTGAAATCATCGAAAAACACTTCGCCCTGCAGTTCTCGCCGCAAGCGTGTCGCCAAGGTGCTGTTGTTTCTGTTTGCCATTGTGCTGTCCATCACCATCAGCTGGTTCTTGCTGTGTACGCATGGGTCTTACTGTGTAGTTGACTTTATATCATACCTCAACACGCAAAACGCCAAAGGCAGGTATTGTAGATTTTCCGTCGCAAAGCAGACGGGGAATTTGTGCCAGGTTGATGAGGACTTACTAAGAACTGTCGGCTGATCGTGATATTGTGCGCAACTTGCCTATACGCAGGAGGTGAATTACTTGATCGAAGTCGCTCTCAGTGAAGCCATTACTACTTTCTTTTCGGTGGAAGGCTTGGCCACGCGCCGGATTTTTCATGGCCGGGGACAATTGTATCCGGGTTTGGAGCATATCTGTATCGATTGGTTTGAGCCGGTGGTCTTGGTGACTGCCTACAGCGAAATTGTAGAGCCAGCGAGCCTGCTTGAGGCGATCCTTGCTGCTGATCATGCTAAAAAAGTCGAGTCGGTGGTATTACAAAAGAGATATGAGAAAGGTGCACCGGCCGAGTTGTTGCTGGGGGGAAAGCTGCTTGAAACAGTCGTCAACGAAGAGGGTTTACTGTTTGAGGTACATCCCGGCGCACAGCAGAACGCCGGCCTGTTTCTCGACATGTATCCCTTGCGCCAATGGTTGCGGGTGCACAGTGAAGGCAAGAACGTGTTGAATCTGTTCGCCTATACCTGTTCCCTGTCGGTGGCGGCTATGGCCGGTGGAGCGAGTGGGGTGACGAATGTAGATATGAGTAAAACCAGTATTAAATGGGGAGAAAAAAATCACCAACTTAACGCTCAGGATTTACGCAAGGTCAAGTCGATTCCACACAATCTGTTTAAGTCCTGGGGCAGGATCAAGCAGTTTGGGCGTTATGATCTGGTGATAATCGATCCGCCGACCAGGCAGCGAGGCAGCTTCGATGTGGCAGTGAATTATCCGGCGGTGCTAAAAAAATTGTCTGGACTCTGCGCGCCGGGGGCCGATGTTATCGCCACGATTAACAGCCCGTTTCTGGATGTAGATTTTCTGTTGGAGAAATTTGAACGTCATGTGCCGGGGGGTAGTTATATTGGAACTATCGAGGCGGCTGCGGAATTTGTCGACAAGTTTCCAGAGCGGGGGTTAAAAATCTATCATTTTAAAATGCCGCTAGTGCCTCGAGAGACTTAGGGCGTTTTTTGCAGGGCTAAGGTTTTACGAGTCCCCGGCCTGCCCTGACCAGCGCACACTACGGCCTGATTATGTACAAGTCTGACTTCACATAATCGAGTAATTTGTCAGCCGTATTGCCAACAATGGCTTCCGCGATACGCGAACGAGAAAGCGCCCCAATTACTACAATACTTGCCTGCAAGGCTTCCTGGCTTTGCAGAATGGCATTGACTGGTGTTTCATCGATCAGGTGGATGTCATCCGCCGCAATAGCATAATCGGCTAATAATCCATCCAATGCCTCGCTGTGAGCATTACGAATCGATTCGGCGTTGGCGAAAGCTCGCGCCGACCCCGAGTAGGCATGCAGCACATGCAAGCGGCCGCCCAGGGCATTGCTGGTTTCGATTGCTGTATTGAGAATGTTGAAATCCAGTCCCCCGGGCTTGTGATGGCGATGAACCGGGTCCACCGCCGCCAACACCACGGGCGCGTCGGGCCACTCATTATCCTTGATGAGCAGTAGCGGTTGCCGGCAGGTTTTTATCAGCTGCCAGCTATCGTGTGACAGGTTATGGCGTTGATGAGCGCTGCGTAGATTTATGTGTTGAATCACCAGATCGACATCCAGTTCTCTGGCTTCTTTGGCGATTTGCTCGTAGCGGGGATAGGTCCAATGCACCCTGTAGTCTGTCTTGATTCCCTGAGTATTGAGCGTATCGACAAATACTTGCAGGCGGCGCTCCATTTCCCGGCAGAACACTTTACGTTGATCCGCGGCTTCCTCGCTGAAGCTTGAATAGCTATCATGTAAAAACTCTTCAAAACCACAGCCAACGAGGAATAACTCTGCCTTGCTGCGATTGCCTATTAGTGCCAGGGCCTTTTTGATTTCTGCCGGCTGATGAGTTGGATCGTCACGGTAGTCGTTGTAGACGTCCAGCACTACCAGTATTTTGTTGATAACAGTCATCGTATTCTCCTTTGAATACGTTTATTCTAAACCACTCGCGGCTCAAAATTATGATATCTATCAGCACGAAGCGCTTATCAAGCTTGGTTTTTCTCGCAGAGGAGATGCTAACACGATGATTAATGAAGATTCGAATGAGCATGATCAAACAAGGCCTGATACAAGCGTAGCCGGCGGAATTGACTCTGACCCTGATAAGCCTGGTCTTGACAAGAAAGGACCGGCGGTAAAATTTCCCCCACCGGCTATTTTCGTGTTGCTGATCTTCGCCGGTGCCGGGTTGGATATTGTCTGGCCAGTTACCATGGGTGTTCCCCAGTCATTTGCAGTATTCGGTATCGCTATTACCCTGTTTGGCCTGGCAGTTGCGATTCTGGTAAGCGGTGCCTTCAAACGGGAAGGGACGGCGATCGAACCCTGGAAGCCTACTACCAGAATAGTTACCACGGGTTTCTACGCCTGGTCCAGAAATCCAATTTACCTCGGCTTCTGCCTGTTTAATATTGGAATTGGTATTTCCAGCGATAACTTCTGGATTCTAATCAGTTTTATTCCGGGCGCGCTACTGGTGTACTGGATTGCTATCGCCAAAGAAGAAGCGTATCTGGAACAGAAATTTGGCGAACAGTATCTCGCCTATAAGAGCAAGGTAAGACGCTGGATCTAGACTTATTGCCAGAACTCTCCAGGAATTGTCATTAAATCAATCGAAGTTAGATAGCAAGCAGGGATTGTCTGAAGCTAATCGATAGAATAGAACCTACTACGCAACTCATTAAACCAATCGAAGTTTGACAACAGACAGGCGTAATCTGAAGCCAGAACCCTCCAGCTATCGTTATTTAAATTTTTGTGCGGATACCTCTGACTCAGCGCGTAGCGCTAAGTGGCAAATGCCTTGCGTAATTCGGCGGCACATTCAGACAAGGCTTCTCTGGCTTTATCGAATAACCCCGGCATGGTGATAAAGCCATGCAGCATACCCTCGTAGTGTGAATACTTAACAGCCACCCCAGCCTGTTCGAGCTTGTCCGCGTAAGCCTTATCTTCATCTTGTAAAGGATCGAAGCCAGCAGAGAGTACGAAGGCAGGTGGGAGCTGGCTTAAATCATCAGCATTCAAGGGAGAGGCTAACCAATGACCGATATCGCTGTCTGGCGCAAAATAATGTTGATAGAACCAATCGATAAGTTCGTTGGTTAAGCGATAGTTCTGGCCGAAAGTTTTATGCGATGGGAACGAGCAGGACATGTCCGTCCCCGGGTAGATTAAAAGCTGATGCACTAATTGTGGGGCGCCTGCCTCCCTGGCCTTTATGCAGACTACCGCGGCAAGATTTCCGCCGGCGCTATCTCCGCCCACCGCTATTCGCTCGGCATCTCCGCCGAGGCTGTCGGCGTTGTTGGCGATCCATTGTGCGGCGGTAAAGCTGTCATCGACGGCCGCCGGATATTTGTGCTCCGGTGCCAGTCGATAGTCGACGGATATAACAATGCAATGAGCTTCGACACAGAGAGTGCGGCAAACACAGTCGTGACTCTTGAGTGAGCCTATGGTGTAGCCACCGCCATGGAAATAGACCAGTATCGGAAGTTTGTCGCTATCCTCAGGCTTATACATCAAGGCATCAAGCTCTGAGACAGGACCCGGTATTTTCAGTGCCGTTACTGCCTGTGGCTCCGGCGGCGAGCCCTGCGCCAATTCACTTGCCTTATCGTACAGAAGGCGAGCCTCCTGGGCTGAAAGGGTGTTATAGGCGGGAGCGCCAGATTGCTCGATTTTTTCTAGTAGTGCTTTCGCTTGCGGGTCTAGTGGCATAGTGTTCCTGGCTCTTAAATTCAGAAGTAGGTTTGCTTGTCGCCGCTGAAGTTTATCAGGCATTTGCTTAAGAAAGTTCTGCGGCTTGAATATCTCAAGCGAACGGGACAGCGCCGATTGCTTATATAGCATGACATTTGTATTACGCCAAATCCAATTGGCGGCAGTTGTTGTCCATCGCCAAGCCAGCGAATTACCAGGCTTATTAGCGTGGATACTTCCATGTATACTTTGTTCGAATTCAGCGAGGAGCGTGGTGCTGTTTTTAGTCAGTAGATTCTATCTGGCCAAGCAAACAAACAAACAAACAAACAAACAAACAAACAAACAAACAAGGAATAACAATTGCTCGACTCAACGCCAATACTGGTGGGTGCCGGCCAGTTTACCGAGAAAAATGTTGCGCCGGAGCAGGCCCATCCTCCTATGGGTGTCGCGGCCGAAGCCGCCAGGGCGGCACTCGCGGATACGGGTATTGGGGCCAAGCTCGCTGCTGCAATCGATACTCTGGCAGTAATTCGAATCTTTCCAGATTCCTTCAATCGCCCGCGCATGGCCAATCCCTTCGGTCGCGCCGAAAACCCTCCACGCGCCGTGGCGAGACGCCTGGGTGCTAATCCGGTAAATGCTATCTACGGCAATGTCGGGGGCAATACGCCACAGAAGACCATCAATGAAATGGCGGAACGCATCTGTTCTGGTGAGATTGAGGTCGCTTTAATTACCGGCGCTGAAGCGATAAAGACAGCGCAGAATGCACTGTACGCTAATATTGAATTGGACTGGCGAGAGCAGGATGAAGGCTCGCAAGAAGATCGCGGCATTGGGGAGAGGCTAGCTACGCCCCATGAGATGGCCCATGGCCTGGGTGTGCCAATACAGACTTATCCCTTGTTTGAGAATGCGCTACGGGGAGAACAAAAGCATTCTATCGAAGAACATTTGTTGAGTATGGCAAAGTTGATGGCGCCATTTACCGAGGTGGCTGCCGGGAATGCGTTTTCTTATTACGGTACTCGGCGCTCTGCCGAAGAACTGGCCACAGTGACTGCCGAGAATCGTTTCATCTGTTTTCCCTATCCGAAATGGATGAACGCGATGGACGCGGTGAATCAGGGTGCGGCAGTGGTCATGACGTCGGTGGGTAAAGCGAAACAGTTGGGAATTGATCCGGTGAAGTGGGTTTTCTTACACGGCTGTGCCGAAGCCAATGAAAAAATATTAGTCGGCGAGCGAGCGAACTACCATTCTTCGCCCGCATTGCGGATTAATTCTGCCAAGGCGTTTGAGATGGCCGACAAGACCATCGATGATATGGACTTCATCGATATCTATTCCTGCTTTCCGGTTGCGGTGGAAATCGCCTGTGATGAACTGGGTTTGAGCTATGCAGATAAAAGGGGGCTCACCCTGACCGGTGGCTTACCCTTCTTTGGCGGGCCGGGCAATAATTACTCCATGCACGCCATCGCGACTCTTTTGCCACTGTTAAGGGCCAAGCCCGCCAGCTACGGTTTGATAACGGCGAACGGCGGTTACCTGTCCAAACATGCAACCGGCATTTATTCAGCGACACCCATGAAAGGGTCCTGGCGCAGAGAAGCGCCTGCGAGCTATCAAACCGAGATCGACTTCATGCAAAGTCCGATCTTCACAGAAACTCCGGCAGGTTCTGCTCATGTGGAAACCTACACCGTGTGTTTCAATAAAGGTGTCGCCGAGCGGGGTATTGTAATCGGTCGACTCGCCAGCAGCGGTCACCGCTTTGTCGCTAATACGCCGAATGATGCAGCGACATTGCAGTCAATGGTGGAGCAGGAATATTTGGGCAAAGCCGGGGAAGTTAGCTCGAACGAAGGAATCAATACCTTCACTCCCTCCTGAATTTCGCTTAGGGTCAGTAGTACCTTATGCTATCTATTCAGGACACTACACTCGGTTCCATTCGAATTTTCAGAGGGCAATTTTCAAAGAGTACGAGCTTAATTAATACTATTTCAATTAGAACTATCTCAATCAAGAACTATCTCAATCAGGAACAACAGTGAGGAATGTCGATGTCTACACGTGAGCAAAAGAAAATGGGATCTGGTTTCGGTGCTAAACCCGAGCCATCTGAAATACTGGCTGGTAAGGATTTAACTGGAAAAGTTGCGCTGGTCACCGGCGGCTATTCTGGCATTGGATTGGAGACTACGCGGGCATTGGCCAATGGGGGTGCGAAGGTCTATGTGCCGGTGAGGACCCCGCAGAAAGCGCAGGAAAATCTGCAGGGCATGGGTGGTGAAGTGATAGTCGATGCCATGGATCTCGGCGATCTTGCCAGCGTGCGAGCCTATGCAGAGTCAATAGCTGCCCGAGAGCCTGTGCTCGACATCCTGATCAATAATGCTGGCATCATGGCCTGTCCGGAAAGCAGAATTGGCAATAACTGGGAATCACAATTTGCGGTTAATCATCTCGGCCACTTCGTGCTGACAACAAGTCTGCTCCCTCTGTTGATTAATGCCAACGGTGCACGAGTCGTGTGCCTCTCGTCAAGCGCCCATCTCCTTTCTGATATTCTGTGGGATGACATAAATTTCGAATCTGGCGAATATGAAAAATGGACGGCCTATGCCCAGGCGAAAACAGCCAATGCCTTGTTTGCATTAGCTTTGGATATGAAGTATCGGCAGCAGGGTGTGCAGGCATTCTCGGTAAACCCCGGTGGCATTCTCACTCCTTTGCAGCGTCACTTGCCGAATGAGGAGATGCAGGCATTGGGCTGGACCGATGCCGATGGCAATCTTTCCGAACAGGCCGCTGCCGGTTTCAAATCCACTACTCAGGGTTGTAGTACCAGTCTTTGGGCGGCGACTAGCGAAGCCCTGGCCGATACCGGCGGACTGTATTGTGAGAACTGCGATGTTGCGAATCTGACCACTGAGGAATCGCCGCGCTTTTTTGATGTCGCCCCGTGGGCGGCCGATGAAGACAGCGCATTGAAGTTATGGGAAATCACCGAGAGAATGCTGGCCGTATAGTGAGTTCTACTCTGGCTCAGTTCCAGTCTTGTCTGGATCTGGTTATAGTGAATGAAAATTTAAATGAAGGAGAAGATTTTGGCACTGCCTAAGATTGCTATAAACGGTTTTGGACGCATTGGTAGAACCATCATGCGCATTGCAAAGCTACGACAACATTTTGACGTGGTCGCGGTAAATGACCTGGCGAGTCCGGATCAGCTAGCCTATGCATTCAAATATGACAGTACCCATGGGATTTATCCCGGCACGGTAAATTGTAATTCTGATCATATTGAAATTGATGGTGATAGATTCAAGGTACTTAGCGAACGAGACCCGGCGAAACTCCCCTGGAAAGAGCTGGGTGTCGATTACGTCATCGAAAGCTCGGGTGCATTTCGTCATCTGATCGATTTACAGAAACATATCGATGCAGGCGCCAGGCGTCTTGTTTTAACCGTACCGTGTAAAGACCCGCTTGAAGCAACTCTGGTTGCCGGCGTCAATGATCATGTGGTCACCAATGCCAGCAAAATTATCAGCAATGCCAGCTGCACCACAAATTGCGCGGCACCACTGGCCAAAATATTGCACGAGACATTTGGCATCAAGCGCGGTCTGCTAACAACGGTGCATGCCTATACTTCCGACCAGCGTTTAATCGATTCGCCCCATGGTTCGGACAAGCGCCGCTCTCGTAATGCGGCCTCCAATATCGTGCCTACCTCCACTGGGGCCGCCAAGGCGATCGGCTTAGTGATGCCAGAACTCGCGGGGAAGCTGGACGGTATAGCGATGCGGGTTCCAGTGCCCGATGGCAGTATTGTGGATATGGTCGTTGAACTGGAGCAGGATGCAAGCGTTGAGAGCATCAATGCCGCAATGCGCGCCGCCGCATCTGGACCACTTAAGGGCATTCTGGAATATTCTGAAGAAGCCATTGTCAGTAGTGACATCATTGGTAATACCCATTCCAGTATCTTTGATGCACCATTAACGCTGGTCATGGACGCTCGCCTGGTTAAGGTGGTGAGTTGGTATGACAATGAATGGGGCTATAGCAGCCGGGTTGAAGAACTCATTGGACGCCTGGCAAAGATGGATGGTATCTGCTGATTCACTCTCATCGAAAATAACGACGACAAAGAAGGATCACTGGTTTGGATTTTACTAACAAAACTGTTTTGGTTACCGGCGGGTCTCGTGGCATCGGCAAGGCCATTGCCATAGCTTTTGCCAACAAGGGTGCCAGAGTTGCCATACTCTATCGCGCGAACAAACAAGCCGCCGAGGCAATGCTTGCTGAACTGCCAGGTGATGGGCATATCACCTTGCAGGCAGATGTAGCCGATGCTCAGCAGGTCAAAATTGGTGTTGATAAAGTGGTCGCTGAATTTGGCAGGCTCGACATCGTGGTGAATAATGCTGGCATTGGTATCTACCACCCTCTTGAATCGACTGATTATCAGGACTGGCAATCCGCATGGCAGCAAACACTCGATACCAATTTGCTTGGTCCTGCCAATGTCTGTTTTTGTGCCGCTAAAATTATGATGGAACAAGGCGGCGGCCGTCTGGTTAACGTTTCTTCCAGAGGAGCGTTTCGTGGCGAACCGACTAAACCTGCCTATGGTGCCAGCAAGGCGGGGCTGAATTCTCTCAGTCAGTCACTCGCCGTGGCTTTAGCGCCGCATAATATTTTTGTCGGCGTGGTAGCGCCGGGCTTCGTTAACACCGAGCTCACGGCTGATCGGCTTGGTAGCCCCGAGGGAGAGGAGATAAAGGCGCAGAGCCCGTTTAATCGCGTGGCAGAACCGGAAGAAGTAGCGCACGCCGTACTATTCCTGGCCTCCGAAGGCGCAGAGTTTTCTACCGGCAGCATAATAGATGTCAATGGGGCTTCTTATCTACGCAGTTGAGCCAGGTTTTGGCTAGTTACAACAGTAGATAGTTACAACAATAGATAGTTACAACAATAGATAGTTACAACAATGGATCATTACAGCATTAGATTGCTATTACAGGGAGTCGATCGTACTCGATGAAATAGGCTTGCCACTGTTTCCCCAGGCGTTGCGTACATAATTAATAATGGTCGCCAACTCCTCGCTGGGGATTGCACCCTTGAAGGAAGGCATCTCGCCCCTGCCTATCATCAACACCAGAGCAACATCCACCGCACTGCCCAGCACCAGTTTATTTCCTGCCAGCGACGGATAGATATTTTTAATGCCCCTGCCATCGCGCTGATGACATTCCGCGCAGTTATTCAGGAATAGCTGCTCGCCCGACTCGGCCGCCAGAGAGGACTCGCAGATTAATAGCAGCAGGCACAGAAGAGGGATAAAACCGGATGCTTTGGTCAATTTCATGTTCGATGACTGTTCTGAATTTCAAGAGCAGAAAATATACCACCGTGGTAGCGAGGAGAGAAACGAAAGACAGGAAGAAAAGTGCAATAAATGCTATATAATGGCGATTCGCGGGCATTTCACCCGGAGTGATTAAATTGATAAAACAAGTTCACCGACTTCTATCTGTGGCCGTACTGAGTGTTGTGCTACTGCTGAGCAGTAAACTAATTGCTCAGGATGTCACGCAGCTCGTTCCGGTAGCCGCTCCAATCCCGGCAGGCCTGGAGACGGTTGAGATTTTCAGTCCGGCTGTCGATCGACGCATGAAGTTCGATATCGTACTCCCCGCAAACTATTATCAGAGCGATGAACGTTATCCGGTGTTGTACCTGTTACATGGCTATATGCAGAATTACACCGTGTGGGGCCGAAATTTGGCGGCTGCATTTTATGCGCGTAATTTAAATAACCTGATTCTGGTACTGCCCGATGGCGGTAATAGCTGGTTTATTAACTACGCATCAAGTGCCCAAGGGCAGAGGGATAATTGGGAAGATCACATAATCGAAGATGTGATTGCTCACGTCGATACCAACTATCGAACCGAGGCGCGGCGGGAAGGGCGGGCGATAGCGGGCCTTTCTATGGGTGGCTTTGGTGCTTTCTCTATGGGTTTGAGACATACCGACATGTTTGTCTCTATCGGCAGTACCAGTGGCGCACTGGGTCATGCGCGTACGGCGGCAGCGGCAATCAGAGCCGGTGTCGATCGCGGCCCCGGAGCACGCAATGAAGAGCGTCAGGCGCGAATCGATGAGGCCGATGCTTTTATTTCGAAGATCATCGATATACCCGGTTTCAGTACCCAGGAAGATCGTACGCCGAAGGGAATAGATTTCGAAACGCCGGAGCAGGCAGAAGCCTATGATCCATTCACCATCATCTACAATGTTCCCAGGAGCCAGATGCCACATATTTACATGGATGCTGGCACCGAAGATGACCTGGTAAATGAGGCGAGAGAATTGGCCCAGCTATTAATGCTGAACAATGTCCCCTTCGATTATATGCAGAGCCAGGGTCGGCACAATTCGGAATACTGGCGTCGTTCGATCGGGCATATGATGACCATTCAACATGAAGTCATGCAGTGGGCGCTGGGGAATAGACCCTGATCCATTTTTTTCCGATTCCCATAGTTGCTCATCTGATGGATAATTTGTTAGCTGATTTGAACTACCTAATTTGAACTACAGGAATAGCAGATTTTGAAAACCAATATCGATGGGCATCTGTCGGACGAACAAATTTCCCGCTTCCATGAGCAAGGCTATCTGGTACTGGATTTTTCGCTTGATCTGGATTTGTTGGACCGGATTGTGGATAAAACCTCTCCCCTTTATGGCGAAGAACATCGCTTGAATCCGATGGCCCCGGCCCGGATTCAGGATGCCTGGAAAACCATCGATGAGGTCAGGCAGCTCGCGACTGATGAGAGAATTGGCATTGCTCTGACGCAGCTGTTTCAAAGAAAAGCCCTGCCATTTCAGACGTTGAATTTTCCAATCGGAACCAGGCAGTGTACCCATTCCGATACGGTGCACTTCAATTCAATTCCCAGCGGTTATATGGCTGGCGTGTGGGTGGCCCTCGAGGATATGGATGAAGACAACGGGCCGCTACGCTACTATCCGGGAAGTCACAAGCTACGTGAATATTCTATGCAGGATTTTAATCTTCAGCCAGGCACAGAAAATTATCACAAATATGAAGAAGGCATTCAGAAACTGGTAGAAGAAGAACAGCTGACTCCCGAATACGGCACCATTAAAAAAGGCGAAGCACTGATTTGGCATTCCAATTTACTGCACGGCGGCGCACCACAGAAAGACCTCACTCGAACCCGACATTCTCAGGTGACCCATTACTATTTTGACAACTGCAAGTATTACACGCCGATGGAGAGTAGCGCCGACAAGCCGATATTTCGTTATCCCTATTGGATACCGAGCACTGCAGATTTCACCCTGCCTGAAGGTAGATCTCCTCTGCGGAGGATTCTTGGCAGGGTACTCAATCGATTTAAATAGTTTTTCGAAGTAGATGGTTTTTCGAAGTAGATAGCTATTCCAATTGGCGGCTTATTCGAATCAGCTGCTTATTCGAATTTGATTTCCTCTTCATCATGCACGTTGTCAGACATCCTCGCAGTTGCCATAGCCTTTAATGAGCTGGACAAAAATTCCCGTCGATACAAGATAAAAACGATCACAGCGCAGGCGGCCATAAAAAACCAGTCATTAATAAACCAGGCCATGGCGGCCATGGCGAAGTAATAGGCACGAATACCATAGTTGTAACTGTGAGCGGCTCTGTCCAGTACTTTGGACATGGCTTCAAAATCTCGTTCGATAGCAACGGCACTATAATCTTCTGTTTCCTGATAATATTTCACGGTGCGAAAGGAAGAACCAAACAGGATAAAGCAAAACCCGTACTGACGGATCGCCCAGGTAAAGGTGAAAAAGCCATACACAAAGATAAAGATCAGTACCATTAATTTCAGCTGTACCATTTGCAGCGAAACTTCCGTGACAAACCACAGCGAAGATAAATTCATAAACATAGTGCTGGCGGTGCCAAGCACGGTGACCAGACTCGCCAGGATTAGCAGTGAGGTAGAAGCAAGAAAGGAGACCTGTTTTTCCAGAGCGGATAACATCACCGCATCCACTTCACTCATTCCGCTCAAGCTGAGCTTGAGTACCCATTCCTGACGGTAGCGATAAAGCACACTGGAAAGGCAGTTTCTCTTTTTGGCGGCCCTTCGCGCGAACAGGGTATAACCCATCCAGCAAGCGATGAACCAAATAAAACTAAAGATGTCCAGGGGGTTAAAGTCCATGGCGCGCAGCTTCCTTCATTGAGAATTTTAATGGTAATAAACCAGCCTCGAAATCAGTAGTCTTGATGCAAAATATCGAGTCGGGGTACTTTTTATGTGAACTATTGAAAATAACAATAATTCAAACCGTTAATGATTAAGCAATAGTCATGCAAAAGCAATGCCTGTTATCACAACGGGAATAACTAAAGATAAGAATAAGGCAGCAACTGTTGCACTAATATTACCTCTAGCCCCAGATCGACTGTATTTAGTGCCTATGCCTGTGGCAATATTCTATCCCATGTCTCTACTACTTTCTGTTGATAACGCGCAATGTCGGATTGGTCGTCACTCGATGCTCCGGATTGATCATTTTGCCATTGAGAGCGGCCAGCATTGGTGCATCTTTGGTCCCAATGGAGCGGGTAAGTCTTTATTGGCGAATCTACTTGCCGGCATGAGAGTCGAGTCTGGCAACTATGTGAAATATGCGCAGAATTTCGATGTGGCACTTGACCTTCATATCGTGTCTTTCGAGGAGCAGCAACGCCTGTGGCAGCGAGATAATCGGCTCGACATCAGCGATTTCAGTGCCAGCGCACAGGATCAAGGCACTCTGGTAGAGGAATTGATTCGCGGTGTGCGCACCCAGGCCGAGCAGGATAATACCTTGTTACTGGATCTGCAGCAGAAGCTGGGCCTGCAAGCCCTCTTCAGCAAAGGTATTCGCTTCCTCTCTTCCGGGCAGACGCGCAAAGTACTTATTGCCCGTGCCCTGTATGCATCGCGCGGTGAAGCTCCGCAATTGCTGATCCTGGATGATCCACTGGAGAGTATCGACAGGGATTCGCGAGAACAAATTGGCCAGTGCCTCAAGCAGCACATGACAGACAATTTTAGCAGTCTGCTACTGTGTCGCCGGCAGCAGGATATTTTGCCGGGGGTGAGCCATCTGGCCTTGATGGACAGAGTTGGAGACGAGCTGAGAATTGTAGAACAGGGTCTGCTCGGTGAAATTGCTACCGGCGGTGGTTTCGGCAGGATCATTCATCGCCTGCCGGCGATGCCAGATAGTTTGCCGCCAGCGCCAGACGGCAGGCGCGCAAATAGCCAATCTACGGAGCCCCTGATTCGGCTGGAGAATGTTACGGCAAGCTACGGTGAACTTGCGGTGTTACGTGATATTCGATGGACTATGACAGCGGATCATCATGTTTTGATAGAGGGCCCCAATGGCTGTGGTAAATCGACTTTACTATCGCTAATCGATGGAGAAAATCACAAGGGCTATGGTCAGGATGTTTTCTTGTTCGGCAAGCGCAAGGGCAGTGGCGAAACCGTGTGGGATATCAAGGCCCGGTTCGGCATCGTTTCCAATGAGTTGCACAATAGGTACATAAAAGGCTGGCACGTGCTGGACGTGGTGGTGTCAGGATTTTTCGATTCCGTAGGGCTTTACGATGACAGTGGTGCAGGCGAGCGTGAGCTGGCAAAACAATGGCTAAACACGCTGGGCATCGAAGATCTACAGCAGCATTACTATCATGAAATTTCCTTCGGCCAGCAACGCATGGTGTTGTTAGCCAGAGCCATGGTAAAGCACCCTGAAATATTGATTCTGGACGAACCCTGTGTAGGCCTGGACGACTATCACCGCCGTCTTATACTGCAGACGCTCGATTTGATTGCCAACAAAACTGACACAAACATTATCTATGTGAGCCATGTTCAGGACGAAAAGCCAGACTGCATCAATCAGAAACTGAGCTTTGTCGAGAGCGAAGCGGGTGGCTTCACGCTCGAACAATCGGCACTACACTAGGTCCGAATATAATTCTGCAACTGTTCAATCGTTGACTGCTGATGGTTGATAATATCCTTGACCAGATCGCCGAGAGATAAAACGCCCACTACTACATTGTCATCCACGATTGGCAGGTGACGAATATGATGCTCTGTCATTAGCCCCAGGGACGCGCTGACGCCAAAAGTCGAAGGCACCGAAATTACATCAGCGCTCATAATTTCGCCAACCAGGGTATTTTTTGAAGAACGCCCTTTGAGAATCACCTCACGAGCATAGTCGCGTTCCGAGATTATCCCCTTTAAGACAGCACCTTCCATTACCAGCAAAGCACCTGCGCGCCGGTCTGCCATTTGCTGAATTGCCTCGAACACCGTTGCGGTCTCCGCGATCGACCAGATTTCCTTAGCTGGCTTGTGCGCTAATATTTGTTTAACCGTGTGCATGGTTCACCCCCCAAATAGTTGGAGTGACGACAAGCTGTACCTGAGACAGAGAAATTCTGGTTTCGGCCGCATTGCGGCAAAGAAAGCCTGGCTGCCATTTACAAACTGGATGAGTTTGCCGTCACCTGTTGCGACGTAATTGTAAAACCACTCGCTTCATCAAACGCTCGTTAAAGAATCGACTCCTCCAGTCTACTCCTGAGTAACAGACAGCTCAATCATCGATAAGCCATCTCTGATCGCGCACAATTCTCCGCGACCTGAAGATAACGAACGACATGCTCTGTGCCAACAACATAGGGATGAGGCTCTCCCGCTCGACGGGTTTCGAGTTGTGGCAGCTTTTCGCGGCTATGATCGAATACCAGATGATTGGCGATTAATACATCGGCACCACGTGTTTGTACGATGTTCTGCATGCGTACCGAGGAGTCAATATAGTACTGCACCTGTTCGGTAGGTGTGCGAGGCCAGATTGCCGTTCCACCCCAGGAGACGGCCAGATGTTCTTCGCCATTATCGCGAACCGTGATCAGAGAAGAAAAGGTTCCTTCGGTATGCCCCGGCGTTTCAAACAGGGTGACCGTGGTGTTTCCTAACTCGAAAATCATGCCATCGCTGGCGACGATATCCTGCCGCGGCGAAGGGTCGCGCGAGTTTTGCGACACCAGATCCCAGTCAGCCGCGCCCATGATGATGCGCGCGCCGAATTCATCCTGCAAATATTTGGCGCCGCCATGATGGTCTCCGTGGCCATGACTAATAAATACATACTCGATATCCGCCGGATCGAAGCCCAGTTTCTTCAAACCACCAACGATGGCGTCTCCCGTGGCATAGTCGAAAACCGTATCCAATAACATGATGCCGTCATCACTCACGATGGCCCAGGAGGAATGCTCATCGGTGCCAACGAAATAAAGCTCATCGAATACCTTGGCAGGCTCTCGATACCAATCGGCAATTGGCGGAATTATGCGCTCGGGGCGTGGTGCCGAGGCGGATTGTACGGGTTCCGGAATGCGCGGATTAGCGGGACACACCGACTGAATAAGTCTTTGATGGTCGTCGCCAGCCGCGAGTGTGGCGGCCAGGCGATAGATTTCGGCGATGTCCTCGCTGCTTCGCTCGGCGGCATAAACAGAGCCAGTAATACAGAAAATCATCACAGTAGTAACTAGCTTAAGTGTCAAGGAGCGAGACTTCATGGTGAATCCTCTGATTATTATTGTTGCGAGCCCAGGAGTTTTAGAGTCTAGATTAATGCTAGAGTGCAATGAGATGGCGGCGAGGTCAAGCAAGCTGAGCCAGCAGCTGGCTCAGGCAGATTTATAGCTGCAAATCGGGGTAAAGTGAGGCAGTATTTTCTTAAGTCGACAGTGGAAACGGAAATTCTTGGGGTCTATACCCAGGGTGAACTGTACATCTTAACCAAGGGCGATGGTCGGGTAAGAAAATTAACTGCACGCTAATGGCATTAAGCTAATGAATTAAGCTAATGGGATAAGCATGGAACCGATTGAATGGAATGATTTTCTTAAAGTAGAACTTAGAGTTGGGACTATCATCGAAGTGGAAGACTTTCCCGAGGCGCGAAGACCCGCGTTTAAACTGCGCGTGGATTTTGGCAAGCAAATCGGCATTAAAAAATCCAGCGCTCAGATTACGGATCTTTACAGTAAGGAAAGCCTGTTAGGTAAGCAGGTGATGGCGGTGGTGAATTTTCCAGCCAAGCAAATTGGGCCGATCATGTCAGAGTGCCTGGTAACCGGCTTCTATAATACTGACGGTGCGGTGGTGTTGGCCGTGCCAGACTGCCCTGTTCTCAATGGGGAGAGGCTTATTTGATCTGGATAGGCAGGTTTTCTAAATGTAGATTATTATCCTTACTAACAAAGACCTCGCTAGCTGTGATGAGCCTGATAACAGCTTGGCTTCGATTCCAATGTGAATGGCGGCTAATAAGTGAAAGCGCTGTTCGCTGGACGCTTTTTTCTGTTATCGTTTGAACAAGACTTCCAATTTAGAGGAAATCAAAATGAACCGAAGAAAGTTCATAAAAAACAGCGGCCTATTATCAAGCTCCCTGCTCTTTTCCGCACCGTCCCGAGCCGCCGATAGTTGGTCCGGCGGTACCATTCAACACCTGATTCCAATCAGCAACCACGACAGTATTCTGCTGAAAGTCTCTTTCGTGGAACCGCAAAATAGCCCTCGCCTTCGCATCGGCCAGCGCAACTACGCCGGCCAGCAAGGAGATACTCTGGGTCGTTTCTGGTCATTCAGCGCACCTGGTCTGGAGAGCGATCAGGAATATGAACTCACTCTGCAAGATTCCAGTGGCCGTCAGTTCGCCGATTCCTGGCCCTTAAAAACAACACCCGCTGCCAATGCTGACGCACAAAAAATGCGCTTGTTGATATTCAGCTGCGGCGGTGGGCCAGACAATTATCAGACAGAAGCTGGAGCATGGCGCTATTTGCCGGTGAGTATGCGCCAGCGTCTGTTTAAGCGTGCGCTCTCCTTCGCTCCGGATCTGGCTATAGGCGTTGGCGATCAGGTGTATTGGGATCAGAACGTGGCGCGGAGATGGCGGGGAAGCGCTGCTGGCGAAGCAAGTCGCCAACTTATCAGGGATCGATACGGCAACTTCGATGAAGACCTGCCGGTTTTTGGCTCTGCCAATGAGGCTACCTTGACTACTTGCCTTGATGAGCAAATAGCCTCGCTATACAGCACCGATTTTCGTTCCGTGCCATTGATTCTGACTCAGGATGATCATGACTATTTCGAGAATGATGAAGGCACCGATGAGATCATGACCTTCCCGCCACGGAATTTCACGTCCCGCCTGGGGCGTGCATCGCAGTTACTGTATTACCCCGAGTTTCTTCCTGATCAGAACCGCCCGGTGCATTTAGCCGGTTCTGATTCCAGTGGCAAGAGTGAAAACTACGGCTCCTATCGATGGGGATCATTGCTGGAATTGTTAATGCTTGACTGCCGCCGCTTTATTTCCATAGCCGGCCCGAACGCGGTATTTGTGGAAGAGGCCGCAGAGCGCTGGATGGCGCGTCGAACGGCGGACGAAGACAGTAGCAGGCATCTGATTCATATTCCCTCGACGCCGTTTGGCTGGTCGGCGGGTAAATGGGGAGAGTGGTATCCCGATTATGTCCAGCCAGATGGTCGGCTGGGCATCGAGAACCCCAAGCCCTATTGGCAAAGTGGTTGGTTTGCCCAACATCAGCGCATACTCTCTTCTCTGTCGAACCAGACTGAACGTATACCCTTAATAGTATCCGGGGATTTACACGCAATTGGCTCGGGCATCATTCATGGCAGCGGCGGGGTAAATTTCGATAATCCGATCAACACTTTGTTGGCGGGCCCGGTCGGTACGGGTACTGGCTGGCCGAGCGGAATTCGAGGAGCGGGTGCAACTGTGCCGCTTGGGATGAGTGTTGAAGAGCGTGTTCATCCCATAGAGAACAATGGATTCTCAATTCTGGATATCGATACCGACAGTATCGAAGTCAAACAGTTTGCCTGGTTGCCGGAGCGGGGCCTCGATGCAATCGATAGTCTGCAGCCTTTTTCGACATTTCGCTTAACTCGCTAAGCAACAGGGCTGCCGATGCAATGTATCTACCCTAATAAAAACGCCAGCCTTGTTGCGGCTATCTGGCAGCGGATTGACGATGCATAAAAGTGAACTCGCAGGTTTTATGATCGATCGCAAAACAGAGGACTTACCAGCGGCGGCTGAATTTTAGTCTGCTGCATTGGGTATGACTTTGAAACAATCTCCAGAGGCAGAGAGCGAAAAATATATATAGCCGCTGGATGCATCGGGCGAGCTGCATGTGGAAGTGAAATCGGTGAGTCACGAGAGTCGCGTTCATCTGGATATTGAAATCGATGACATTGAGGCAGAAGTGAGCAGATTGTCTGCACTGGGTGCGAAGGAGATTAATCGCGTTAGAAGTTGGTGCGTAATGGAAGCCCCTACTGGGCAGCGGTTTTGCATCGTTAATAAGTGCACCGAAAATTTTGAAGATAAGGCCAGTGAGTGGTAAAACACTCTATTCCGAGATGATATGGGAGCAGTCATGAAAATAAGAATGAGAAATAAGACGCTGTATAAGACAGCTTTAGTTATTACGTCCTCGCTTCTGTTATCGAGCGTTCACGGGCAAGCCTATGAGCCGCCCAGAACTGTTAATGGCAAGCCCAACCTGCAAGGCACCTGGTCGAATGCCTCTATAACCACGCTGGAAAGAAATGAGCGTTATGAGAAGCTGGTGCTGACTGATGATGAAATCAATCGCGCCACCGATGATCATCCACAAAATGTACGCCTGGCTACCGATGACAATTTAGTGGCCGGGCAATTGCCTGATGGCACTGACCTACCGCGAGGTCGAGGTTATAACGCTTTCTGGATCGATCCCGGAACCAAGTTTGGCAACATCAATGGCGAATACCGTACCTCCTGGATTGTGGACCCGCCGAACGGGCGCATTCCCTACAATGAGCAGGGAACAGCACGCAGGGCGGCTCTGCGAGAAAAAAATTCTCACTTCGATGGCCCCGAGAGTCGGCCACTCGCCGAGCGCTGCATTAGTACCGCAATGCGAACCGGACCACCGATGATCAACGGTCTCTACAATAATAACTACGAAATTGTGCAGACCGCCGACTATGTCGTACTCAGAACCGAGATGATTAGTCATGCCCGTATCGTGCCCCTGAATAGCGAGCATAAGATGGGGGCACTTGCGCCCATGTTTGGAGAATCCGTCGGTTATTGGGACGGTGATACCCTGGTAGTCGAAACCACCAACTTTAGTCCTATGCAAGAGGAAGCCGCTGTCAGCCTGACCAGTCATGGCCGAGTAATTGAAAAATTCACCCGGATTTCGGATCAACAGATTGTGTATGAATTTACCGTCGATGATCCGGCCTACTACTCACAGCCCTGGCATGGAGAGCTCAGCTTTCTGGCAACGGAAAGCAAGGTGTATGAGTTTGCCTGCCACGAAGGAAACTATGCCATGAGTGGAATACTGGCCGGCGCAAGGCGCCAGGAACACGATGAGCAGAAGTGAGACTTGGTGCTAACTGAAAAGAGGATGCGCCAGGCTTTACCGCCGCCATTGCCGGTGAATTGGCGGATGCATACTCTGCCTGGCAAGGACAGATTCAGCCGCCAGGCCCCGGTCAAAAATAATACTAAAAAAGGTGACCAATCATGACATTACGCCATCTGCCGAAACTCTGCGCGCTCGCTGTCATGCTATTGGGCAACCCTAGTATCAGTACCAATGTCGCCGCACAGGGTAATTCAAGCCTGGCCATGGAAGGGCTTGATCAGCCGGTTGAAATACTGAAAGACAAGTGGGGCATTTCTCATATTTATGCCGAAACCGAACATGATCTGTTTTTCGCCCAGGGCTATAGTGCTGCACGTGATCGACTCTTCCAATTTGAAATCTGGCGCGCTCAGGCGACGGGCACTACCGCGGAAATTCTTGGGCCGCGCATGATAGAGCGAGATCAGGGTACGCGTCTGTTTAAATTTCGCGGACCGATGGCGGATGAATTGAGCCACTACCATCCCCGGGGTGTTGATATCGTCAGCGCATTTGTCCACGGCGTTAACGCCTATATCGATGAGGCGCTGGACAATCCGGACGCGTTGCCCTTGCCGTTCAAACTGCTCGGCATTCAGCCTAAACATTGGACCGAGGAAGTGGTGATTTCCCGTCATCAGGGCCTGCTTGGGAACATCGGCCAAGAGCTCAACACCGGCCGCGCCGTCTGCACTATTGGTGAGGATAAGGTGCGCGATTTACAGTATTACCACCCTCACGATCCCTTGCTGACACTGGATCCGATGATCGATTGTGACTCCCTGGTGAAGAACGACATACTCAAGCTCTATAACGCCTATCGGGCGACGCTGCGCTTTGAACCTGAAGACCTGGTACTGGCCGAAAACCGTAACTCAGCACAAGACTTCCAACAGATCGCCAGCACGCTGCTGCTGGAGGATCAGAATTTACAGAAGCATGACCTGGACGATATTGGCAGTAATAACTGGGTAGTGAGTGGCGACCTGACGCAGGATGGCTGGCCGATGATGATTAATGATCCTCATCGTGCCCAGTCGGTTCCCTCACTGCGCTACTGGATACACCTGGTTGGCCCCGGCTGGAATGTCATCGGCGGTGGCGAGCCGGAAATTCCTGGAATTTCCATTGGCCATAATGAGCAGGGCGCCTGGGGACTGACCGTATTCGGTACCGATGGCGAAGACCTGATGGTGTATGAAACCAACCCGGCCAATCCCGATCAATATCGCTATCAGGGTCGCTGGGAAGACATGCGCATCATCGAGGAAATTATCGAGGTTAAAGGTGCAGACCCGGTTACTGTAGAACTTAAATATACCCGTCATGGGCCGGTGACGTTTGAGGACAGCGACAAGAATCTGGCCTACGCGGTTCGACCGGCATGGATGGAGGTGGGTGGCGCACCTTATCTTGCGTCACTGAGAATGGATCAAGCCACTAACTGGGAAGAGTTCAGAGAGGCCACGAACTATAGCCATATTCCCGGTGAGAATATGATCTGGGCCGACCGGGAGGGTAATATCGGCTGGCAGGCAGTGGGTATTGCACCGCTGCGAAGAAATTTCAGCGGCATGGTGCCAGTGCCGGGAGACGGTCGCTTTGAATGGGACGGTTATCTCGAAATCAAGCAGAAGCCCCATGATTACAATCCGCAAGTGGGTTATATAGAAACCTCCAACAGCAATTACACGCCCGCAGACTTTCCTGATCTCGATGCCATCGCCTACACCTGGACTGACCCGTATCGATGGGCTCGTGGCAGCGAATTATTAGCTTCTGGTCGTAAGTTCAATATGATGGACATGATACAGATGCAGCATGACTATCTGTCTATACCGGCGCGCAGCCTGGTGCCTTTTTTCAAAGACCTGCGGGCCGCAGATCCGCAAGTAGAATCCGCCCGGCAGATGTTACTGAATTGGGATTTTGTTTTGGACAAAGACTCGATCGAGGCGGGAATATACGTCGCGTTCGAGAGAGAACTTTTGCAAAACATCGAAGCGCTTAAGCTGCCAGCCGTTGCATCCGACTATTTGAGTGTAGGCATGAAGACAACGATTGATATGTTATTAGCCCCGGACGGCGACTTCGGCGAGGACCCCATTCAAGGCCGCGACAAATTTATTCTCGACACCCTGGCAGAAGGCATCGCCACGCTGCGAGAAAAGCTGGGGCCTAACATGCAGAATTGGGTGTATGGGCAGGCAGATTACAAACATGCCTTGATTCGGCATCCGCTGGCTTCCGCTGTGAATGAAGAGATTCGTAGCCGCCTGAATGTCGGTCCCGCGCCGCGCGGAGGTAATGGCTTTACCCTTGGCGCGACGGGCAGCGGCGACAATCAAACCTCCGGCGCCTCATTTAGAATTTTCATCGACACGCGTGATTGGGACAATACCCTGGGAATGAATACCCCGGGGCAGGTAGGCGATCCGGACAGTCCGTTGTACGACAATCTGTTTGAGTTGTGGGCAAATGACAAGGCTTTCCCGGCCTTCTATTCGCGAGACAAAATAGAAACCGTACTGTATGAGAAGCTGGATCTGATTCCCGCCAACTAGCGCGGGAATGGGGGAGGTTTAATCCTTCAACAGCATACTGAATACAGCAGCAATCGAGAGTACAAAAGCAAGCGCGCTGGGATAGAAGGTACGCAAAGCCGTAGAGTCTATGGAGATCAATCCGGTACTGAAGACATCGAATTGCTCACTTATATTTATCACTGTTAGTAAGCTGGTCAGATCCTCAAACAACAGCTGTGGAGAGGCTAGGGTAAACGCTAAAACCAGCCATAAAATGCCGCTAAGTACAAAAATTTTGCTGCGCACAGGAGTCGTCTTTTTGAACTCTCTACTCAAGCGTTGGCTAAATCCGCGATCTGCAATCAGCGGCGGTTGAGCAAGCAGGCTGTCCAAAGGATCAAATTCTGAGTCGTTGTTCACGAAGCTTTCTCCAGTGAGTTTGTTACTGGTTCTACATTGAGTATTTCGCGCAATCGGGTTTTACCGCGACTGATATTGGATTTTACAGTCCCCAGCGGCATCTTCAATATATCGGCTACTTCCTGATGGGAATGGCCAAAGCTGTGACACAGGGTAATGGTGGCGATTTCATCGGGTTTGAGTTGGGCTATGGCTTGTTCCATATCGATCTGTTCGGATGAGATTGAGTCGTAGTGCTCGGTTAAAACTTCGCGCTGACCAATATACTCGTCGGTTATTTCAGCTCGTCGATTCAGACTGCGACAATGCTGCAGAAAACAATTATAGGCTATGCGGAATAACCAGCCGGAAAAACTTCCCGTGCCTTGAAAACTGTCGAGCTTGCGAAACGCGGTAATGAATGTTTCCTGTGCTAAATCATCCGCAATGTCATGCCGCTTACTGAGTCTGACTAAAAACGAACGTATTTTTCCTTGATGCATTTTCACCAGCGATGAAAATGCCGCATTGTCACGCTGCACCAAGGTTTTCTGAATTAATAAGCTCTCAATATTCAAATTGATCCACAAGTCATGTTTAGGCTTATGAGGATTCGCGCAGTCGATATTTTCCCGCAATCAAAAAGGCGATGCCGACGAACATCGGTATCGCACCAAACACCGCTTCCTCGATACCACTTTCCATCCATATACCCGTCGCTAAGGGCACGCCGATGGCCAGCCAGATTAAACCACTCTTGTAATCTGCTTTGTGGTTGCCGCTGCCGTCGCTGAGCATTTTCAATGTTTCTGCATCGACATTGCCGCCCAGTTCCACGATCTTGATCAGCGTATCCATTTTTTTGGCCTTAATCTTGTTAACGTAATACAAAATGCTCAGGGGCAATACGCCGAACAACATGATAATCGCGATTGGTGCAATGATTGCTTCTACGCCCATAATTTCCACCTTAGCTGTTGGATTGTTTACTCTATGATGCCTGACCGCAGCAATTTGGATTCAGGCGAGTTGAAGAAATTTAGTTTATATTGTAATGTTTTGAATATATTGGCTTTATTTGTATTCATGTACCTCAATACTGACATGATGCAGGGTCAGGTGACCGGGTAGCAGAGAGCGGTAATGGTCTGCATTTTGCGGTGAGCTGGACACTACCGAGATTATTGTCGAATAAATTCCCGGCCCCACAGTCCACAGATGCAGATCGACAATTCTGTTGTCTGCCTGTTGTTCGATGCTCTCTCGAATCAGCTTTCGAATTTCTTCGGGACCTTGTTCGTCCAACAAGATGGCACTGGTGCTTTTCAACAAACCAATTGACCAACGGGCCACCAATATCGCCCCTACAATACCCATCAAGGGGTCCATCCAGACCATGCCAAAGTATTTGCCAATCAGCAGCGCAAATATCGCGAGCAGGGAAGTGAGGGCATCCGCCATCACGTGCAAATAAGCAGACTTTAGATTGTGGTCATGGTGATGCCCATGATCGTGATCATGACTATGTGCGTCGGTATGACTGTGCCCATGATCATGCTCGTGATCAAAACCAAGAATAAAAACGCAAGCGCCGTTAACGAGCAGGCCCAATACCGCAACAAAAATCGCCTGATTGAACGCAATGCTAACCGGTTCGATCAGGCGCCGCGTACTTTCCCAGGCCATCAGTGCTGCAAATACGGCGAGCAGTACGGCGCCGGTATAGCCGCCCAGCGTATTCACTTTCCCGGTACCGAAACTATAACGTTGGTTGTGGGCATGACGCCTGGCATACACATAGGCGAAGGCGTTAATACCCAGGGCAACCGTATGGGAGCCCATATGCAGACCATCGGCCAGCAAGGCCATGGAACCGAAAGCAATACCCGCGGCGATTTCCACCACCATCATCGCGGCAGTAATCGCGATTACGATGAAGGTGCGAAACTCTCCCGAACGCTTCTGCTCTTGTCCGAAGCTATGGGAATGTTTCCAGCGGGCTAAATGTTCTTCTTGCATGGGGTTTCCTCTGACTGGTCACCTTATAGCATGTTTTTTTTGCTCTAATCCAATTCAGGCACCACAACTGGCTTCAAGTACTGTCTTTCTAATCCGTCTGGCTATATATTTGTCCATTAAATAGCTCGTGGGGTCACGGGCCCAAGTCTCGGAGGAGCGATGAACAAGATAATCACCAGCCTAGTGGCAGCCGCATCGCTGTCATCAACTGTCTACGCTGTGGAAGAAGTCAGTCCGGCCTTGGCGGAGATCATCAATTTTCGGCAGTATAGCGAGAACTTCGCCAGCTCCGGCCAGCCCACGCTGGAACAGTTTCAGACCATAGCCGATCAGGGTTTCGAGAGAATCGTGTATATCGCCTTTACTAATAATCCCAATGCCCTGGCGGATGCGGATCAGGTGGTGAAAGGCCTGGGCATGGAATATATGCAGGTGCCGGTTGCCTTCGACAATCCACTGCCGGATGAATTTTATGCCTTCGCCGATTCCATGCAGCGCAATACCGGCAAGAAAACCCTGCTGCATTGTCAGGTGAACGCCAGGGCATCGGCGTTTAGTTTTCTCTACCGGGTTATCTATGAGCAGGTGCCGGTAGCTGAAGCCAAGGCTGATATGAATACTGTCTGGCAGCCGAATGAAGTGTGGCGTGACTTTATTTTCGAAGTCATGGCGCAGAACAATCTTTCGCCCGAGTGTGAGGGCTGTGATTGGACACCACCGCCGCCGCGGCAACAGTAATTCGGCCGATTAATTCAGTGCAAAAAAAAGGGTGAGCCCATTCTGAGCTCACCCTTTTTAATCGGCGTGTGTAGAGCGTGTTAGTCAGAACCACCCTGATCTACATTCTTCCATGAGTAGAATCCCATGAACATTTCCTCCCAGCTCTGCTCGCCCCAGTTAACCTCGGAATCCGCATCGGGGTTATAAGCATTCTGTGAGGAGTTATCGAAAGCACCTACTGCCACGATCTTGGTTCCTGCCGGAACGCGCAGAGGCTCTTCCAGTTCGTGCTTCAGCTGCCAGTTAAAGGAATAGGCAGGCACGGAAACTATCAGTTCTTCAGTGCCGTCCGGATAGACCGCAGTAAACTTCATACGCTTGCCACGGAAATGCATATGCGGCATCAGGCTATAGATTTCGGCCTCCTCAGGTATGTAGGTTACCAGTTGCATTTCATGATCTTTCGCCTGGGCAGGAATAGCGATGCTGAAGGCATTGCCTACGCCTCCGGCCATACGCTCCTTAGGAACGACGCCCTCTTCATAGAAATAGATGCCGATCTCGGTAGCATCGGTTTGTTCCTTGCCTGAAGTGGTGTAATGCATCTGCAGATTCAAGGTTGAACCGGCTTTCAGCAGGCCGCCCACGCCGTCAGGGTTAAGTGAGATATTGTTGCCCGGTGCATAACCGGCAATTGAGGCGGAATCTGTGCTGCCAGCACCCAGAAACTTGCCTACATCAATTTCAGGAATTTCCCGGAAGATTTCACCGATATCGGGTTGCTTGCCCGCTGCCACCGCCGCAAATATCTTGCTGCGGATAGACATTGATTTCTCTTCCGGTAAATCGGCCAAAATATCCATCAGAATTTTTTGGAAATCAGGCCTGCCTTCGGGCGGGATAACAGTAGTGATGATGTGATGTAGAACAGCAGGGGCACCAGGGGCAACTTCGCTGCCTCTAATCCAGACATCTTTTTCCAGTCCCAGATCGACAGGAATATCCATGTAGTCGACTACGCCTGTCGCTGGAATAGACTGAGGTGGCACCTTAACAATAAGATCGGGCTCTCCTATACTCCACTTGCTTGTTGGCCATACCAAGGCTGTCAGCGGGTCATTTTCGCTGTCTACCTTTGAGCCGGCGTTAACCCAGCGCACTAATTTCTGCATCTCTTCGTCGTTCAGATTCATTTCGTTCTTCATCTTCTGGCCGACTTTATTATCGACCTGACCGGGAGGCATACGCTTGGTCAAGACTACTTCTCGAATCATTGGAGACCAGCCCTGAACGGCCAGATTGCTGTCCATGGCGAAAGGAGCGATGCCACCCTCGCGGTGACAATTGGCGCAGTTTTCGGCGATGATTGGCGCGATGTCCTTTTCGTAAGACAGGTTGGCGTGAGCGGCGGCATTCTCATAGTCAATTGCCGTGCCGGAGGTGGCAAGTGCAATTAAATCGGCGTTGTTGCCGTCCACGGCTTGCTGAATTGCTTGATCCATAGCCGCCTGAACCGGGCCGCGATAAAGCAGCTCGAAAGAGCCAGGGTTATACACTACCGCTTCATCAAGACGGCTCAGCCCCAGCATTTCGGCTACCAGTTGCGCGTCATCCATGAGAACCGGCAAATCCACGCCCAGAGCGGCGATATCCTGCCCGACGGCGTTGCGATCTGATTGCAAACCCGGATTAATCAGGAAGAAGACCACGCCCTGCGTTGCATATTTGGTTTGTAGAGCCTGCAAGCTTTTTATAGAAGCGGCATCTGTTGCACCAACAGCCTGTGGCAATAGCACGATCGCTTTTTGGTCGTCGTACCAGGCCATGTGGTGGAATGCACCCTGATGATCTATCAGTGCAAAATCGCCTACTCGCTCGCCAGCACTGGCAACCGAAACAAAGCTTGCGAGCACGGCGGATAAAGCTAAACCTGCGGTAATTTTCACTGGTAAAGACCCCCTCAATTGTGAAATTAACTGATCGAAAATGAAATTTTTCAGTGCTCAAGTCTACTGATTTTCAAGGGGATTGCAGCTATTTTCTAAAGTTTTCGTTACCAACTTACCCAAATAGCCTTAAGCCCTTTAACGGTAAGGCTTGCGGACAAATCAGGCGGTATTGACAAGAGCAAAAACGATGAAGAAAGATTTCGTAAATAGTAACTGAATTTTGAAAACCGCAATAAATCGCAGAACATCTCGAAATTTTCGATCTAAAAACCGGCCATAAAAGCAGAATTCAGCTTTAAGGGTTTTCTTTCGATGCCAGTTTTGGGTTCCCATGGTATCGTGCTTACAGGCCCCGAAAGTAGGATTATTCTTAATCAAAATGCAGTTCGCCGAAGCTTCAAAAAATGCAATCGTTAGTTGGCCGCAACCTCTGATCAAGGGGTGGCGGCTTGCCTCCTTGGTTTGTTTACTGATTGGTACAATGGCTTGCAGCTCCGCCGTTTTTTCCCAGGAGCTTGTGCTTGGACAAAAAATTCTCGTCCTCTTTGACACCAATGCACTAACCCCGTTTAAGCGAAAATTTGCCGATGGATTAGAGAGCTATATAAGTGAACTCCAAGCCGCCGGTTCTACTCTGCGATTTAGCTATGAATTCCTGGGATTAGATAATCTCCCGGCAGGAGATTTCCCTGAGATATTGAGCGACATGCTGACCTACAAGCAACTTGCCGACCCAGCCTCAGTAATAATATTCGCGCTGTCTAACACTAACTCTCTCAGCACCCTGGCCAGCGAATTGTACCCAGGCGTGCCGATTATTTATGCATCACCAAATCCTGAGCTGGAACAGTTACTGGAAGCGCGAAATTTTCAGGATGCAATCGCTCTGATTGGTTCTGCCGGCGATGCGGTCCGAGAGACTGCGATTGTGATTCCCCAGTTGCTGCCAGAGCTTGAGCGCTTAGTCGTGATTTCAGGCAATGGTGACGCCGAGCTCGATTTTGAGCAGGTGGCATCGGCCGCGTTAGACGAGCTCAATGGGAACTTTGAAATAACTTACCTGACAGGCGTGGCCTTCGATGATTTGTTGAGCGCCGTGGTCGAGATCCCCGAGCGTTCATCGATTCTTCTTTTGTCAGTTCAGCCGGATGATAACGGAACAGTTATTCAGTTAAATGATATTTATACGCAGCTGATAGGAGTGGCGGATGTCCCGGTTTTTACACCTTTCGATTTTATTTATCGGGAAGGGGTTGTTGGTGGAAATTTTGCTAATTCCGAGGTCTCTGGAAGGCAAGCGGCTGAATTGGCAGTTTCCTTGCTGTTAGATCCAAATTCCGATAACGGGGCTCGAGTACCTACCTCATTTAGATTTGACCAACGCCAGCTGCAGCGATGGGGTATCAGTAACAGATTACTACCGCCTGAAAGCATTATTGATAATCAGCAAATTAGTTCGCTTGAGCAGTATAGTCGCCAAATTCTAGTCGTACTGATTATTTTCGCCGGATTGCTATTTTTTGTGGTTTTCTTCAAGCGTCAGGCAAAGAGCCTGGAGACACAAAAGACCTTGTTTGAATCGGTGATTAACAGCATCCCGGATGCCATCTTGATTACCGATGTGGATACCCGCATTTTTGCCTGTAATACAGGCGCAGAGAAGGTACTTGGCTTTAGTCAGGAAGAATTGTTAGGTAGGCATACGCAGCTGCTGCTCGACTACTCCGATGACAAGAACAGTAGAGCCTTAGAGGCTAATTCTTTAAAGATCAGTGTCGAGCCACAGCTATTGTCCTATAAAAAGAAAAACGGAGAGGTTTTTTTTGGCGAAACCATCGCCACACAAATTACCAGCGACAGTGGAGAGATACTGGGCCAGTTCGCTCTAATCAGGGATGTCAGCAAGCGTCTGAGTCTGGAAGAGGAACATCGCCAGGGGCAGAAAATGGAAGCGCTGGGTAATTTAGTGGGGGGGGATTTCCCATGACTTTAACAATGTGCTGGGCGTGATATCGGGCCACACCGAATTGTCATTAACCAGCAAGGCATCGAAACCCTTCGCGCAGAGCCTGCAGCAAATATTGAAAGCCACATATCGGGCGAAGTCACTTGTCGCTCAGATCATGACCTTTAGTCGTGATCGAAATCCTGAGCAGAAACCGATCAATATGCCGGAATTACTCGATGAGACTATGAAGCTGGTTCAGGTATCCATTCCCAGCAGTGTTGAAATCATTGTTAAGTGTGATGACGAGATTCAAGCGGTAATGGGTTCGGCGATACAGCTGCAACAGATTATCATTAACCTGACGACTAACGCCTATCAGGCCATGAAGCCCAACGGTGGTTGTATCACTGTTGCTCTGGAGCGAAGAGAATTCAGTGCGGAGAAAAACCTCTCTCAGGGGGTGCTAAGTCCGGGATTTTATTGCGCCCTGTCAATTACAGATAATGGGCCAGGGATGAGTGAGGAAGTAGCCTCAAGAGCCTTCGAGCCGTACTTCACTACCAAGAGCCAGGGAGAAGGGTCCGGCATGGGGCTAGCGATTGTCTATAATCTAGTGAAAGCTCATGGCGCCATGCTGGATTTGAAAACCATTCCCGGTGAGGGAACTTGTATTACCGTGTACTTAAAAGAAGGTGTTGAGTTAGATGCGGATCCCAACGCGGATACAGAAGCCATGGTTCGCGGCAATGGTGAGCAGATTCTCTTAGTGGATGATGAAGAAAGTTTGCTGAATATTACACAGCGCTTACTGTCTGGCAATGGTTATCAAGTCACCGCTTTTAGTCATTCCATCGATGCGCTGGAAGCCTTCAAGCGAAATCCGCAAGGCTTTGATCTTATACTGACAGATCAGAGTATGTCGAAACTGACTGGCACTCAATTACTGGAACATGTGCGACTGTTGAATTCGACCATTCCGGCGATTATCTGTACCGGCTACAGTGATCTTATTGAGCAGGAGAATATAGACTATTTGAAGCTAAGTGCGGTGCTGAAAAAGCCATTTCGGCTGCGAGAAATCTCCAAAATCATAGCCGATGCTCTGGTCGTTAGGGTCTGAATTTATTATCGCGCGCGGCGTTAGCCCAGTGAACAGTTTCTACCAGCGAGATGTTATTGTCCGGTAGGCGCTAAAGAGTGGAATCCGGTAGCGCTTATGCCTTACCATCATACCCATGATTGTTAAAAATTTTAGCTTGCCCGCTTGTTGGTGTTTGTTGTTTTGCTTGCTGCTGTCGGCTGCGAGTTCGACGGCGCAGGATCCCTCTGCAGTAGGGCCCTGGTTTGGCATTCAGCTGCCGCCTCCCCTAGTCCCCCATGCCAGTCCTGTGGCGATAAATCAGCGTGGTCCGGCGCCCGCCGTGGTGCTTGCAGGAGAAGAGTCCTTTACCGAGTTGGAAGGCAGAAGGCTGGCCTATGATCTTCAGCACATTGTTGATTTCTCCCGTCAGAGCCTGCTCGCCAGGGAATTAGGAGGGGATCAGCTCTGGGGTCGAGTGAGTGGTTTTGCCTCCGGGGAAAGCGTAGTGCGTTGGGCCGCAGAACAACTTCGAAGCTCGGGCATCGAAGAAGTCAGCTTGCAGCGCTTTGCTCAAGCCGAAGATACGGCACTGTGGTTGCCAGAAAAATGGGAAGTGCGCTTATTAGGAAATTCTGCGTTCGGAGCCGGGTCGGAGGATGTTGTCTTGCAATCGTCGATGGCCCTGGCAGATTCCACTATCCCGGGTGGAACGCTGAGTGCACCACTGGTGTATGTCGGTAAGGGCAGTCCGGCTGAACTGATGCATATCGATGTGGTGGGCAAGATCGCTATTCAACAGGTAACGCCCCAGGCGCATCTGGTATTCGAGCGAGACAGCGCCGTGCCCAATGCACAGGACTTGATGGCGCGTGGGGCGCTGGCGGTGATTACTCTGGTTGATCAACCGGGCAATGAACGGGTTAGAGATTTCAGTAATTGCGGCGGTCCCTGTTTTAATCTGGGTGGGCAGGACAGCTGGTTTCTGCGCCATGTAATGGATGCCGCAGCAGAGCGGGGGAGTCTGCAGGATCTACGCTTGCAAATCAGTTTGCAGGCCCGTCGTCATTCGAACCTCTCTGCCACGAATGCGATTGCGGTGATTCCCGGTGACGGCAGAGATGAAACTATTGTCCTGAACGCTCATGCCGATGCATGGTTCGACGGAGCAGGGGATAACGCAGATGGTCTATCCGTATTGCTGGCGCTGGGAAGACATTTTGCCAAAGCGGAAAACCACTTGCGCCGTAATCTGTTATTAGTGGTCAGCGCCGGGCATCACACTACGGGACTAAATGGACCGCGCAATGCGGTGAGCATGAACCCCGAACTATTTGACAAGGCATTACTGATATTTAATCTGGAGCATGTGGCGCAGCGAAACATCTCCCCCGCAAGATTTCTGTTCGAGGATGGTTACCGGCAATACACGGCCGATGCCGTAGAAGCGCCGATCGTGGTTGGCATCACCAATCAATCTGCTTTTCTGCAACAACTATTCACTCGTGGCACCGAAATTTATGGCACCAATTTCGTTTCCAGTTCCTCCACTATGGCGAGCGGGGAAGGAGGAGGCTACCGCAGTGCTGGTGTGCCGATTGTCACTACTATGCAAGCGCCGCCGTTGTATCACACCAGCGGCGAAGTGCTGGAAGTGATCTCAATTCCCGGCATGGAACGTATGGCCCGGTTTATGGCATTTTTTGTGAAGCAAGTCGATGCGGCCGATCGCGCTCAGATAGATTGAGCAGAGCAAATTTTTAACCTTGATTAGAAGAAGATTTTCCTGATGTCAAAAGCTGTATTGCTGTTAAATCTCGGCACACCTGCCGAACCTACCACCAAGGGATTGCGCGCATTTTATAAATATTTCTTTGCTGATCCCTTCGTATTCGATATGAATCCATTCGGGCGTTGGCTGCTGAGAAATTTGATAATACTGCCATTTCGCGCGCCGAAAACAGCAAAGAACTATGCCACGATCTGGATGGATGACGGCTCACCATTAAAAGTTTATGCGGACCGATTACAACAGAGTATGCAAGCGGCATTCGATGCAGAGGATGAAGACGTGCTGGTGCTCAATGGCATGGCCTACAGTGAGCCATTTATTCATCAAGCCATGCAGGAGCTGGAACACAAGGGCATAAGCGATATTCTCGTGCTACCGATGTTTCCACAATATTCCACAGCGACAACCGCGTCGGTGTTTCATGGGGTGCAGCAAGCGGCTAATAAATGGAAGCAACGTCCGCGACTGAAATTTCTTGATGATCTTTTTTCCGAGCCGGCGTTTATTCGAGCGTGGTCAATTTTGATTACAAAATATCTTGATGAGCAGAACATTGATCATGTGGTTTTTAGTTATCATGGCCTGCCCGAGCAGAATATCCAGAAAGCAGATGCAGCCAAGGTCTGCCAGTTTGGAGACTGTTGCCAACAGATTAACGATAAAAACCGACACTGTTATCGTGCTCAGTGTGTGGCAACGACTCAGTCCATTGTGCAGGCGCTGGGTTGGGAAGAGGATCGATACTCGTTTGCGTTTCAATCACGCTTCGGTCGTCAGGCCTGGATTCAACCCTATCTCGATGAGCATCTTCAGCAGCTGCTGACAAGCGGCGTCAAGCGAATCGCCGTAGTCACGCCATCCTTTGTTTCCGATTGTCTGGAAACTATCCATGAGATCGGCATCGAATACCGGGAGGAATTTATGCATAACGGCGGTGAGTTTTTCCAGTTAGTCCCAAATCTCAATGATGATCCGGCATGGTTTAACTCAGTGTTTGAAATCTCTCGTAATCATCTGCGCTAACTGCCCACATTTTCCGTAGATTTGAAGCCGCTTTACTGCCCTCGGCTGACTGGCACGCCGGCTTAAATCTTCCGCCGCAAGATTGAGCTAAATCAAAGTCTGTTGTTTCCGGATCGTTATGCTTAAGCCTGTTGAAATCTAATTCGGAGAGAAGATGATGATTATTCCACATCAAGAGCGTGACGCAAGATTACTGCCGGTAGTGGGCTGCATATTTGCCGGTTATTTAGTTATTCTTAGTAGCTCCTACTTCATAGGTAACTATCTTTTCTAGTACGCTTTTCTAGTACGCTTTTCTAGCACGTTTGCTGATTATCGGCTTTCGAGCTGGCATAAAAAAGGGGGTAAGTCTTTCGACTTACCCCCTTCGCTGTACTCTCAATTTCTTAGGCTAGCCTAAGCACTGATAGCCCTCTTTACCAGGTTTTGCATCAATGGAATTTTGAATCCATTGTGCGCCAGCGCGCGTGCACCCTCAGTTGCCATCGAGGCGACAGATTCGGCAGTTGCTGCATTCTTGGCCTGGCCTCGAATGGCATTTTCTACATTGCTTACCCGACGTGGTGTGGCCTGCACAGAGCCAACTACGATTCGAGAATCTTCCACATTACCGCCGCTTACCTTAAAGGCCGCCGCGATGTTAACCAAGGGAAAGTCCCACACGTTGCGATCGGCAACCTTCTCAAAATAGAAAGTCGCATTCGCCCAGGTTGATGGAATTCTTACCGCGGTAAGAATTTCGCCAGGACGAAGCACGGTGGTGTTCTCGATATCGTTAGCGGGTCCTACAAAGTAATCTTGCGCCGCTACGATACGCTCGCCGGTTAAACTTCTAATTACCATGGAGGCATCCAGAGCCACCAATGCCGGCGCCGTATCCGAAGGACTGGCGGCGACACAGCGACTGGTTTCGAACAAGGAGTGTTCCCGATTCATGCCCTGCGGTGTATCTGCATAGCAGAGATTGCCGCCGGCCCGGTAGCAGGAAAGTCCGCGGCGGTAATACCAGCAGCGAACATCTTGCGACACATTGCCGCCCAGGGTTCCGATGTTACGGATCTGAGGACTGGCTACTCTTCCAGCGGCGCTGGATAACAGCGAGTATTGCGCCATGATAGTCGGATTATTAGCGACTTCTGTCAGCGTGGTGAGAGCGCCGATTTCGATACCATCGCTGGTTTCCCGGACTCCGCGCAGCGACTCTATAGCGCTCAGGTCGATCATGGCGTCAGCAGTTTTTGCCCGGTCTTTCAACCAGCCATAAGTGTCCTGTCCGCCACCCACTAACCAACCTCTGTCTGCGAGGCGATCGGCTATAGCTAGAGCATCTTCAACCTGTACCGGTTGGTACAGTTCCATACTTGGCATTACGTCATGAGATGGCATTAGTTAACCTCAGAAAGTGTTGGTTTTAAGGGACTTGGAGCTGTAGTCGTTACCAGCCAAGTGGTTAATGATCATGTCCGTTGTGGTTGGCGCTGTATTAAACAGGTGACCATCGAGAGCATCGGAAATGGCACTGGCTAATGCCGCAGCAGAAGCACCTTGTGTTGGTTCACCGATACCTCGTCCTCCCGTAGGATTCTGCGGATCAGGAATATTTACCGCACCCATCTTGGTGTCTACGGAGACATCCATATAGGTTGGCGGTTTGCTTTGATACAGGCCGGTGTTGGCCGGCAGACCATTTTGCGGGTCATACACATGTCTTTCCAGATTGGCCATGCCGAAGCCCCAAACCGCTCCGCCGCGCATCGCGTTATCGAAGTTCTTCGGATGCACAACCGTGCCGCAATCAGCGATGGCTGTATAGTCCAGAATTTCGAATTTACCCGTTTGCGTGTCCATTTCGATTTCGCAGAAACCGACAATAAGTCCAGGTGGTGTACCCTGCCCAGGAATATTGTCTTTGGCGACGCCGATCAGGCCAGTGCCTGCCAGTCCTTGCACCGCGAGTTGAGTAAGCGGATTGATATCCTCCGGAAACTCTTGCCCGCTGTACTTTCCGCCCAGTTGCATAGCACGCTGTGCAGCCTGTGCATAGGTCATTCCCTTGCTGGAATCTGAGCTGAGGAAAACCCGCTCATCACCTATTTCGTAATCATCTGCCGCGCCGCCGAGGTCAGCTGCAGCAATTTCCTTCAGTTTGGTAATTGCATCCTGAGCGGCTACCCAGTTGGTACGGGTATGGGTGAAGATAGTATTGGAGCCACCCTGCCCGGAACTGTGAGGCAGATGAAGATCACTTCTGCCGCGAACAATCTCACAGCGCTCCCAAGGCATTTGCAGTGCTTCGGCCGCCGCACGGCAGGTGCCGGCATAGGAGTAGGTGCCAAGATTACCTACACCACTGTGGATGTAGAGCTTGCCATCGGGCGCGATTCGAACCAGGCCGTCATAACCGCGACCACCCGCCCCGTGAAAACCGATACCGACGCCGACGCCGCGAACCTTGCTGCCATTCTGTTTGGGTAGGGCAAGTTTCTCTTCCCAACCAAATAGACGCTGACCCTGATCAAGCGCTTCACGGACGAAGGCACTGGTAACAGGACCCTGACTACTCCCCTGGAAACCATTGCTATCGATGGCATTCACTCGACGAAATTGAACCCGGTCCATGTTGATCGCGGCCGCGGCCTTGTCCATCATGGGCGCCAACACGGCTGCCATTTCATTCTGACCCGGTCCACGCTGAGCGCCGCGAGGTGTGGTATTGGTGTACACAGAAATTCCACGGTAGCGCATATTTTCAGGCTGATAGGCGACAGTCACATGCTGCGCGGATGAGTTTCCGCTACCGCCGCCGCTGGCACCGCCATCGTTTACAATGACCAGATCGACCGCAGATACTTTGCCGTTTTCCTTGACCCCAATCTTGATCCAACCCTGCATACCGGAGCGCGCAGAGCCGATGTAGAACTCCTGCTCGCGGGTAATGCGTAATTGCACGGGACGATTCAGCACGCGGGCGAAATTACCGGTAATCGCCATGAACGGGTAGGGTCCAATCTTGGAACCGAATCCGCCGCCTGTAGCCTCATTAATGAATACCAGATCCGCCAGATCGATATTCAACATTCTGGCCAGACCGGCGTTGTTGGCACTCTGGCTCTGGGAGGAACCGTGGAAATAGCATTTGCCATTTTCCCAGTAAGCCATACCTGTTCTGGCTTCCAGTGAGTGGTGTGGATAACCCATGGTGACGAAAGGCTGTTCGATAACCGCCGCCGCGTCTGCAAAGCCTGCCTCGATATCACCAAATGCCCATTCGGTAGTGAATTCGGCGCCAACAGGCTCTTTGCCTGATTTTATCGCATCAATGGCGGACTGTGGCCATTTGATATCGCGAATTTCAGCGCCGACGATAGGTGCGCCTTCGGGACCTTCTTCTGTCGTTCTCACCAGAACATTGCCTTCCGGATAGGCATTGCTACCACCGGGGCTCAAGCTCTCGATGGGATCAACCACAAAATCCCGTCGTTCGAAGTCGACGCGGATTTTGTCGATGGCTGATTCGGCAATTTCTTCGGTAATGGCGGCCACTGCCAGGATAGGCTGGCCGACATAGGTGACATATTCTGATGCCAGAGCCGGGTTGCCCGGAGGCGGTACTGGCGGTAGATCGTCGGCGGTAAATATACCGATTACGCCGTCCATTCGTAGCGCTTCAGAGGCATCAATATTGACTACGCGACCACTTGGTAGTGGGCTTGTCAGTAAACGGGCGAAGACCATTCCTTCTCTTTTATAGTCTTCGGCATACTTGATCTCACCGGTCACTTTACCTTCGATGTCCGGTGGAATGAAATCGAAACCTATATGAGTACTCATGCTAATTGCCCCGAGGCGCGCAGGACGCCATTAAGATAATGTTCATAAGCTCCGCAGCGGCAGAGATTACCTGACATGGCCTCACGTGCTTCTTGCTTTGTTGGACGTGGATTTCTGTTCAGCAAGGCGACCGCTGACATCACTTGTCCTGGTGTACAGAAGCCACACTGTGGAGCATTTTCAGCGATGAATGCCGCTTGTACCGCATGCAAAGTGCCATCGGCAGCCTTGACGCCTTCAATGGATATTACCGCCTTATTTTTGACATTGTGCGTTAATACCGAGCAGGAATAATTAGCGACACCATCGATTAACACTGTGCAGGCGCCACATTCGCCACGATTACAACCGATCTTGGTGCCGGTTAAATCGAGTTTATAGCGTAGGGTGTAGGCAAGTGTTTCCGAGGGAAGTACATCAACGGGTCGATTACGACCGTTAATATTGAGTGTTATCAAGCGTTCGGCGCCGGATTGCCCAGATTGGGCATTCGCAGCGAAATATAAGCCAGTGCCGGTTGTAGCGGCAGCACCGGAGAATATAACCCCCTTGATAAAACGTCGGCGTGTTAGTTGAGGATTCACTGACATTGCTCCGTTTTCTGTTGTTGAGATGCACACCAAGCAGAGAAAGTTAGTATGCGCATTTTTCACATGGTTAACTACAGGAGGCTATTAGTTTTTACTCTAAAAAGCAACAATTACAAAGGGAGGCTCAAGTCGCAAAGGCACGAATTCCGTGCGATTCCGAGTGATCGCTCGGTAAAAGTTACACTCTGTCACAAACCATAATCATTCCTGGCCGACGAAATCCAGATTTAGCGGGACAGTACGTTTTTCAGATATTTGCCAGTATAGGACGCTTTTATTGAGACGACGTCTTCCGGCGTCCCCTCGGCGATGATCTGACCACCCCCGCTGCCCCCCTCTGGACCCAGATCAATTATCCAGTCTGCCGTTTTCACTACGTCCAGATTATGTTCGATGACAACGATGGTATTGCCCTGATCGCGCAGATGATGCAAAACCGAAAGCAGCTGCTTTATGTCGTGAAAATGTAAGCCCGTGGTTGGCTCATCGAGAATATAAAGCGTCTTGCCGGTATCTCTTTTGGATAATTCCCGGGATAGCTTTACCCGCTGAGCTTCACCGCCGGAGAGCGTGGTGGCGGCCTGACCAAGACAGACATAAGACAAACCAACCTCGATCAAGGTTTGTAGCTTGCGAGCAATAACTGGCACCGGATCGAAAAATTCCCGCGCATCCTCGATGGTCATATTCAAGACTTCACTGATATTTTTACCTTTGTATTTCACTTCCAGAGTTTCGCGGTTGTAGCGCTTGCTGCGACAGACTTCGCAGGCCACATAAACGTCAGGCAGGAAGTGCATCTCTACCTTCACCAGGCCGTCTCCCTGGCAGGCTTCGCAGCGCCCGCCTTTGACGTTAAAACTGAAGCGACCCGGTTTATACCCCCGGGTTCTTGCTTCCTGGGTTCCGGCAAACAGTTCCCGCACAGGGGTGAAGATCCCGGTATAGGTGGCCGGATTCGAGCGGGGAGTTCGGCCGATAGGGCTTTGATCGATATCGACCACCTTGTCGAGCAGCTCCAGACCTTCAATTTCTTCATACGGGGAAGGATTGAGTGTAGTGGCACCATTCAGTTTAGTGGCGGCGATGGGATACAGCGTATGGTTTACCAGGGTTGATTTTCCGGAACCCGAAACGCCGGTGATACAGGTGAATAATCCCAGGGGAATGGTAAGCGAGAGATTCTGTAAATTGTTGCCAGTGGCACCGCTTAGGCGCAGAATTTTCTTCTCGTTGAATTTTGTACGCTGTTTTGGAATTTCAATTTTTTCTTTGCCGGAGAGATATTTTCCGGTTAGAGATTTTTTCGATTTCAGAATATCTGAAATCGAGCCCTGGGCAACAATTTCGCCACCATGGACGCCGGCACCGGGGCCGATATCGATAATATGATCGGCGCTGCGTATCGCCTCTTCATCGTGTTCAACCACAATCACGGTATTGCCGAGGTCACGTAGATGAAACAGGGTATTCAGTAGCCGGGCATTATCCCGTTGATGTAAACCAATCGATGGTTCGTCGAGGATGTACATCACTCCCACCAGACCAGCGCCGATCTGACTGGCGAGTCGAATACGTTGCGCCTCACCGCCAGACAAGGTGTCCGCACTACGACTGAGGGTGAGATAATTAAGGCCCACGTCGACCAGGAATTTAAGTCGATCCTGCAGTTCTTTTAAAATTTTCTCCGCAATTTTGGCGCGCGTACCACTGAAACTGAGTTTATTAAAATAGTCCGCCGACTGAGCGACAGTCATTGCGGTGACGGCCGGCAGATTCAGGCCCTTGATCAGCACATGGCGCGCGTCTCTTTTTAAGCGCGTGCCAGCACAATCGGGACATGACTGAGAACTTAGATATTTGCCTAACTCTTCCTGCACCGTGCTGGATTCGGTTTCTCGATAGCGGCGCTCCATATTTGGCAAGATGCCTTCGAAGGGGTGGCTACGGGTAACGGTATCGCCGCGGTCATTCACGTAGTGGAAGTCAATGACTTCATTGCCACTGCCGCGCAGGATATGATTTTGATGCTTCTTGGAAAGTTTGTTAAACGGCATCTCGACGGTAAAGTGGTAATGTGCCGCCAGAGAAGTCAGCATTTGAAAGTAATAGATATTGCGGCGATCCCAACCACGAATGGCGCCCTCGGCCAGAGCCAATGCGTCATCGGTGATGATGCGCTGTTGATCGAAAAATTGCTTCACTCCCAATCCATCACAACCGGAGCAGGCTCCAGCTGGATTATTAAAGGAAAACAGTCGCGGTTCGAGTTCCGAAATGCTGTGGCCGCACTGCGGGCAAGCGAATAAGGCGGAGAAAACCAGATCTTCCTGTTGCTCGTTGGTCTCTGTCAGGCTGACAATAGCCAGGCCATTAGCGAGTTGAATGGCCGTCTCGAAGCTTTCAGCCAGTCGCTGTTCGAGTCCCGGTTTGATCTTGAGCCGGTCTATCACTACATCGATTGAGTGCTTCTTGTTTTTTTCCAGATCGGGTGGATAGTCAATTTCACAAACCAGACCATTCACTCGGGCGCGGATAAATCCGCTGCTGCGCAGTTCGTTGAATACATGTAAATGTTCGCCCTTGCGCTCGCGGATTACGGGGGCAAGTATCATGATGCGGCTGTCCAGGGGCAGCTCCATCACCTTGTCCACCATCTGGCTTACGGTTTGCGCCTGTAACTTGATGTTGTGATCAGGACAGTGGGGCTCTCCTACACGGGCGAACAGCAAACGCAAGTAGTCGTATATCTCGGTTATGGTGCCAACCGTCGAGCGAGGGTTATGTGAGGTTGATTTTTGTTCAATGGAAATCGCCGGAGACAGGCCCTCAATATGGTCAATATCCGGTTTTTCCATCATTGAGAGAAATTGTCGTGCGTAAGTGGACAGGGATTCGACGTAGCGGCGTTGGCCTTCGGCATACAGGGTATCGAAGGCCAGGGAAGATTTGCCTGAGCCGGACAAGCCGGTGATAACTACCAGCTTGTCGCGGGGGATAGTGATGTCGATATTTTTTAGATTATGGGTGCGCGCACCCTGTACTACAATCTGGGCCATGAGGAGCTCAATTCGGTTGGCGGAACAGAGCATTATCTGCAATTCTACACACCCGAGTAAAGCGCCGCCTGAAAATAGTGAAAGTGGAGTTAATTCTCGGGAAAATTTCTAAAGCAAGCGAGCATGATATACACTAACAAATCTGATCGAGAGTAACCTATTAAATAACCAGCAATCTGATAAATCAGATGTAGCAGCGGAGGCAGGCAGTGGCAAGTCGGGGTGTAAATAAAGTAATTCTTGTGGGAAATGTCGGTAACGACCCTGAGTTCCGGGTTATGCCAAATGGCAACGGTGTTGCCAATGTCTCAATTGCGACCAGCGAAGCCTGGAAAGACAAGACTTCCGGTGAACAACAAGAAAAGACAGAGTGGCATCGAGTGATATTCTTCAACCGTCTGGCTGAAATCGTTGAGCAGTATGTTAAGAAAGGCTCCAAGCTGTATATAGAAGGGAGACTGCAAACGCGTTCCTGGGAACAGGATGGCGTGAAGCGCTACACCACGGAAATTGTAGCCTCTGAGATGCAGATGCTGGATTCTCGCGGGGGAGCCGGTGCCAGCCCTGGAGATAATCCATTCGGCCAGAATCAGACCTCTCAGCCTTCGCAATCGTCAGCACAATCTTCGTCACAAGCCGCCACCCAACAGTCGGCACCGGCTAATTTCGATAATTTCGATGACGATATCCCCTTCTAGAGATTCCTTACACGAGCGTCGCCAATGATCTTGTTCGCTCTGGCCAAGATCAGAAGCATGCAAAATGCTGTCAAGCAGAAGCAGGGTACAGACCAGCTTCTGCTTGACTTCGTCCCGGGTTCGATCAAACTTTAACCCATGTCTATTCGAATCATAGCGGCTCGCCCCACATGAAATTGTTTCTGGTCGGCGGCAATAGCCCAACGGGGAAGGATTTAATTGAAATTTTGCGGCGGAACAAAATTCGATTTATCGCGCCCGCCGATAAACATTTCGATCCCGATAATGGCGTCGCCATTGCCAAGCTGATTACCGATTTCGCGCCAAGCCAATTGATAAATATGGCGGATTTTATTTCCCGAAATCATAGCGCCCTGAAACGGGCTCAGTCCTCTGAACATCGCTGTGAGCAAATTAATACATTGCTACCAGGCGTCCTGGCTGAAATTTGTAATCATCTTAATATTCCCATGCTGCATCTTTCCAATGCTTATGTATTCGACGGCGAAAAGAAATTGGGCTACAACGAGAATGATGAGCCAAACCCTCAAGGTGTTTATGGTCATTGTTCTTTGGCGGGTGAATTGGCAGTTCAGCAACATCCCGCGCACATCATTATTCGTTCCGGCTGGTTGTTCGGGCAGCATAAGAAGGGATTGATAAAGTCCTGGATTGGTTCAATAAAGAAGCACGAGGGCGAGATATCTGTGTGGCGAAGGAGCCTTAGTCCTACGCCCACTGCGAATTTGGCGGCGGCTATACTCGCGGTTGCACAACAGATTGACTGTGAAGCCAATGTTTGGGGGACTTATCACTACAGTGGATTGGAAACCAAAAAGGAAATCGAGTTTGCCCGCCAGACGTTGCAATATGCGGCCAATCACGACGAGGAAATCTACCAGTTACTCGATCGCATAAAGATTACCGAGCGGCAGGCAAGGCCGCCGGAGATACTAAACTCAACTCTTTCCAGTAAAAAATTATTCGACACCTTTGGTATTAAGACCAAGTCCTGGCACGGTAATCTGAAGGAAACTATCCAAACCCTGTATGTTGATCGATTACCGTCTGCGGGTAATGACTTTACACATTCATCGACTGAATCCTACGATGCCTGAGATCAAACCATGAATCAGACCAGTAAAAGTCGACTCACCCCGATTGATGCGGCAATCGATGCATTGCTGCAGAATCTTCCCGTCATTGAGGAAACGGAAACGGTAGCGCTGTTGAGCGCGAATGGCCGGATACTGGCCGAAGATTGCGTTGCAGAGATTAATGTCCCCTCCCAGGCGAATAGCGCGATGGATGGTTATGCGATTCGCGTGGAAGATTTAGAGGGCGAGACTGGCACTCTCGCGGTTAGTCAAAGAATTGCGGCGGGTGAGCTTGGTGTCCAGTTAAATTCCGGGGAGGCGGCACGAATATTTACCGGAGCCCCGATTCCACCTGGCGCCAATGCGGTGGTAATGCAGGAGAATTGTTCTTTAAGCGGCGAGCAGCTGACAATCCTGCAGAAGGTCAGCCGTGGTGAAAATCTGCGGCAAGCAGGTGAAGACGTCGCCGCCGGTAGCCGGCTTTTTCAAGCCGGTCATCGCTTGCGGCCACAGGATGTCGGTCTGCTTGCGGCTATCGGTAAAAGCCGGGTTGAAGTCAAGCGCCAACTAAGAGTCGCTTTAATGACAACCGGTGACGAATTGGTGCAACCCGGCACTGAATTGAAAGCAGGGCAGATCTATAATTCAAACTACTATACGCTCTGCGCAATGCTGAATGCGCTGAATGCGGAGGTTTTGGACTTCGGCATAATCGGCGATGATTTCAACAGCACGAGAACGGCATTGAGAGAGGCTGCGGCGGCGGCCGATTGCATAATCAGTACCGGTGGCGTTTCAGTGGGTGAGGAAGATCATGTGAAGGCCGCCGTTGAAGCGGAAGGTTCTCTGCAGATATGGAAATTGGCAATCAAACCCGGCAAGCCATTGGCCTGTGGCATTGTAGAGGGAATCCCATTCTTCGGCTTGCCGGGCAACCCGGTATCGGCGTTTGTCACCTTTGCGTTGGTGGTGAGACCCTGTCTGTTGAGTATGCTAACTTGCCTAAACCCCTTCGCCCAAAGATTTAACATCAATGCCGGCTTTACGGCGTTAAAATCCGGCGAGCGGCAGGAGTATATGCGCTGCGTGATTGCCGATGATGAGCGAAGTGGCTTGCAGCTACTACCCTTTGGCAATCAAAGCTCCGGTGTCGGGGCATCTCTTAGTAACGCGGCCGGGCTTGCAATAATTCCGCCCTATACTTCCATCGCTATCGGCGATAGTCTTGATTTTATTCCTTTTTCCGAAATACTGAATTAGGGCAGCTCTGGTTCTACTCAAAGTCTTTTGTGATGCGAAATCTTTCTACAATTCTTGTTATCGGCGTAATTTTACTCGGCTGTGTGTCGCAACAACCGGTGCCTGCCGCGGCGACAGACGATAGTTCAAGCGCGAACCTGAGGGTCAGGGTGTTATCTGATGGGCGGGTTGTATCCGGCTCGACTCCTGTTGATCAACAGCGTTTACTGGCGGATATTTTGTATGAGGCACTCCAGGCGCTGAGTGACGACCGGCTATTAACGCCTATCGATGACAATGCGCACGCCCGGTTCAGGCGGGTGCTGGCCTATGATTCTGATAACCCGATCGCCCTGCAGGGAATCCAGGATATAGTGCTTCGTTATCTGGAGTTATGCGAACAATCTATGCATCGCGGTCTGTTTGAAGAAGCCAGTACGATGCTGGATAGAGCCCGCTTTGTCGATGCAGATCATCCGGATATCGAGAGAGTGTCACTCGCCCTGGAAGCGGAAATGAGTTCTGCAGATCTGTTTTTTGCACTGGATGATAGAGAATTTTCCCGTCGCACGGAGCAGGCCCAGAATCAACTTGTGGATATAGCCCTCCAGGCGAAACAGCATAGTGCCCTCTTTCTTATTACCGCGCCAAATGATGATCTTGCCCGCTGGATGGTTTCTGTCATGAGGGAAGCGGTTACTGGTTATCGATTGCGAGGAAATATTGAATTGGCTAGCCGAACCAGTATACGTCTGCGATTGCCCGCTATTGCGGATTAATGGCGATGAAGTGGTGAGCAGAACCCAGACGATTTTGCCTGTGATTTTGCTTGTGAATACAGCTTGATGTGGTAAATCGCAGGCTAAATTCAAAGTCGAAGCTTGAATGGAGTAAATTGATTTCATGTTCTGGACTACTATCAAACGAAAGCTTTTCTGGCCCTTTTCATGGTTCAGTTCATGGCTTGGCTCATGCTTCAGTTTCACTGGCGAGGGTAGTTTTTGGAAAAAACTGATAGTGACTGGCTTGGGGTTGATGCTAATCCTGATCTTGTTGACTGGAATGGTTTGGAGCAGAGAGCCTGCGCCATTTTCGGTTGCGCAGAACACCGAGCAGAAGCTGGCAGTAAATGGTAGTGAGTATGTGGTCGGCAGTACCACCACCGCGGCACTGATTAGAGTTGCCCAGACATTATTAGACAAGCCAGGGGGATACTTAAGTAACGATGTCATGCCGCCTGGCCTTTACTTGGACAATATCGCAAATTGGGAATTTGGCGCCCTGGTTCAGGTGCGTGATCTGACCCGGGCGTTTCGAGAAAACTTTAGTCGCTCTCAATCGCAGTCTACAGAAGATCCGGATCTCATTATTGCCGAACCAAATTTTCAGATTAATAGCGACAGCTGGCTGTTCCCGCCCTCTGAGAGTGAGTATCGCGCGGCGATCGCGCGGCTGGATTCCTATAGTGTACGTATAGCTGATCCGCTCAATAGCGATGCTCAGTTTTATGCCCGCGCAGACAATCTCTCCAACTGGTTGCTAAATGTCGAGTCGAGACTGGGAAGTTTGTCGCAACGTTTAAGCGCCAGCGTAAGACAACAGCGCATTAATCTGGATACCGCCGGGGAGCAGGGTGCGACACAATCTACCCCGGTTCGACAGGAAGTCTCGGTGAAAACCCCATGGAGTGAGATTGACGATGTCTTTTATGAGGCACGTGGCACTACCTGGGCACTGTTGCATTTTCTACAGGCAGTAGAAATAGATTTTCAACAAGTATTGGAAGACAAAAATGCAATGGCGAGTCTGGATCAGATAATCAAAGATTTGGAAGCCAGCCAAAGAACGGTTATGTTCCCTTTAATATTGAATGGGTCAGGGTTTGGTATTTTCGCCAATCATTCACTGACCATGGCGAATTATATTTCCCGCGCCAATGCGGCCATTATCGATTTGCGCAGTTTGTTAGCACAGGGATAGAATTTTTAATGCCGTGTGCCTGTCGCCGAAGAAAGCGTCACGAAAAATTTAACATTGATCGAGAATTTTCTTGAGTAGACCATTTTCCATTTCACGTTACCTGCCGATACTTGACTGGGGTCGGCGCTACAATAAATCCAAGCTGATGGATGACACAGTAGCAGCCATCATCGTCGCTATCTTGCTCGTTCCGCAGGCGCTTGCCTATGCGCTGGTGGCTGGTATGCCGCCCGAAACGGGCTTGTATGCGAGTATTTTCGGCCTCTTGGTATACGCATTATTTGGTACCAGCAAGACGGCATCTGTCGGACCTGTCGCAATACTTTCTTTGATGACCGCCGCCGCGCTTGCCAAGCTTTCTCTGTCAAACAGTAGTGAATATATTGCCGCTGCGCTTACCTTAACATTTCTCTCTGGAGTATTTCTCCTGTTATTGGGACTCTTACGCCTGGGATTTATGGCGAATTTCTTGTCTCAGCCAGTGATTAGCGCATTCGTTACTGCCTCCGCAATTCTTATCGCGCTTAGCCAAGTGCAGCATTTGTTCGGAGTATCTGCCAGTGGGCAGAACATGACCGAACTACTTGTGTCGCTATCGCAATCGATCTCGAATATCAATTTCATAACATTTAGTCTTGGAGTAGGGGCAATTGTGTTTATAGTGTGGTGTAAGTCTGGACTAAAAAATATCCTCTTGAGTTTAGGCATGCGGCGAGAGGCCGTGTCAATTGTCTCTAAAGTAGGTCCGGTGATGGCTGCACTGATTACGGCACTAATAGCCTACGAGTTTCGTCTTGATCTGCAGGGAGTTCAACTGCTGGGCAAGGTGCCCCAAGGTCTCCCGGGGTTAACCCTGCCAAACTTTTCTCTGGATCTCATTACCAATCTTTTGGGGTCGGCCGTGCTGCTGTCCATTATCGGTTTTGTCAGTTCTATCTCGGTCGCGCAAACTCTGGCGGCGAGGCGCAGAGAACGAATCGATCTCGATCAGGAGTTGGTCGGCTTGGGAGCCGCCAATTTAGCGGCTTCATTTTCAGGCGGCTTCCCAATAGCGGGGGGATTTTCTCGCTCAGTGGTAAATTTCGATGCCGGTGCGGCAACTCCGGCCGCAGGACTGATGACGGCCATATTGATTGCGCTTGTTGCCTTGTTTTTCACGCCCATACTGTACTGGTTACCCAAGGTCTGTTTGGCCTCAATTATAATCGTGGCGACCTATCCCCTGATCAATTTTTCGACTCTGGGAAAATCATGGAAATACTCAAAACCTGATTTCTCCGCGGTACTCATTACACTCCTTCTGACTCTGATGGTTGGTGTGGAAGTAGGAATTGCAGCCGGCGTTCTCGCTTCTGTCTTGATTCATCTGTACAAAACCTCACAACCACATGTCGCGGTGGTAGGGCGAGTTGCAGGCACTGAACACTTCAGAAATATAAAGCGACACAAGGTTGAGACCTTTGATCATTTACTCTCTATACGAATAGATGAAAGCCTGTATTTCGCCAATACCCGATATTTGGAAGATCTTATATTTGCTTTGGTTGCCGAAAACCCCAAGGTGGAGCATGTGATCTTGATGTGTACTGCAGTCAACGAAATAGATATGAGCGCATTGGCAACTCTGCAGAAAATTAACGAGACCCTGCTTGATCAGAATATCAGACTGCACCTCTCCGAAGTGAAGGGTCCGATTATGGACAGGTTGGTTGATACGGCTTTTTTCGCCGGGCTGAGCGGGAATAATTATTTAAGTCACAATCAGGCCGTAGAAGATTTAAAAGACCAGCAGCTTCCCCTGTCGGCTTTATGAGTTGGCTTATCCTTGTTGTGTAACAAACACCAGGTAAACCCCATAGCCGGATAACAGAAAAACTCCTTCCATTCGACTCACGCTGAGACCGCTCCATGCCATGGGAAGCAAGAGCAAAGAGAACAGCAGCATGATGACAAAATTCTGTAATACAAATTGATCTCCATTGATGCTGATGATGAGAGAAGAGACGCCCAGAATGCATAAAATATTAAACAGATTGGAGCCGAGAATATTACCAATCGCTATATCCGACTGTTTTCTCCAGGCGGCTACCAGGGATGTGGCTAACTCGGGAATACTGGTCCCAATGGCAACCACCGTGAGGCCCACGACCGCCTCACTGACTCCAGCCAGGGTCGCTAAAATAATCGCATTGTCCACAAATACCTGGCTTCCAAACACCAACAGTGCAATGCCTGAGACGATGGCAAGTATGTTCAAGCTGGCTCCGCGGGCGAATATTTTGTGTGTTGTTAACACGCTGGATTCGGTCTCAGCCTTGGCCTGAACGTAATTAAAGCCGAGATAGGCGAACAGACCACTGCTAAGGATAATCCCGTCGAAGTAACCGAGTTGTCCATCCAATAGCAATAAGCCCATCAGTAGTGTGCTGGCGATTAGCAAGGGGATTTGTCTGCGCACCAGTTGTCGTTTAATTCGGATAGGGTGGACGAGCGCGGTTAGGCCGAGTATCAGGCCAATATTGGCGATATTGGATCCGATTATATTGCCAAGCGCCAAGTCGCCATGGCCTGTAGTGGCGGACTTCACGCTGACAGCAAGTTCCGGCGCACTGGTGCCGAAGGCAACAATCGTCAAGCCTATTATCAGCGGAGATATGCCATACCTGATCGCGAGTTTGCTACTGCCACTCACCATCAGTTCCGCACCGATGCCCAGTAGCACAAATCCACAGAACAGGAAGAGAGTTGGAGTCAGCATGGCAATCAGTCGCGAATCAAATTAGAATTTGACTACCATCTTACCAAAATTGCTTCCGCTGAATAGTCCCAGAAAGGCATCGACGGCGTTATCGATACCCTCGATGACGGTCTCTCGGCTTTTAATCTTGCCTTGTTGAATCCAGGGGATCATTTCGGCTAAAAACGCGTCTCGCAGCTCACCATGATCCGAGACGATGAATCCATTGATGCGAATTTTCTTCCCCACTATCAACATGAGATTATTCGGACCCGGTGCGGGTTCGGCATTATTGTAGCTGGCGATCATGCCGCAGGCAGCAATACGACCAAAGGGATTCATCACATTCAGCGTCGCCTGCAAGTGATCGCCGCCAACGTTTTCGAAATATACATCGACACCATCCGGTGCCGCTTGGGTAAGCGCCTCGGTTAAATCGTCGCAGGTCTTGTAATTAATCACCGCATCCACGCCGCATTCATCCAGTAGCCACTGGGCTTTGGCATCGCTGCCGACACTGCCAATTACCCGGCAGCCTTTCAATTTAGCGATCTGACAGACATTGGCGCCGACCGCGCCGGAGGCGACCGAAACAAACACTGTTTCTCCCTCTTTGGGCTCGCCGTATTTAAGCAGGCCTACATAGGCGGTTAGCCCAGGCATGCCCAGGGTGCCCAGATAAAGAGAAAGCTGTTCAGCATCAAAGGGCTGCAATTTGCTTACGGTATTTGCCTTGGCAAGAAATTTGTCTTGCCAGGCCGCGTTATTAAGTACTATATCGCCCACCTGCAGGCTGCTGTCAGCAGACTCGATAACTTCGCCTACCGCGCCGCCGTACATCACTTCATTGAGTGCATAAGCCTGGGCATACACCGCATCGGCACGCATGCGTCCACGCATATACGGATCTACCGACATATAGAGATTTTTAACCAGCACTTCGCCCTCTTGTGGCGGATTTAATTCAACTTCTACCAGAGCGAAATTTTCATGGCTGGGCATGCCGCTCGGGCGGCTGATTAGATGCACTTGTTTAGCACTGTAATTTGTCATGTTTTACTCGGGCTGTTTGCCGTTCGGGAAAGGTTTGTCGTTCTGAAAAGGTTTGTCGTTCTGAAAGTGTTAGCGGTGCGAAAAAAGTTTGTCAGTTGCTCGTAGCCGCAATCGATTTTGCATGTCGATTTTGGATGACGACCACGGCGATCAACAGTGCCGCGCCGATAAAATGGAAAACCATCGGAAAGGGTGCCCACATGAGTAGAATTGCGCTGAGCAATAGTATGCCGGCGATAAGCCAATTAATTTTTTCCTCCAAGTGCCATTGTAAAATACCGGCCATGGCATACAGCCCCATGCAGGACCAGATAAACACCTCGATACGTTCCGGCCAGGTTCCGGATATCAATGGCGAGTAGGCAAATAACACCGGCACCAGATACAGGCCCTTGGCAACCTTCCAGCTGGTCAATCCAGTCGCCATCGGTCGGGTACCGGCAATCCCAGCGGCGGCAAAGGCGGCTAGACAGACAGGCGGAGTCACATTGCTGTCCTGTGATAACCAGAAGATGATCAGATGCGCACTGAGTAACATGCCAGTGAGCATTTCAGGGTCGAGCAGTTCCTGCCGAATAAGCTGTTTCATCTCCAGCGGCATTTCCTGCAAGGCTATCAACGGATCGCCGCCAAACAGCCCAATCGTAGCCGTCACATTGGAAGGCAGATCTCCCGCCTGCAATGCTACCAGTAGCTGCGATTGGGTAATCAGATCAAAAATTAGCGGCGCCGACAGCGTGGCTAAAACAATATAGGAGGCAGTTACTGGCAGGCCCATGCCTAATACCAGCGAAGCCAGAGCGACCAGAATTAGAGTGATCAGCAGGCTGCCCTGAGCCCAGTCCACAATCATTAGGGAGAAAGCATTGCCGATGCCGGTGGTGGTCACCACGTTAATGATAATGCCCACTGCTACCAGCAGCAGGGCGGTGGAGACCATGGTTTTTACCCCGTCCACCATCGCATCGAAAATATCGGCGGGTCGCATGGGATTGGGGGAAAGCCATGACGCGCCAATGACACTGAGAATAGCAAAGGCGGCCGATGTTGTGGGTGTGCGACCGGATACGAGAAACCCGACCAGCACAGCCAACGATATAATGAAGTGCCAGCCTTCTTTCAATACGGTGATTACCGATTCAGAATTCTCATCATGGGTAGGGTTGAGACCAAGCCGTTTTGCTTCGATACGAACGAAGTAAGAAACGGTCAGAAAATAAAGAATGGCGGGTAAAGCCGAAGCCGCAATAATCGTTAAGTAAGAAATTTGTGTATAACTGGCTAATACAAACGCGCCGGCACCCATTACCGGTGGCATCAAGGCGCCGCCAGTGGATGCGGCGGCAACCACGCCAGCAGAAAATTGCGCATTGAAACCGGATTTTCGCATCATCGGAATAGTTATAACGCCGGTGGAAACCGTGTTGGCTACAGCGGAGCCAGAAACTGATCCCATCAAACCGGAACCCACCACGGCGACCAGACCGGCACCACCGGTATAGCGTCCTGCGAGGCACTGGGACAGCTTGACGATGAAATCACCGGCTCCGGAACGCAGCAGGAAAGAGCCGAAGATAATGAACATAAATACAAAGGTGGAAGAAATTTGTGCAGTGAGTCCAAACATGCCTTCGCTGGTAAAGAAGCTTCGATACAGCACAGTCTCCAGGCTTAATCCTGGAAAGGAGAACACGCCGCCTATATATCTTCCGAGGAATAGAATATAAGAAAGAGAGATCAGAATAAGCGCCGGCATAAACCAACCGGTAGTGCGTCGGGTAAATTCGATGGCCAGACCAATGGCAACTAGCGAGAACACATAATCACTCAGAATATATTCAGTCTCTCTGGCATACAGCGCATTCTCGAACAGAATTAAGTAGGCTGTGGTGAGTACGGCAATGACCGCCAGGGCGACATTTACCCAATAGCCGACAGACTTTGTGGATACCTTGTCCGATTCATTCGCCATCAGGGCGCAGATGGCACAGAAACCACCGAAGTGAATGGCGGATAACCATAATTCTGAAATACTGGCAAACACATTGCAGTAGATGTGGAACAGGGCAAAGAAAAAGGCAGCCCATCTTAAGTATTTTGATTTCATGAAAGCTGTTTAAACTCCTTCCGGTGGTTCTTCGAGAATGAGTCGTTCGGGTATCTCGAGTCCGACTTCACGGTAGTAGCGAATCGCACCAGCGTGTAGCGGTGCGCCGAGGCCTTCGATTGCGATTTCAAGACGCATGTCTTTAGTAGCGCCATGAATTTCTTGCAGCGTTGCCAAATTTTCCCATATAACTTTTGTAATGTTGTAGACCACTTCTTCAGGGATGTCGTCACGAGTAACCAAAACATTGGGTGACGCGATAGTGCGTATTAGCTCGGCTTGGTTGGGATAGGTGTTCGGCGGGAATTCATACCAGTCCCACAGGGGATACCGGGCATTTAGCTTGTCCATTGTCTCCTGCGTCCAGTTCAGGATTGTCATGCGATCACCAAGTAAGGCATAGGCTTGGGTAATAGAACTGACTGGTGCGCCCGCCGGGATATTCATGCCAACGATGTTGCCATCCTGTAGCGCGCTGGTAGTTGGGCCATAACCCATATAGGCCAAATTAAATTTATTTTCGTAATCGATACCCAGCGTCTGCAGAATAAATCTGCCGGTCTGATCGGCGCCGGAGTTTCTTGCGCCAAGTACATAACGATCGCCGTCGAGATTATCCAGATCCATGATCTCGCCAGTGCTGGCCAGTTCGCTAAGCAAGACGAAATGTTCAACATTTTGCCACAGTGCACTTACGCTTCGCATATGGGTCTGGGGGCTGCTTATCGGGCCTTCGCCAGCCCACGACCAGGCGCCGAAAGGCCCTTGCAGGATGGCAAATTGCACCTGATTGTCGCGCAGCAACTTCACGTTTTCCAGTGAGCCTGCCGAGCTAATCGCGGTCAGGGAAATTCCTTTAGTGGCAGCAAGCTGAGCGTGGGCGATAGTGGCAATGGCAACACCCACCGGATAATAAGTGCCACCGGTAGTGGCGGTGGTCAGTATATAAGGTCGGGCACGGGTTAATTCATCGCTACAGGAAACCAACAGGATAGACAGAACAAGACTAACGACGACATTTTTCATTAACAGACCAATGTAACTGGGTAAAGCTGCTACAAGATTGTAAACTTGCCTATTCTAATTATTTATCTAAGACACTGAAATTAGATGAAAAATCCTGTTTCAAATAGCGCCTCAGGTGGCAACTGATGAAACCATATTTCATCTAAAAGCACAACGAAAGGACGGCCATGCTTCGAAATCGGCCTGTCTGCAAAAGAGTTCAAAGAATAAGGGAGGCGAGTAATAGTTCTAGTTAACAGGCTGTAGCGGAATAATTTGTATCGCCTGTCCACTGCCGCGACCTCCCTGTATTCTTCCTCCACCGAAAAATCTTTGAGGATTACCGCCGGGACCAGGATTGCTACTGTATACCCGGCTCGATACCCTGCTCGTATTTTGCTGTCCGCGCTGAAATTCAGCGAGCGCATCCAGCTCAGATTCGGTCAGGTCATAGGCAAGGATTTCGAGCTGGCTTGCGGGGTCCATTATCGAGCGCATCTGAAACCGAACGTCGCGTGGATCCACATTCGGTGGTAGAGACTGCATTTCCAACGCTAATTCCATGCGCGCCTGATTCTGATCGGCGATTAAATTGCTCAGGGCGCCGACAATCACCTCCATGCGTTCGTCACTGACATTCAGCGATTGCAGAAAACCACCGAACTGTCCCTGCAGCGACATCAACTCGCTCAACTCCATCGGCTCAAGCGCGGTTAATTGTTTGAGCAGATTTACTCTGGGGTTTGCATCGGAATTTGCATCGGAGGTGGCGGACTGTTGCGGCATTTGGCTACTGAGTTGTTGTCGAATTTCATCTTCCAGTTGCTGATAGTCGGGATTAAGCTGTTGTTGGGATGTTTGTAGTTGATTGGAGAGGGCGGTGAGTTGGCTATTGCTGGTTGTCAGCTGGCTTTTCAAATCCTGAATCTGCTTTTCAGAGTCCAGCCGTCGCCGGCTATTACTTTCTACTTGCGACAGCAGCTGTGTCACTTGCCGCTCGTAGTCCACCAGTTGTTGCTGTAGCAATTTGCTTTTCTGCAGCGAATTAAAGGCAAATATCCCGCCGGTACAGAACACTAAAAAGGCGATGACAATAATGGCTTTCATACTTAAGATTTCTTCTTATCTGCACCCAATGTGTCATTCACATGACCGGACAGGGGTTTCTCTTCTTCCAGTTTGCCGATCAACAGTATCGCGCCAACAAAAATGGCGGCGATAGTAGTAATGCCGAATATCAGCACAATGCGAAAGAACATTTCGATGTAGACGCCACTCAAGTAGAAGACCAGTTCGGCGATCAAATTCACCAGTACCAGGGAGATGCCGAATGTTATCCAGACCACGTGCTTCATGCGTAATTATCCCTGATGAGATGGATGGCAGAGTGATGAATTCGTCCGAATTCATTCACTTCGAGAGTAACAGTATTCCCTCAATGTGACTACTGTCGATGTTGGTAAACACAAACACATCGTCCAGCCCGTCAGCATTCAATTCGGCGGGGATGATGTCGCCTTCAACAAGCTCTGTGTTGAGGTCGATGGAGATGTCGGCGACTTGTCCCTCGACACGCGCTGACAAGGCATTGCCGTTCACCGAGATGTTTTCAATGATATCGCGAATATTGATTTCGTAATCATTTCGCTGTCTGCTGTAATCCAGGGAACTGAGAATCATATCCGTATCAACTTCCTCTGGACTTTCCGAGCGGATGGCATTGAGAAAAATTTCCAGCTGATTATTAACCAGCATCAATAGGTCCTCGCCATCAAGATTGGCATCGAGGTTGGCGGTACTGGTAGGGATCGGGGCGCCGCCCTCGCTGTCTCTTACTTCTCTGCTAAGCTCAGTGAATGAGGTGGCCAATCTGAGAACCGATGGAAACTTCAAATTAATAGTCAATTTTCGAGTGGGCCGGCGAGAAAATCGATCACCCTCATTGGGGTAAATAAAGGCCTCTATAGCCACACTGCCTGACAATGCCAGCCAGATAAAAATATCACCCACGGATATGGGTTCTACCCGCCACAGCCAGAGATCTTTCAGACCATCTTCATTTTCATCGTAGAGAAACGTGCTAAGTACATTGCCGCCCGAGCGCAGGACTTGACGAGGTTCGTCAAAATCCATACCCCCGGCGGTGCCGCCATACAGTGAAACCTTGCCCCCTTCTCTAAGCAGCAAGTCTTCGATGTTATCACCATCGATGTCCTCGAGAATTTCCTCATGAGTCAGCGATAACAGGCCCGTCAGGTTTGAGAAGTCCAGAGAGTCAAAATCAAACTCGCCCAGCCTTGCTTCAATCTCGGCTATGTCGAGTGAATAACTGGGGGCCGCAGAAAAGTATTTCTCTGCAGTATTATCGGCAATAAAGACCTCCAATTTCTCTTCGCTGCGAGAGATCAAGTCATCAAAGCCATCGCCGTTTACATCGCGCAAATTCATCATGGGAATTCTTATGGATTGCCCGGTTCGACGTTCCAATTGATCCGAATTGAGATTGGTTCGCATGCGAATATCTGAGCTAACACTCAAGCTGGGTTGATAGCTTCGTTCCTCGTGGTTTTCTTCAGCGCTGCGAATGTAAAGATTGAGTAGGCCAGCGCCCGGAACAATCAAGTCTTCCAGGCCATCCCCATTGACGTCTCGAGAAAAATGCAGACGATTGATTCCCTTGGTGAGAAATCCATCCAGGCCAGTCTTGATTACTTCGGGGTCCTGTATGGATTGATCCTTGATGTGCCAGACGAGGATTTCCTTGCCGTCGATGAGTGCAATAATTGATGCGGATGGTTTTTTCTGCAAGTTCGGTGGGCTGTAGGCGGTGCTTAAATTCCAGCCAACCGCCTCGCCGGGAAATTGCAGCTGATCAAAACCTGACGCAAAATCAAAACCGTTTTCATTTTGAAAATAGATCGAAACCTTGTTATCGACTATGACTATTAATTCTTGCAAGCCGTCCCCGTTGGTATCGGCGATAAGCAGATTATCGGTCTGGGCAGGAAACTGAAATGCTTGTTGGCTAAAGCTGAGTTCTGCTGCCGACAACGGCATCGATTGCCAGACTGGCAGAATAAAAATCGCACATCGGTAGAGTTGGCGCAGGTTAATCACGGTATGGCCACCAAAAGTGTAGTCTTCGTGGCATGTTTAAGTAATAAATCCGGATAGGCATCGGCGTTTAGTTGCAGCACCTCAAACTCAAAAACAGTTCTAGCCGAGATGTATTCCCAAAAAGGCTGATCGGCAATACCCAATTGGGCATCGATTTTCTTGGCCGCCAGTGTGCCATTATCGGTTATATACAGGGCATCTTTGATGCCGTCTCCATCGACGTCATACGCAAGTGACATCTGTTGCACCAGGCCGCGAGCATTGCTCGCTGAGAAACTATCCTCTTGTCGTGAATCGGGACGTCTATTGAATAACTGTCCGGCTTCTTTGGCATCGCTGCCATATAACAACGATGTCCGGTTTATGCTGGCATTGCGCAGGGCATCCACCACCGGAATTGTGTAGAAGTTGACATTAAGCACGGGTGCGCCATCGTCTTGAAGAGTCAGAAAATTGAGACGAACATCGTAACCAGAGAACCGCATAATTTGATTCGGCTGGGCGAGATCGAATTTACCCTCTTGATTCAAGAATAGGCGTGCATCCCATTCGTCGCCATCGCCGCTCAGTCGTAGCAAGTCCACCCGTTGGTCCTGATTCATGTTGGCCAACCGGATATCACCTCGGGTCTCTATCGAGCCGGTCCAATCGGCCTGTTCGCTGAAGCCAGACTCCCGGTCCTGGTAGTGAATATTCAATTGACCGAGGCCATCGTCACCGACATTGAGATACACGACATCCAATAATTGATCATCGTTGAGTTGGGCCAGTATTACCGAAGGCATCCAGCGTTCGCTGCGCAACAGATTTCTCGGTTCAGATTCCTGCTCTCTCCATTGTTCAATCAGACCGTCAAATGCGGAGTTATACTCTCTGGAAATATCGACAACCAAACCTTGTTCGGCGTTGATGCTGATGCTTGCATCGACACCCTCATCACTCCCCTGCCTTTGCGTTTGCGGCAGGTTTTTATTAATGCTGGAGAAGGTCGACACCCGTTCGAAATTCTCGGCGCCGTCTCCCTTAAAGAAACCAAATATTTCATCACCCGGCAGCAACAGATCCACATCGCCATCACCATCAATATCGCCGATATTGTCTACGAATTGCACCTGTTCCCGATCGGGGATGGTGGCGATCAGATCCCATTGCAGTAGCGGTTTGAGATTTCCCCCATAGCCTTCGATTGCCGAAGAAAGGCTAAATACACCACTGTTGGCGAACAGCAGCAGCTCCTTTCCTGGCTCCGGCCGTAGATCCGCAAATCCCACGGCTATGATCTCGGTTTTAATTTCGATGTGCTGGGGCGAGGCGCTGAAGCTGCCATCGGGGGCTTGATGGTAGACAAGCAATTCTCTGCCAATACCCGGCTGATAGTGTGCGTGCACAATGTCTTTAGCACCATCGCCGTTAAGATCGACGGTAACCAGCTGCTCCCAGTTATCCTCTCGTTCCAGCTCAAAGGCGACATAGTTGGACTGGGACAGTACCGACATCGGTGAAAGTGAGAGCAGGAAAAACACCAGGCGGGTGCTAAGCGGAAATAATTGTTGCGCGGGATAGTTCATTGTCAGTGTTAATTTTCTTCTTCGGTAAGTTCGCCAAGGTCACTGGTGATATTAATTAGACCCAATAAACTGTGAGATCGTTCACTCCCACTTCGTTGATAACTATAAAAAGAGAATAACCAGAAATCCAATACAGAAAGACTGTTGCTGACCGGGCTTAAGGAAGACTCATACTGCAATAAGGGCCCCAATGCTATTCGGCTAATTCGCCTGCCAGGATTCCATAAGCGCAGAGGAATCTGCGTAATTGACTGCGAGCGATATACCCCGAGCGTAACGCGATCACCAAGGGCAAAGTCTTGATTCAAACGCGTAATCAAATCCTGTGCCGAATTCAATTGATCACCATTAATAGAAAGAATCAGGTCGCCTACATTAATTCCGGCCTCTGCAAGTGGGCTCTCGGGGAATAACTCAACTACCCTGGCTGCCGCTAGCTCTGCTTGATTGCGCACTGTCAGCATTTCGGTACGATAGCCGGCTCGCGTCGCCAGCGGATCGATTCTGTAGAGTTCTTGAGGCGCCGCATTGCCGGCAATTAACCGAGCGATCACCGTGGCCTCAAGAACCACGGTATTGCGTCTTAGCTTGAAGTTAAACGCAGTTTCCGCTTTGCTCTGCTGCTGTAGGGCCATTACCACATCCGGGTGATTGGTCGGCGTATCGTTGATACTAAGGATGACGTCTCCAAGCTGAATTCCTGCTGAATCGGCGGCGCCATTGGCTGTGACATTACGCACTCTCACCCCGGGCAGGACTTCTATATTTGTCAGTGAGTCGCTTTCATTGAGACTGAGGTCCAGGCCAAACTCGAGCCTGGAATTGCTTGCAGAGTTAGTGCTGATTAAACCGGGATCCTCGACTGACATATTCAATGGGGGAACCAGTATCGAAGGCTGGTAACTGACACAGGCCTGTAATAACAATATCCCTGACATACACAGACGCGCCGTTATTCGCAAACTAAGCGCGAGCAGATTCATTATATTTTTCTCCGCTGGACTATTACTATTATCAGAGCAAGAAATATTAGCAGCGCGGGTAAAGGCACCCAGGTATTCAGTTGTTGAACGCGCTCATCGATTAATACGTCGGAGTATCCACGTACCAGACGACTCACATCCTGCAAATAGGATTGATCGATCAGGGATGGCTGAAAACTGGCATAGATATAGTGTGAAAAATTACCCAATAAGCCTTTAAATATATCTATCGCCAGAGTAATTCCCAGGGCGGTGGTGATTGCCTGCGTGGCAGATTGTGCCGAGACCGAGATTAATAGTCCGAATGCTATGGCGGCAGGGATCGGGTAAATGGCGAGCAGCAATCCCAGTCGAATTTCTTGCAGGATTTCGGCTTCGCTGATTAGCTCGAATCCGTCTTCAACAACGGGAGCGAATTGCCAAAATAATCCGCTTAAGCCGTAACTCACTAGAACCAATAATAGTAGCGAGAGTACAGCGAGAATATGCAGGTGGATTAATTTCGCCGTAATCAGACTGGTCCTGCTTATGCGCCTAATCAGCAAGTGCCTTAGACTGCCAATGTCTCGTTCATAACTGAAACTGTAGGCGGCTTGTGCAACTAAGAGTAAACCCAGCATGGTCAGGCCGGTGCTCAGGCCATCGACATAGTAACCATAGGCATTACTGGCAATGGCATCATCGAAGTTGGAATTGCCCAACAAATTATCCCGGGCCTGCTGCCCCGTCTCGGTGATTTTTACGATCAGGATTTGCAGGAGTACCAGCAGCGCAGGAGCAAATACGATAAATTTGCTGGCAAAGGTGCGCAAGGCGACGAAAATTTCGGATCGGACAGCGGTTAACAGGCCATTCATGTCGCGGCCTCGCTGGTAATCTCGCGGAACAGGCTGGCAAGCGAGGCGCGTTTAAGAATCATTTCCGAGACGGGAATTTGCTGTTCTACCAGTAAGCGATTAAGCGTCGCCGAATCAATCTCATCAATCGATAGTTGTAAATAATCGGCTTCATCGCGGCTTAGAAGTTTGACCTTGTCGGTTTGTTCAATTACCGCCAGCGCCTGTTCTATGCACCCGGTTTTCAAAAGAACGGTAGTGCTGCTTTGCGCTAACAAACTGGCCACAGTATCACTGACAGCGATGCCGCCCTTGTGCAGGATGGCTATATGACTGCATATTTGTTCAAGATAAGGCAGTTGATGGCTGGATAAAAGAAATGCCGTTCCTTCCTCCTTGTTCAAGGTGGTGATGAGCTGCAGTACATCATCGACGCCTTCGGCATCGAGTCCGTTAAAGGGCTCGTCGAGGACTATGATTTCTGGCTGTCCGATCAAGGCGTGAGCAATAGAAGCGCGACGTTTGTTGCCCAGAGAGAGATGTTTGATCTTGAAATTGCTGAAGCGAGCGATACCCAGTAGCTGTTCAACTTCTGTAGCACAGCGGACCGGTTTTTCACACAGCAGCCTCGCCTGGTTGAGACATTGGCGTACGCTCAGATTAGGGTGAAGACTGGCGCTATCGAAGATAGCTACCAGCTTGCCCCTGGCCTGGTGCAGTTGATCAGGGGTATGGCCCAGGACTCTGATTTCGCCAGCATTAAAGGCTTGCAGGCCCAGAATGCATTCTATCGTGGTGGTTTTTCCGGAGCCGTTAAGTCCAACAAGCCCATGAATCGATCCCCGCTCGATCTGCAGGTTCAGGTCTTTAATGACTTCAAATGAGCCATAGCTCTTGTTTAGTCCGGTAACGGATAAGGCGTGCATAGTTGCCAGTACTCATCGCTTGGAGAAACTGAGCCAATGGGTGTTGGCTCAGTTTAAGTTGGGTCGGCTAACAAAATACGCGTGGCATCTTCAATAACAACGCGACAAACATTCTGTTTGATCCATTTCGATCGCTGACAGATTGTTCCACGAGCAATTTAATCTACGAACAATTTAATCCACGAACAGTTTAATCTACAAACAAGTCATCCACCTGGATTTGTTTGACCGTGCCGAATTGTTCCAGTTCCTCTTGATCGATGATAGAGAGGTCCCCAACGATCGAGATTAGCTTGGGGCGCTGTCGTACGTGTTCTTGTTGGAAACTTAACAGATCGTCCATTTTCGCGGATTGCAATTGTTGGTAGCGCTCGCGACGAGGGTCGCCTTCGATGCCGAGCCGCTCCCAGCCTCGTACCGCACCGATTACCTGACGGAAATTGATCTTGGAGGTGCGATAGCGGTTTATCAGGGCGTTTACCGATTCGTCAAATCGCTCTGTGGAAGAGGGCATATTGTCGATCAGCTCGAGAAATGCGTTGAGGGCATCTACGGTCTTGTCAGTCTGGGTTCCGATGGATCCCAGCATCAGATTTTCCGCATTCAGCCTTCCACCCTGGGAGTAGGCAGCCGAGGCGGAGTAGGCCAAGGCCCGCGCTTCTCTTAATTCCTGGAATACTACGCTGGACATGCCACTACCAAAATAATTGGTATATACAGAGGACATAACACTGTCATCTTCGGTGTACTGGCCATCTGGAAATTCGATGCGAACCTGAGCCTGGGCAGTCTGTTGATCGACTACATAGATTTCGGTTTCATCAACGCTGCGCGCCGTGCGGAATCGATAGGCTGGCGTATCTTTCAGTTCGCCAGCAATATCATGATGACGGCGCAACACGGTAACCAATTCTTCAAGCGGCATGGAGCCGGTATAGGAGAGGGTGTGTTTATAGTTTAATAGGTCAGCCGGCAGGGCGAGTAATTCATCCACAGTAGTCGCGCGAATCTCATCCCCTGTTAAGGCTTCGAGCATTGGTGATTCTTCGCCGTAACGGTTGTACATATACAGCGCTCTGGCGATAGCCGGGGGAGAACTCTTCTGGTCTTCTCTGGATTTCAACAGTAGACCTTTCATCTGCTCCAGGGTTTGCTCGTCAGTAACCGGGTTTTTTATCAGGTCGAGCATCAATGCCAGCGATGCTTCGAACTGTTCATCCAATCCTGAAATAGAAATTCCGGAAGAATTTTCACCGGCACCGAAACTGAAATCACTTCCTATCTGATACCAGCGTTTCTGTAACTCTTCGTTACTCATGCTTGGGGTGCCAGCCACATCCATCAGAGCCGCCGCCAAATTCAGTTTCTCATTTTCCTCGGTTCCAACTTCGACATTAATTGAAAAAGAGAACAGATCATTGAGTGGGTTCGGTGCGTAATAGAGATCCACACCATCGGCGAATTCGATAACTCGATAGTCTGTATCTACTGCAACGAAAGTCGGTTCGATTTCCTCATACGGCATCGTCAGGATTTGTGCTGCGAACGAAGATTGTCGCGTGGGGTCGATGCTAACGGCATCAATCTGCGGCTTCTCTACTACCGGAAGATCAGCCGGGGCATCGATGCGATAAACGGCGACATAGTCGTTGCCAAAATATTTGTTGGCGACGTCAACTACATCCTGTTTGCTCAATTGACTCATGCGCTCGATTGAAGCTACGGAATAATCCCAGTCAGCGCCTTCAATAAACGACTGGCGCATCATGCTGACTCTGGACTGGTTAAATTCCTGACTGGCCTTCTCATTCTTTTTGAAATCATTAATGATGGCGGCGATGATCCAGTCTTCGAACTCGCCCGCTTTGATAATCTCAATTTGATCCAGTAGTAACTGTTCAACTTCGGCGAGGGTCTGATCCTTCTTTGGAATGCCATACAGGGTTTGCGAGCCTGCATCATTGAGAAAGGAAGGTGAAGAGCCTGCGCCGGCAACCAGTTGTTGCTGATTAAGGTTCAGGTTGATCAGGCCGGCCGTACGGTTGTCCAGAATCATGTCTAAAAGGATCAAAGCTTCTTTGTCCTGGCTGTTATTTCCCGCCGTGCGAAATGCCAGTTGTACTTGTTCCTCTCCCGGGTATTGCACGGTAGCTCTTTCTACACCTTGCAAGGGTTTTTCTTCCCAGGGACCTACTGCAGGAATGGGCTTGGATTCCCAGCGGGAAAATTTTTCGCTGATCAAGGCGATGGTTTCATCGATGTTGATATCGCCACTGATGAAGATGCCCATATTGTTGGGGACATAGTAGGTGTCAAAATAATTCTGAATGTAAACCAGAGAAGGGTTTTTCAGGTGATCAACGGTGCCGATGGTGGGTTGTTGACCATAGGGGTGGACTTTGTAGAGTATTTCATCGAGCGCGGTGCCGATGATGCGATCCTTATTATCCAGAGAGCGATTTTTTTCCTCATAAACCGTTTCCAGTTCCGTATGAAACAAGCGGAACACTGGATTCACAAAGCGGTCGGATTCAATTTCTGCCCACTGTTGCAGGCGATTTGATGGCAGGCCAACTTTATACACAGTTTCTTCGTGCCAGGTGTGGGCATTGAGTGCAGAGCCACCCATGCTGTTGTACAGCTTGTCGATTTCATTTGGCACGGCCAGTTCGGCCGCTTGCTGGGCAACACTGTTAATTTCGGCGTAGATTTCGGCCCGTATGGCAGGATCGGTTTCACCATGGTGTTGTTCATACAGTGCGACTATTCGATCGAGATAGGGTTTTTCGGCGGCGTAATCCAGTGTGCCCAGGTGTTGATTGCCTTTGAATAACAGATGCTCGAGATAATGCGCCAGACCGGTGCCGTCGGCGGGGTCATGTTTACTCCCGGCGCGTACCGCAATCTCGGCATAGAAGCGGGGTTCTTCATGGTTTTCCGTCAGATAGACTTTAAGGCCGTTGTCGAGCTGGAAAATATGCGCGTCTACCGGGTCATTGTCATTCGCCGCATTGATACGACGATAGCCCAGGCTGTTGGCCGATGATTCAGCCAGTTGCGGCGGCTGCGCACTATTTTCGGTGCCTGTAGGGGTTCCATTGTCACTGCAGGCAACCAGCGCCAGCATGGCAAGCGGCGCCAGCAGAGTTCGCGTCCAGTTTTTCACAGTCAATAAATCTCTCATGGTTAGTGCTCCGCGATAATCAAACAATTTTCAGTGGTCAAGATCAGAATGCGGTTAATGTAGGGCATTCTGGGTGAAAATGGTAGAGACGTCGCGATTAAGCGACGCCTCTATTGCGCTAGATCTGCAGCGCCTACCCGGGCCCGCATTACCGAGACGCGACCGCTGCCATCTGTGCTTGCTTCCAGTATTACGTCAACGCCGTTGCTCTGGCTTTGCAGAAAGCGATCCAATTGCGTCAGCTGATCTGCATCCAATTCTCCCTGCAGACGATCTCTCGTCCTCTGGTAAGCGGCAAGTTGATCGTTGTACGCCGTTATCATGCTGCCATCGTCTGCTACCAGCGCAGCATAGTTGTTTTGCACCGAGAACAATTCATCCAGCATGACTTGCATCACCCGATCGTGTGAAGCACCACTGATGGCGCTACCAGATTTGGCAAGGCTATCACCGTAGATCTCATTAGCAGTTTCTTGCCGTATCAACAAATCGTATTGATTTAGCTCTGCCAGTTGTTGTTCAGTTAGCATCTGTTGCATAGCATTGCCTAGCGCGTCAGCACCGAACAGAGAGCTCGCCTGCTCGGCGGCGATACTGCCGTCGAGCAGGGCGCTTAGCCGCTGATTGCGCTCGCTCCCGAATTCAACCAGGGCCTCCATAACATCCAGCCTTTCGGTACCCGCTATGCCCAGGGCATTGACAAAACTGCCATACATCTTCGGTATGCTATCCGCGGCGCGTGAGCGCGCCATTGCTGGATCGGAGAATGTGGAGAATGGAGATCCTCCAGCCGCGCTTCGTGCGGGCGAAGTTGCCTGCGCCGCTTCCAATCGGGCTTGTTCTAACAGCGCCGGGTATTGTGGATCAATCTGATCTCGCGCCTGTCGCAGTGCCGTGTTGAGGCTGGATATTTGGCTGTTAGTGTTGAGTAGCTGCGCTTGTAGATCGCGAATCTGTTGTTCAAATTCAAGACGTTGCAGAGTGCTCTGCTCAGACTGTTGCTGCAGTTGGGTTTCAAATGACATGGCTAAAGTCAGGCGTTGCTGCAGGTCTGAGTTTTGTATTTGCAAATAACTCAGGCCGCCAATCAGCAAGGCCGCTGCGATTATCAGGGCGAACTTCATCGATTCCTCGGGGCTTTGTTCTGTTTACACTATACGCGCCGCCGTTCAAGTTTAAAGCCTGACTGAATCCAGATAATGTCCAGAAAGCGGGATCATGTATCGTTGATATAGATATGCAGCAAGCCACCATTTATTGTAAAGCGGCGCGGTACAGGAAAAAAGCATAAATAGTCCTCTTGTTATCCCACTTGCCCAGATGTCGTTTGGTCGCGATAGGTAGACTGATTTAGGAGGTTCCAGCGTATACTTCTTCAGTTAACTCCATCGCAACAGCAAATTTGGCTAAATGATGAAATTGCGCTATAAAATTCTGAATATTGTGCTATCCGGCAGCATTCTCATGGCCTGTACCAGCAGTGCTAACAAGCACAGCGCAGACCAGGAAAGTTACGCCATCATCGCCGATAAGTCGGAATTGGTGCCAGGGATGAGCGCTCAGGTGGCTATCGATGATCAGGCGCAAATTGATTTAAGCCAATATTCGCTCAATAGCGATTCTTTTGAGTTTCTCGATAATGAAGCGGATAGCGAGCTGGGCGCTCAAATCATTAGTCTGAATGCGGCGCTGGATCTGTCTTTTCAACACAGCAAAGAGTATCAAACCCAGAAGGAGCGGCTGTATCTCGAAGCCCTGGCGCTGACTTTTGATCGCTATCGTTATACGCCTACTTTTTCAGCCGCAGGAAGTGCCAATTATCAGTGGGATGCGGAAGACCAGTTTGTGACGGATATGCAAACTTTGACCGGTATGGAAGCTATTTCTACCAGTGAGAGTATCGATGCCAGAACCAGTTTGGGGGCGAGATATTTACTCAAAGGAGGTGGCGCGATAGCGCTGAATCTGACGAATAACTTTACCCGCTTCCTCACCGGGGACATCAGTGAATTTGGAGCCGGCGCCTTAATTGGCTCGTTTACCCAGCCACTGCTGAGAGATTTCGGTACCGAGATCGAAACAGAGGCCTTGATGCAGGCGGAACGGGATTTACTCTATCAACTGAGAGACTTTACCCGTTTTCGCAAGAGCTTTGCCGTACGAGTGGCTTCTCAATACTATTCGGTGATGCTAAACCGGGAAACGGCGAAGAATAACTATGCCGGTTTACTGGCCAATAATCTTTCCCTGGAAAGAGAGCAGGCTTTTCAGGCAGAAGGCTTGAGAACTCTGTTGCAAGTGGGGCGTCTGGAACAATCTTCTCTGCAACAGGATTTACGCTGGACTTCATCTATCACCCGATACAAGCGTAGTCTGGACAATTTCAAGTTATTACTCGGTCTGGATGCAGACGCTAATATTGTTCTCGATGACAACGAGATGATTTTGATTACGGAAACAGGAATGCAAAGCCCGGACCTCGATCTGGAGCAAGCTATTGAATTGGCGCTGCAAACACGATTGGATCTGTATACGGAACTGGATCGTGTTCAAGACAGTGCGCGCAAGATCGAAGTGGCAGCCAATGCACTAAAACCGGGGCTGGATTTTAGCTTCGTGGCATCGGTTCCCGATGCAAACAACGGTAATTTGGGTGAGCTGGATTTTGAGAACGGCGTGTATACAGCTGGCCTGGATCTGGAGTTGCCGCTGGATAGTAAGGCGGAGCGGAATAATTATCGTCGATCATTGATCGACTATGAGGTTGCGACACGGGATTACTTGCTGGCCATGGATGCTATCAAGTTGGATGTGATTGATATCTGGCGGCGCTTGAACGAAGCCAGCAAGAGTTACGATATCAATGTTACCAGTGTCCAAATTAATGAACGCCGGGTTGAGGAAGCAGAATTACGCGCAGAGCTCGGGCTCGGGGATATTCAGGACACAGTCGATTCACAGAACGATTTAACCGCGGCGAGAACCGAGCTGGTTCGTTCTATCGTAGATCATAACATTGCAAAACTTGAATTCTGGAGAGATGTAGGTTTGTTGTACATCAATGATAACGGTCAATGGGAGGAAGGCATCAATGAGCCTCAATAAGCAAGACACGCTGGCAACGGTGGTGGAAAAAATTCCGGAGCCGTTAAAAATTAAAGCGAATGAATGGAAAGCTAAATTCCTCGCCGCCAGTAAGTCGACTCAATACGCCATCACCGGGGGCGGAGTCCTGTTCTTGCTGTTGCTGTTTTCAATCGGAGGCGGGTCATCGAATGACGGCTCGGGAAGCATAACTTTCCAGGCCCGGCGTGGTGATCTGGATATTACCGTGCTGGAAGGCGGTTCCCTGGAAGCGCTGCAGTCACAGGAAATCAGATCAGAGGTAAAAGGCCGTGAGGGCGTAAAAATCCTCAACATAGTAGAAGAGGGTTATCGCGTTACTACCGAGGATGTCGCGGCAGGAAAGATATTGGTGGAGCTGGATACTGCGCAGTTGATCGATCAGCAACTGAATCAGGAAATCGCCGTGGAAACCGCCGAGGCCACCTATATCGAGCGTAAGGCTCAGTATGAAATTCAGTTGAATCAAAACATGACAGACTTGAATGACGCGCGGCAGAAAATGCGTTTCGCGAAACTCGATTTTGAAAAATTTCTCGGTGGTAATGTGGTCAATGAGATTGTTGGCCAGTTGGAAATAGAAGAACGTTTGGCAAGGGCGGAACAGGCAGACCTGGACGCGGCAAAACAAGGAGCGGGAGTCGTTAATTCGGCTAGCGGAGCCAGGCAGCAGGCTACAGCACCATCCGCATCCCCATCCCCATCCACTACAGCCCCATTCGATATCGACTCACTGCCTGAGCAGATGCAGGAACGCGTTCGGCAGATGATGGCCGAAAATGGCGGAGTATTGCCGGCAGAAATGCTGCAGCGCATGCAGAGTTTTGGCCAGGGTGGAGGTCAACGTGGCCCCGGTGGCTTTGGCGGCGGACAGCGCGGCGCAGGGGGTGCCCCCGGCACCGGGCAGCGCAGAGGTCAACAAGGCGGTCGAGCCGTTGTTGAAGCTCCCTCCGTGCCATTGGAAACGGGTGCAGCAATTGCCGAGGAGGCGGTGACATTAGTGCTGGAGCCGTTGGCTCCCGAGCCTCTGCTAACCCAGACCAATCTGCTCATGGACGATAGTTATATGGAAGTTAGGGATCGGCTCGATTTCACTCAGTATGCCGACATTGAGAAGCTGGAAGACGGGGAGGCGAAACAGCAATTACGCTCTTTGCAAGATGATCTACAGGTTGCTCAGGAAGAATTATTGCTCGCACAAGATCGCATCGCGGGCCAGCGCCGTTTGGAAGAACGTGGTTTCATTACCCCCACCGAACTTGAAGCCGAAGAATTGAATATGAACAAGGCGTTCAATAAAAAAGAAGAGAAACAAACGGCCCAGAAGTTATACATTCAATACACGTTTCCAAAAGACGCCGAGAAAAAATTATCTGATTATGAAAATGCAGTAATGAGTTATCAGCGTCAGGTTAAAGAGAATATAGCCGAGCAGGCACAAGAGGCGGCTCGATTTAGCTCGGCCGAGGCTAAATTCAATCTGGAACGGGTGAAGCTGACTGATACCAACCAGCAAATTGAACTGGCAACAATTCGAGCGACAAAACCTGGCCTGGTTGTGTATGGCGCAGCGGACCAAAATTCGCAACGTTTTCGTGGCGGTTCCAGTCAGGAAGCCATACAGGAAGGCGCTACCGTGAGGGAAAGGCAGCCGATTCTGACGATTCCGGATATGCGCGCGATGGCGGTGAAGGTAAATATTCATGAATCTGCCGTGCAACGGGTAGCCGTTGGGCAATCTGTAAGAGTGTTAATCGACGCCTTTCCAGATCAAGAGTTAACCGGCGTAGTCTCAAAGGTGGCGGTGGTAGCGGATTCGGCAAATGCATTTATGAATCCCGATCTTAAAGTCTATCCCACCACAATTACTATCGACGGTGAGCATGACTGGTTGCGACCGGGAATGAGTTCCGAAATTGAAATTCTTGTAGACAGGCTTGTAGACGTGATCTATGTGCCGGTGCAGGCAGTCACCTACTTCGATGATAAACGTGTGGTTTATGTGGCCAACGGAGGTCGACCCGGGCGGCGTGAAATTGAAGTGGGTTCTTTCTCTGAGTCGTTCATCGAGGTGGTCAGTGGTTTGGAGGAGGGAGAGGAGGTGCTTCTGTTGCCTCCTCAACAAAGACTTAATCAGAATTCCGGAGGCTAGTCATCAACTCTGTGATCGCTACCGTATCGAGAAAAGAGCATGCCTGAAGCCAATTTAGTCAGCGCCGCGCCGCTTGCGAGAACTGGATCATCTATCGTGGCGCGGCTGGAGGACATTCGTAAGACATATTATATGGGTTCACTCTCTGTAGAAGTCTTGCACGGTATTAGTCTCGACTTTTATCAGGGTGACTACATCAGCATTATGGGTCCTTCCGGCTGTGGCAAATCTACCCTGATGAATATCCTTGGCTGCCTCGATCAGCCAACGGCGGGAAAATATTACCTGGGCGATGAAGATACTTCGCAGATGGAAGACGATGAGTTGTCCACTATTCGTGGCGCTCGCCTGGGATTCATTTTTCAATCCTACAACTTAATCCAGCAGCTCAACGTATTGGAAAATATTGAAATGCCGCTGTTTTATCAGGGCTATTCTGCCGCAGAGAGTCACGAAATTGGTATGGGTCTCGCAGAGCGAGTGGGCCTGGCCGATCGGGTTGATCACAAGCCTTTTGAATTGTCCGGGGGGCAGCAGCAACGTGTCGCAATTGCACGCGCGCTGGCGGTCGATCCCTTGATAATTCTCGCCGATGAGCCTACTGGGAATCTGGATTCAAAGTCCGGGGCGGAAATATTAAATTTGTTTGATGAACTACATGATCAGGGTAAGACCCTGATAATGGTAACCCACTCCGACGAACTGGCGGAGCGATCCCAGCGTTGGGTAAGACTGCGCGATGGCCTGGTAGAGAGTGATGACCGACATAACGCTTAATCCTCCTGTTCCCCGCCAGACGGGATCGAATCGAGCCAAGCCTGGTGCGGGGTTTAATTTTGTTCGTTTTAAGAAAATTACCCAGGTCGGAATAAAGAGCATCTATGCTAACAGCTTGCGTTCATTGCTAACCGTATTGGGTATCGTTATCGGTGTAGCTGCAGTAATCGCTATGCTGGCGGTAAGCGAAGGTGCCAGTTTCGAAGCCCAACAACAATTTCGCGATTTGGGCGCCAGCAATATTCTGCTCAAGAGTGTAAAACCTGCCGAAGTGGAAGAAAGCAGTAGTCGCGGATTTGGCCCGCCACAGGCCATGGTTTATGGCTTGACCATGGCCGATATTAATACTATCCGTAATTCGATCCCGGGAATTTCCAATGTCATTGCTTCGCGTATTGTGAAGAAGAATGTCTGGAATCAGGGGATTAGTATGAACACCGATGTGGTGGGAACTTCGGTGGATTACCCCAGTTCTCGTAATTACAATCTTCGAGCTGGACGCTTCTTCAGCGAGTCGGAAATGCGAGATCACGCCAACGTGGTGGTGCTCAGTGATGAAGTCGCCAATACACTTTTTCTGATAGATAACCCGCTGGGAGAATCTATCAAGATCGATAGTGATTATTACAATGTGATTGGCATCATGGAGTCTGAGGGATTCTCGAACCTTGGTCAAAATCAGGCGGGGAGTTCCAACGCAGCGCCAAGTCGCATTTTTATTCCATTCACTTCATCGAAGACGCGATTTGGCGAAACAACAACTCGACAAACTGCCGGCGGCATGGAATCAGAGACGGTTGAGTTACACGAGGCGATAATTCAGGTTGATAATCAGGAATCTGTGATCGAAGTGGGTGAGATCATTGAACAAATTGTGCAGCGACGGCATAAGAATGTCGACTATACGATAGAAATTCCTCTTGCCTTGTTGCGGCAGGCCGAGGAAAGCGCATTGCGAGATCAAATTGTTGCAGGCGCCATCGCCGGGATATCACTACTGGTTGGTGGTATCGGCATTATGAATATTATGCTGGCCAGCGTTACCGAACGAACTCGGGAGATCGGTATTCGTCGAGCGCTGGGCGCCAAGAAGCGGGATATCATTACTCAATTTCTAATCGAAGCCGTTATTCTGTCCGGTGTTGGTGGGCTAATAGGTGTGGTATTGGGAATTATCATCCCCTTTGTTATCTCCGCGTTCTGGGGCATGACCACCATTGTTACGCCGGTAGCTCCAATCCTGGCGTTCTCCATATCAGCCTTAATCGGGGTGATCTTCGGCATCTATCCGTCCATGCGTGCGGCGGACATGGATCCGGTTGAAGCCTTGCGTCACGAATAATTTAATTCGATTCGGTTCAGTTCAGTTCAGTGATAGACATGAGGTGAGTGCTTGTTGCTGTGACGCGCCGTAAACCCATCCATGGGGGCTCGGCGCCAGCATCCCTGCTGGCGACGGTCACTGCAACAAGCACTCACCTCAGGTCTGCAAGTTTATGGGCAGCTGTAAGTTGGAAACCAGGAATTTTAAACGAATTGGCATAGTGCGCTTCGGTTCAGTGATAAAGCTGAAGTGGAGGCTCGATGCCAGCCCTCAATTGTACTTGTGAGCGGCTAAGACTATTATTCAATTTCATTCTTCACAGCGCGGCTATTTTTCCCGGGATTCGAAGGTCTGACAATGCCTCATTCGTATTTGCGACTGCTGTTATTACCCCTGTTGATATTTCCGCTGGCATTGTCGGCGGCGGAGAATGTGGCGGCGGAAAATGTGGCGCCGGTTTGGGAGCGTTATGATGAAAGTGCAGACTTGGCGGAGCTGGCAGAGCATGAGAATGAAAGCATGCACTTCAAGCGGCTAAATTCCAGATTGTTAGACAAGAATGATTTGTGGGCCCCGTTCGCAGAACAATTGCAGGGTTTTTCTGCGGCGGATTATGCACGCTTAAAACCGTTGATCGTCGATAAGAGCATAGCGTCTATGCAACAGGCGGTTGCCGATGGATCGCTCACTTATGAAGCCCTGGTTACTTTTTATATCTACAGAATTCGCGAAATTGAAAGCGATAATAAATTATTTATTAACGCTATCATTTCTCTCAATCCTGAAGCGATCAATCGCGCGCGCATGCTGGATGGGTTGCGGCAGCAGGGTAATGCAGTAAATCTGGATTCGATGTTCGGGATACCGGTTTTACTAAAAGATAATATTGGCTTTCAGGGTCTGCCAACCACAGCAGGGGCAGTGGCCTTACAAAACAACTACGCGGGCAACGCCTTTATTGTCGATCAACTGTTGGCCAAGGGTGCGATAATTCTAGGCAAGGCAAATTTGAGCGAATGGGCCTATTTCTTCTGTGAAGACTGTCCTTCGGGCTATAGCGCTATGGGGGGACAAACCTTAAATCCCTATGGACGCAAACTATTCGGAACCGGAGGTTCCAGCTCCGGCAGTGGCGCTTCAGTAGCGGCTAACCTCGCCACAGTTGCCGTAGGTTCAGAAACTTCAGGGTCTATTCTCTCACCTGCCAGCGCCAATTCACTGGTTGGGCTAAAACCCACGACGGGGACTTTAAGTCGTACCGGGGTAGTGCCTATATCCGCCGTTCTGGATACAACAGGCGCTCTTACTCGAAGCGTCGCCGACGCGGTCTCTTTGTTTAATGCCATGATCGGATATGATCAGGCCGATACAGCGATGCCCTTGATAAGTGAAGACTTTTCACTAATCTATAGAGAGCTCGATCTTGAGGGGAAACGTTTGGGCGTGCTTGATAACTACGTAGACAATGAATTCTATCGAAGGGCCGTGAGTTTATTGACCGAGAACGGTGCGACAGCAATTTCTCTGGATTTCACCGCCAGCAGTAGCGAACGGTTTCTCGAATTTCTTGGCGCTGAAATGTTGCGCGACCTGGCGCTTTATCTTCAGCAATATGCATCGCACGAGGTAGCTATTACTTCGATCGCCGATCTGCAGGCGTTTAATGCGGTAGACATTGATCTGCGAGCGCCTTATGGTCAGGGCTTGGTGGACAGGATGACGCAGCTGGAGCTATCCGCGTCGGAGCTGGAATTGCTCAGAGAAGAATTGCAGACAGCAGCGACAATTCAATTACAGCAATTATTCAGTGAGGCTGATTTGGATGTGTTGTTGTCTATCGATAATCGCGACGCGGGGTTGGCGGCATTGGCTAACTATCCGGCACTAACAATACCCATGGGCTATGAAGAAAGCGGACGTCCGATTGGTTTGACT
>FLOH01000389.1_pt1 | contig 101469 bp, 84 predicted proteins | sample 756751 | NCBI WGS metagenome assembly FLOH01 (sample SAMEA4026879, study PRJEB14308) | marine metagenome | biome: coastal water; material: water | depth 74 m
ATTACAAGATGGGAGTTGAACCGATTTAAACGGATAGAAACTGAAGCTGAGCAATTTTCTCTGAGTTCTCGGGAATCACGCAGGGAATTTGTCCTGGTGCTTAAAATACCTTTGGGCTAATCATGCTTTTAAGCGTATTATTGCCAACAATTGATGATTAGAGGAGTCAAGGAAAATGACTGATAAATTACCTGGAAAAAGCAACCAGCAGTCCTGGATAGCAATTGGTGTCATAATAGTTGGCGCTATTTTTCTTTTACAAAGCTTAAATATCATGCATTTAGGGCATTCCCTGAGTGAATGGTGGCCACTTATCCTTGTGGCAGCTGGATTTTTAAAATTGCAAAATGACGATCGTAGAAATGGTGCAATATTGTTTGTTGCTGGTCTGGTTTTGCTCTCAGCAACTCTGGATTTTATTAATTGGGGTAGCATATTTAAACTCTGGCCCCTGGCTATACTTTATGTCGGTGTTTCCATGCTTTTAAAGTCGAAAGGGAAACCAGGTCTTTCCTTTTCAAATGTATCCTCAATAGATGATGACTATGTGACAGCCTCAGCAATCTTTGGTGGCGTTGAGAAAAACGTATATTCTGAGAACTTCAAAGGTGCCAATATCATGGCTTTGTTTGGTGGAGTTGAACTTGATCTCACCAGTGCAAAAGCCATCGAATCAGGCTGTGTGGTGAATGTCACTGCGCTTTTCGGTGGAATAGAAATTAAAGTTCCAGAAAATTGGAACATCATAGTGACGGGAACACCGATTTTTGGAGGCGTCGAAGATAAGTCAAAAGGGGGAGGCGCCGATTCGATTAATGTAACGCTGAACTGCACCGTGGCTTTTGGAGGCCTTGAAATCCGAACCTGATTTAGCGGACATTTAGATTCTCAGCTCTATAAAAGACCGGTGTTCGCATCGGTCTTTTTTATTTTGTTCACATTCTTTGGTCAAGTAAATCCCTTTGGTGCCCCTATGTGCTCGTTTATATTGCCGTGCTTTTTAACATTGATGCCCCTGTAGCTCAGCAGGATAGAGCAACGCTTTCCTAAAGCGTAGGCCAGGTGTTCGAATCACCTCAGGGGTACGTTTTGAAACCCTGAGCTGTAGTAGTGGGGTCGTTTTTGAAAATTGAAATATTGAAGGGATCTGATGTCCAATGTTGACACCAAAAAAGAAACTTACTAAAAAAGAATTAAAGCATGATCCGTTATTGGATACCCTGGAAAAGGGGAAAGAATTTTACGAAGAAAATAGCAAGCAATTACTGAGCGGAGTGCTTGCCGTTGTGGTTATTTTACTTTTAGGGTGGGGTTGGATGAACAGTAAGGCCACCACTAAAAATGAAGCCATGCTTGCAAACACCAAGGCTGGTCTGGCTGCGGCTCAGGGTGTGAACGCGAATGTGATCGCTGAGCTGGAGCGTGTTGTAGCGGAATATGGGAATAACGTAGAAATTGCCCAGGCCACCTATCAATTAGGAGTAGCCAGGCTGGATTCAGGTGATTTTGTAGCTGCTCGAGAACTGTTCAATACATTAGCAAAAAGTTCTGATAAACAACTCAAATTGGCTGGCAGAGTCAAACTGGCCTATATCAATGAAAAAGAAGCAAAGTATGCCGACGCAGCTACTCTCTATGATAAAATCTCGCTTGAGCAAGATGGTGTCATTTCGGATTATGCAAAACTTCAAGCAGGGTATAACTATTTCGTAGCTGGAAATGTTGACCAAGCCAAGAAAATTGTCGCTGAACTGCTAGAGAAAAAATCTTCAGGAAAATTCCTGGACGAAGTTAAATATTTACAGGGCAAAGTACTGGAGAAATAATTGCAATTATTGGACTTGCAAACACTGTTCCCCTCGGATATATTCCGCCCGCAAAGTGGGTTGATGGACCCACTTTGTTTATTTATAAAAGGTATGAAGACGCGAAGTGAATTGGACAAATGAAGAATTAAAAGCCGGAATAGAGCATTGCTTTGAAGATGCTGAGGATCTTTTCCTTGTTGATGCAACAATGACCGCATCACGCAAGGGATTCCAGTTGATTGTAAAGTGTGACAGTGATTCCGGTATTACCCTTGACCAGTTGGCACGTATCAACCGTTCCATCCATGATAATCTTATACTCCCCGGGTTGGATATTGAAAAGGTGGCTGTAGAAGTTACCTCCCCCGGTGTGAGCTTCCCAGTAAAAATGCCCCGTCATTTAAATCGTTTAGCCGGGCACTCTATGAAAATTGAGCATCGTTTAGAAACGCTGCAAAACCCCCTCGAATGCGAGATCATTTCTGCCAACATCGAAGCTCTCACGGTAAAAGTGAAAGATGAAGAACTGGTATTGAATATGGTAGATGTGATTCAGGGCAAAGTAAATCTGCATTGGTAGAAGGAGGATTAACCCCTTGATCAGTAAAATTATTATTGAATCATTTGTACAGCTAGCCAAGGATAAGGATATCGACCGGAAAGAATTGGCCGATATCATCAAGGAAATCTTTGAAGCATTGATTCAGAAGAAATATGGAAACGTCGACAATTTTGATGTGATTGTCAATATGGATAAGGGTGAGATCGAGATCTATCAGGAGAAAGAGGTCGTAGAAGTCGTTGATGATCCTGATTTTGAAGTCGATATCAAGACGGCTCGAGAAATTGCACCTGATCTTGAAATAGGTGATCCCTTTATTGATGTTGTTGACCCTGCTACCTTTGGTCGTCGTTTAATCACCTTCGCCCGGCATGTCATGGCTCAAAAGATTCAGGAATTTGAGCGGGATCAGATTTATCGTGATTATGCCAGTCGGGTTGGTGAGATTATCATTGGGGAAATTCACCAGATTCGCCGAGATGCCTTGTTTGTCAACATCGACAAAGCTGAATTAAAAATGCCTCGTGAAGAACAGATTTATAGTGAGCGATATCGCCGGGGTGATAGCGTACGCGCTATTATTAAGGAGGTTCGTTCAGATAAACGCGGTCCGGAAATTATCATTTCCAGAGCAGACCCCAGCTTTCTCCACAAGCTCTTCAAAAACGAAGTCCCTGAAATAGAAGATGGAATTATTGATATCAGGACACTTTTCCGTGAACCAGGGGATCGAACCAAGATTATTGTTGAATCCCATGATAAGCGTATTGATGCTGTTGGTGCTTGTGTAGGAATGAAGGGTAGTCGAATTCAAGTTATTGTGCGTGAGCTAAATGGCGAGAAAATTGATATTATCAATTATACATCAGAACCTCAGTTACTGGTTACCCGTGCCCTCTCACCGGCCAAGCCATACCGGGTTACCATAGATTATGAAAAGCATAGAGCGTTGGCTCTTTTTGAAGCTGAAGATATCTCCATTGCGATTGGAAAAAATGGGCAAAATGTTCGTCTCGCTTCCAAAGTGACCGGTTTTGAGATTGATGCCAAATCGCGAAGCGAAGTTGAAGGACCCGTCGTTGTTGAGGTCTTTCTCGAAGAAGTTGAAGGTCTTCCCAAAAGGGTTGTCTCCATTCTTGCTGAGAATGGAATTGATACCGTTAACGAAGTGGTGAATACCAGTAGAGAAACCCTGCTCACTTTTAAGGGGTTGGGTGAGAAGTCCCTTGATGAGTTTATGCAGGCTCTAATGGAAAAAGTTGAAGTAAAAGTTGAAGTCATCGAAGAACTCGTTGAAGTTGACGAAAACCCCGAGGACGATGAATAAATAGATGCCGTAGCTGGAAACAGTTTATGACCGTATCCAGGTTGGCATGGCGTAGGTCTTTGTGCTTAATGTGGGATGAGGAAAGAGGAACGATTGGATAAACCGAAACGAATATATCAAATTGCGAAGCAGATTAATATCTCGCACCATGAGATAGTTACTTACCTCAAAGCCCAGGGTCTGGATGTGACGAACCACATGAGCCCGGTGGATGAAGAGACGCATAATCTGATTCTCAAAAATTTTGCCTCTGACCTGTATCAAATAGAAGTAGATCAGAAGGAGCTAGATCGTAGAGCTCTTGAGGAACAACGTAGGGTTGAAGAAGAAGCGCGCATTCAAAAGGCTGAAATTGAAAAACAATCTCGTGAAGATGAAGAGCGTTCAAGACGCGATGCAGAAACCCAGAGGCGTTTGGAAATTGAAAATGCCAAGCGTCGCGTTGAAGATGATCGAAAAGAAGCCATAGAAAAAGTTAAGCGTCAAAAAGAAGAAGAAGAGCACCAGCAAGTCAAGGAAGCTCAGGCTGAAACTGAGCGAGATGAGTTAGAAAAACTGAAGGAAGCCAAGAAGGCTGCCAAACCGACCATTCTTAGGCCTGGTGAGAATTCTGAAGAAGTTGTCAAAGTAACACCTGTTGATAAAATTATCGCTAAAAAAATTGAACGTAAAATTAAACATGTTGTCAAAGCTGCCGTTCCTAAGAACAAGGCCAAGCCAGGTAAGAAGCGTAGATCCTTCGACCAGAAGGAGGTTGATGCCTCAATTAAAAAGGTGATGACTTCCATGGATGCTGGCAAAAAGCGGAGACGTCGTCGCGATGGCAAACAAGAAGCGCTGGCAGGTGATGAGGCGTATCGCGTATCCGAATTTGTCTCCGTACATGATTTTGCAGAATTGGTTGAAATAGACGTTGCCGATATCATTGGTAAATGTATGGAAATGGGCTTGATGGTAACTATCAATCAACGAATTGATAAGGATACCATAGAACTACTCGCTCAGGAGTTCGAAATTGATGTTGTCTTCGAAGACAATACCGTGACGGATATGGATGAGGAATTAGCGCTCGAAGAAGTAGCTGAAGAAGATCTAAAACCACGTTCACCTGTGGTCACTATTATGGGTCACGTCGATCACGGTAAAACATCACTACTAGATTATATCCGTAAAGCCAACGTTATTGCCGGTGAGGCCGGTGGAATTACCCAACACATCGGTGCGTATTCCGTGGCTGTGGGAGACGATAGAAGAATTACATTCCTGGATACACCTGGTCACGAAGCATTTACTGCCATGCGTGCTCGTGGTGCCCAGGTAACAGATATTGTAATCATTGTCGTGGCTGCTGATGATGCCGTTATGCCGCAGACCATAGAAGCCATCGATCACGCGAAAGCCGCTGGTGTCCCGATTGTATTTGCCATTAATAAGATGGATAAACTCGGTGCAGATGCTGAACGTGTTCGTAGAGAACTTTCCGAACGTGATATGTTGGTCGAGAGTTGGGGTGGTAAGTATCCAGATGTTGAAATATCGGCAAAGTTGGGAACCAATGTTGCCGATTTACTGGACACTGTTGTATTAGAAGCTGAAGTGCTTGACCTTAAGGCAAAACACACAGGTGTTGCTCGTGGAGTTGTTGTCGAATCCCGTCTGGATAAAGGTATCGGTGCACTTGCAACCGTGCTGATTAGACGTGGAACCATCAAAATTGGCGATCCCTTTGTGTGTGGTGATTCATCGGGTCGGGTACGTGCTCTCAAAGATGATCGTGGAGGCCGAATTAAATCTGCAGGTCCTTCTGAACCGGTTGAAATTCTGGGTTTTAGCGATGTCCCGAGGGCTGGTGACAACTTAATCGTCATGCGCAATGACAAAGAAGCCCGTGATGTGAGTACCCAACGGCAATTATTGCGCCGAGAACAAGATTTTAAACGTATGCGCCACCTGACTCTGGATGAAATATCTCGCCAGATATCAGAAGGAAAAGTTAAAGAAATCCCCTTGGTGATTAAGGGTGACGTGGATGGATCCATTGAAGCCCTGGCTGATTCATTCATGAAAATGTCTACCAGCGAAGTCGCAGTACGCATTATTCATCGCGGGATAGGCATGATCAAAGAGTCTGATGTGCTGCTGGCAGCTGCATCTCACGCAATTATTATCGGGTTTAATGTTACCGCTGATAGCAACGCGCGCCTCCTCGCCAAGGCTGATGATGTTGAAATAAGATTCTATGATGTTATTTATACTGCAGTTGATGACATATTCAATGCGCTTGAAGGCTTACTGGAACCAGATGTGGTGGAGAGTGAACTTGGTAAGGCTGAGGTGACAGAACTCTTCAAAATTCCAAAAGTTGGTGTTGTCGCCGGTTCTATGGTTACAACAGGGGTCGCTCGCCGGAATGCCAAAGTGCGTTTGATCCGAGATGGGGAAATCAAATTTAAAGGCGAATTGCATGCCCTTAAGCGCTTTAAGGATGAAGTTAAGGAGGTCATGGAGGGGAATGAGTGTGGTATCTCTCTGAAAGATTATAGCAAGATTCAAGTTGGCGATATCGTCGAGTTTTATACTGAGGATATTATCAAACGTAAGTTGGAATCGAGCACAAAATAAAGCTGAATGAGTAGATAATATGGGTCTTGCCAGACAAAAACGTGTTGCCGAAGCTATCAGAGCAGCTGTTGCTGAGTATTTAATCCTGAACCTGGCTAACGCCACGCCTGGCTTTATAACGGTATCGAAGGCAAAAATGTCTCCAGACCTGAAAATTGCCAATGTTTACTTCTCGATTTACGGGAACGAATTAGACGTTGCGCGCACATTTAAAACGCTGGAACAGCATAGTGGAAGTATTCGATTTCACGTGGGTAAAGAAGTCATTTTAAAATATGTCCCCGAGCTTCGTTTCTTTTTGGATGATACACTTAATTATGCAGACAAGATGAATCGGGTAATGAAAGATTTATGATCGGGTCTGAGCATATAATTAATATTGACAAGCCCATGGACTGGACCAGTTTTGATGTGGTCAACAAAATCAGGTATGCTACGAAGATCAAGAAAGTTGGTCATGCCGGTACTCTGGATCCGTTTGCTACCGGTGTCCTTATCGTATTAACGGGTAAAAACACAAAACGCCAATCTGAGTTTATGGATATGCCCAAAACCTATGAAGCGTTGATTAGCCTGGGTCATCTCATGGATACTGGAGATCGAACGGGGGTGATTATTGAATCCACGACGGTCCCTGAACTGAATAAAGCCTCGCTTCAAAAGGTTCTGGATCAATTCAAGGGTGAGATTCAACAAACCCCTCCCATGTATTCTGCAAAAAAAGTCCAGGGTCAGAAATTATATCACCTGGCGCGTAAGGGTGCCATCGTTGAAAGGCAGCCTTCAACAGTAATGATTTATGATATTGAATTATTGTCGCTGGATACCAATTCATTCAACATCCGAGTGAGCTGTGGCAGAGGCACCTATGTACGCGTTTTGGCGGAAGATATCGCTAAGGCATTGGGTACCCTGGCATATGTGCAAGAATTGAAGCGAATGGCGATAGGTGACTATCGTATTGAGGATGCTATGAGCATACCCACGTTTATTGAAAAATGGAAATCGTCCGCCGCTTAGAAGATCTTCATGATCTTAATGGCTGTGTTGCTACCATCGGCAGTTTTGATGGTATCCACCGGGGTCATCAGTCTTTGATTGAAAGATGTATATCAGAGGCTCAGTCCAGGAACCTGCCATCTGTAGTGATCACGTTTCACCCACATCCACAACAATTGTTGCGGAAAAGTGATAAACGACCCATTCGCTTGTTAACCGGAATTGATGAACGGGCCTATTTGATCCAAAAGTACGATCCTGTGGATATTTTGTTGGTTCTGGATTTCGACCAGGGCTTTTCCAGTATGAGTGCCAATCAGTTCGCTGAGAACGTTCTGGAAAAAGCCTTAGGTGTGAGGCATGTCGTTGTGGGATATGACCATCGTTTTGGGCATAATCGAGAGGGTGATGCATACTGGCTCAGCCAGCGAGGAGAGCTCAAGGGCTACGACATTAGCGTTGTGGGTCCTATCAACAATGAGAATCTTCCTGTAAGCAGTACGCTGATCAGGGATCATATACAGTCCGATCGGCTGGATCTTGCAAATGCCATGCTTGGTCATGCCTATACTTTGATGGGAACCATTGTTCACGGTGAAGAGAGAGGCAAAAGTTTAAATTTCCCGACTGCTAATATTGAGCCTAAGGTGAAGAATAAGTTAATTCCAAACCATGGGGTCTATCTAAGTAGAGTGAAGACCGAGAAGTTTTCAAGTTTTGGGATGTGTAATATAGGGGTACGCCCCACCTTTAAGAATGGGAACGAGGTCACAATAGAAGTGAATCTATTCCATATTCCTGAAGGTGAAGAAAACCTGTATGGTAAAGAGGTATTCCTCGAATTCCTGCAGAAATTAAGAGATGAGAAGAAATTTTCCAGTGTGGATGATTTAATAAAACAATTAGAAAATGATAAGAAAACGTGTTTATCGATAATCGAAAATTATCGAGATGTCTGAAGGAGGACACATGTCAATAACAAAAGAAGAAAAGGCAGCTCTCGTCAAGGAATATGGCGAAAATGAGAATGACACAGGCACCGCAAGTGTCCAGGTCGCTATTCTCACAACTCAGATTAGCAATCTGACTGGGCATTTACAGGCCTTTAAGAAAGACCATCATAGCCGCCGCGGATTGCTCAAAATGGTTGGGCAACGTCGCCGCTTACTCCGCTACGTCCAGAAAAGTGACGCAGCGCAATACAAAGCTTTAATTACGAAGCTTGGTATTAGAAAATAGGAATTGGAGATATTTTGATTAAAAAAGAAATGATGCTGGGCGGAAGAACGCTTAGTCTTGAAACTGGCCGTATGGCCAAACAGGCTGGTGGGTCCGTACTTGCCATTTATGGTGAGACAGCTGTCCTGGTGGCAGCAACCGCATCAAAACACGAAGACTTGACCAAGGATTACTTTCCCTTACAAGTTGAATACAGGGAAAAAGCTTATGCCGGTGGAAAAATACCCGGTGGCTTTTTCAAACGCGAAGCCAGACCTTCTGATAAGGAGACTCTGAGCTCCAGGATGACGGATAGACCTATTCGTCCATTGTTCCCAGAAGGTTTCAACAGTGAAACACAGGTTATGATAACTGTTGTCTCCAGTGATGGCGAGAATACGGCAGATTCATTGGGTACCATTGGTGCCTCATTTGCACTGTCAATCTCTGATATTCCCTGGAATGGACCTGTGGCATCTGTCCACGTTGGTCGTATCAATGGTGAATTGATCCTGAATCCAACCTATGCACAAGCCGAAGAATCAGAAATGGATATTACCATTACTGGTACAGCTACGGATGTTGTCATGGTTGAAGGTGAAGCCAAAGAAGTTTCAGAAGCAATTATGGTCGAAGCATTGGTCTTCGCTCAAAAAGCTATCAGCGAAGTCTGTGCGTTCCAGCAGAGCATGATCGATGAGATCAAACCTGTCAAGCGCGAACTCAAAGTGGATGAGACCAAAGCTGCTATTAAAGCTGATGTGGACGCCGCCATTGATGAAGCACTTCTCACAAAATTGAATTCCATCGTTCTCAAGCTAGAACGTCAGGAAGCCAGACACGCCGCCAAGGATGAGTTTGTTGCGAAGTTTGAAGAAACCTATCCCGATCACCTAAAAGTGGTTGAGGAGGTCTTCGACTCACGTCTCAAAGCTAATATTCGCGAACGCATTATGGCCAATGGCAAACGTGTTGATGGTCGTGGATTGAAAGATATTCGTAAAATCACTGCTGAAGTTGGTGTTTTACCCCGCGTACACGGCTCAGCTCTGTTTACCAGAGGGGAAACTCAGGCACTGGTCATCACCACACTGGGAACCAAGCTTGATGAGCAGATCATTGACAATATTGATCAAGACTATAAAAAATCATTCTATCTGCATTATAACTTCCCACCCTATTGTGTGGGAGAGACAGGTCGAATTGGTTTTACCAGTCGTCGCGAGATCGGTCACGGAAACCTGGCTGAACGCAGTCTGAAGAACTTCATGCCAGCCAAGGAGGATTTTCCGTATACGGTAAGAATTGTCTCTGAGATTCTTGAATCTAATGGCTCATCCTCAATGGCCAGTGTTTGTGGTGGCTCGCTATCGCTTATGGATGCCGGCGTAAACATCAAAAAGACTGTGGCCGGAATTGCCATGGGACTTATCAGTGATGGCAAGCGTTTCGCTGTACTTTCAGATATTCTTGGAGACGAAGATCACTATGGTGATATGGATTTCAAAGTTACGGGTACAAAAGACGGTATCAATGCCATCCAGATGGATCTGAAGATCGAAGGTATCAGTGCCGAATACATGACTGAAGCTCTGCTCCAGGCTAAAGAAGGTCGCGAGCACATCATAGGCATCATGGAAGCTGCTATGCCAGCAGCCCGTGAAGATTTATCACCCTATGCCCCTCGTTTCATAACCATTCGGATCAAACCTGATCAGATTGGTGATGTTATTGGGCCACAGGGCAAAATCATCAAAGCCATCCAGGCCGAAACCGGTGCCACCATCGAAATCGACCAGGAAGGGATTGTCTTTGTGTTTGCAAATGACACCGCCAGTGCAGAGGCTGCTGCTGCCATGGTTAACGGAATTGTGCGTGTACCTGTAGCTGGTGAAGAGTTTGAAGCTAAGGTTATGCGTCTGATGACATTTGGTGCATTTGTTGAGTTCCTACCTGGGAAACAAGGTCTTATCCACATCAGTGATCTTGAGTATTCTCGCGTAGACAAAGTTGAGGATGTTCTCAATATCGGCGATACCGTCAGAGTCAAATTGATGGAAGTTGACGATTCTGGACGCTACAACTTGAGTCGCAAAGCCTTGCTTGAAATGCCAGAGGGTTATGTTGAACCACCCAAGAAACCTCGTCCTCCCCGTGATAATAATCGCGGTGGTGGTGGCAGGGATCGTGGGGGTCGGGATCGTGGACCTCGTCGGTAACTTGCTGAAGTGACATCACTTCGTAGGCAAACTACTCTATCGAACGGACTGACCATCGTTACAGAAACGGTGGACACAGTCCGTTCGGTTGCTTTAGGCTTCTGGATTCGTGCCGGGAGTCGCTATGAACCAGAAGATCTATCTGGGATTTCACATTTTCTAGAACATACTGTTTTTAAAGGCACGACCACAAGATCAACCTTTGAAATTGCCGCTTCACTGGAACGTGTTGGTGGAAATCTTAATGCATTTACGACCAAAGAGTTTACTTGCTATCATGCCAGATTTCTGAGTGAATATCTGGAAGAGGCCGTGGATGTGCTTTCAGATCTTCTACTTCATCCAACTTTTCCTGAATCTGAATTAGAACGTGAGAAATCTGTTGTCCTGGATGAATTGAGGGACAGTCAGGACGTCCCTGACGAACTGGCTTTTGATGCTTTTGAAGAATTTTTGTATCCTGGAAATTCACTTGGGAAACCGATCCTCGGTAATGAGAACACCATCAGTGCTTTTACTGCTCAAAAATTGGATGCCTATCTGAATCACTACTATGGTCCTAAAAATACCATAATTGTAGCTGCAGGATATGTGGATCACGATGAGCTGGTCAAGCTACTGGAGGATCGCTATGACAGAGTTTCATCCGGCGAAAATGAATTTGATGCCTATAAACCTGACAGCTATGCTCCTGGTCTGGAAATTAGGACCAAGGATATTCAGCAGAGCCATCTCATCACCGGGATACCAATATTTTCTGTTTTTGACGATCGCCGCTATGATATTGCTGTCCTGAATTCCATTCTGAGTGGGGGAATGAGTTCCAGGTTGTTTCAAAATATTCGTGAGGCACATGGTGTAGCGTATCAGATATTCTCATTTGTTAATCACTATCGAGACACCGGTTCATTTGGGGTTTATCTCGCCACCGATCCTGCCAAACGAGCGTTGGCTTTAGATCTAACCATGAAGGAACTTGAGAAGATCGTTAAAGATCCTGTAAGCGCTTCAGAATTAGAAACGGTGAAGGCACAATACAAGTCAGGCGTCGTCATGGGAGATGAATCCATGGAGCGGCGTATGATACGACTTGGGCGCCAACAAATCTATTATGGTGAAAATATCAGTCTGGACCATTTTCTTTTAAAGATAGAAGCTATTGATGGGGAAAGAATTCAAGCATTGGCACGGGAATTGTTCAATCCGGAATTGTTTTTTACCAGCATTTTAGAGCCGGTTAGCGCAGTCTAGAATTAGAGGCTATATGGAATCCCGTCAAAGGATTTGGCACAGACAAGCACTACACCATAAGTATTATCACAGGAGGTGAATATGATCATCGGAGTTCCCAGAGAAATCAAGACAAATGAGAATCGCATTGCTATGACCCCCGGCGGAGTGGAAATGTTGATCACCAATGGTCACAAAGTCATCGTTGAGGATAATGGTGGCGTTAATAGTGGATTTACCAATGAAATGTACCTGGAGGTCGGGGCTACCATAGAAGCCGATATTAATAAAATCTGGGCCGATGCTGACATGATTGTCAAAGTCAAAGAGCCGCAGGCAGAAGAAATTGCCAGGACGCGTCCCGGGCAAATTGTTTTCACTTATTTTCACTTCGCAGCTGATGAAGCATTGACGCTTGGATTTTTGAAAACCAAGGCTTGGGCTGTGGCCTATGAGACCGTTGAAGACAGATCCAAAAAATTACCACTTCTGGAACCCATGAGTGAAGTTGCCGGACGCATGGCTACTCAAGAAGGAGCGAAATTCCTCGAGCACAACAGTGGTGGTCGTGGTGTGCTATTGGGTGGGGTTCCCGGTGTCAAACCTGCAATCGTGTTGGTCTTGGGTGGCGGTACCGTTGGTACCCACGCAGCCAAGATTGCTGCCGGTATGGGTGCCAATGTTACCATTATGGATCTTGATTTGAACCGCCTGCGCTACCTGGATGATATTATGCCCAAGAATGTCAGCACCATTTACAGTTCACCTGCCAATATCCGCGAATTATTGCCTGCAGTTGATCTCGTGGTAGGTGCTGTTCTGCTTCCCGGGGCTAAAGCCCCAAAACTAATCACACGCGATATGCTCAGCATGATGAAACCGGGCTCAGTTATTGTTGATGTTGCGGTTGACCAGGGCGGGTGCGTTGAGACCTGTAGACCTACTACTCATGAAAATCCAACCTTTGTGGTTGATGGTGTTGTTCATTACTGTGTAGCTAACATGCCTGGCGCTGTTCCCTATACTTCTACAAAAGCCTTGACCAATGCAACCTTACCTTATGTATTGAAATTGGCAAATAAGGGCGTAAAAGCGGCTCTTAAAGCTGATCTTGGTTTTGCCCTTGGTCTCAATATGGTTGATGGAAAAGTAACGTGTGAAGCAGTAGCTCAAGCCTTTGGGCTGGAGTATACTCCTGTAGATCAGGTGTTGAGCTAAATATTGACCGTCCCTGTTTATAACAGGGGTCTTGTCTATCACAAGGTCTCTGCACAGTATGAATGGGGATTAACGACAACCACACTACACCAATTCAAAGCTCAGATGTTGGCTCTCAAACATCTGGGCTTTTCCTTTACGACTATTAAGGATTGGGATTCAAGCTCAAACCAAATTATGGTTACCTTTGATGATGGCTATGATTGTATCAGGGAATTTGCAGCCCCTATCTTGGATGAAGTTGGTGGTGTCGCAACTGTGTTTGCCATTTCTGAGTATGTGGGTAGGAAAAATAGTTGGGACTATTTTCCTGAAAGCAAGCAAATTGAACATATGTCCTGGTCAAAACTTAGAGAATTGCATGACAAAGGTTGGGAAATCGGATCTCATGGGCGTTCGCATATTCGATTAATTGGGTTAGCTCCAGCGATTATTAAAGATGAGTTGCTCACTTCCAAAAAACAGATTGAAGACCAGATCGGTAGTGAAGTTACAACTTTTTGCCCACCTTTTAACGCCTGGAATGATGAATTGGTAGCTGAGATCGAACAGGCCGGCTATTCACAAATTGCAATTTCATATCCCCTGTACGGCCTGCCTAAATGGTCTGGTAAATTTGTTACACGCTTGGGCGTGTACCTTCATGATATCAAACCGCTCTTCCTATCAAAAATGATAGTCAATCCGCTTGCGCCTTTGGCTGTCCTACAGCAGCTGCTGATCAATCAGGCAGGTGATGGTAAACTATTGGAAAGCTGGGGCAAACCTGTAGGCCGATAGCCTGCTCCTTAACACCTGGGTTTTACCGAGCACCTGACTTAAGTCAGGTGCTAAATGATATCCCACCGACAGTACGTGATGCTTGCTTGCAAAGTCCATGATCATGGAGCCTGGAAACCAAAATTATAATGGTGGTTTGCGGAGAAGGTGGGATTCGAACCCACGGTACGTTGCCGTACACACGCTTTCCAAGCGTGCGCCTTAAGCCTCTCGGCCACCTCTCCAGGTTTGTCAAATGCCATAAAACATGACGGCCGCCAATATATTTACGGACTTAGATTTCGCAAAAGTTAAATGCACTCCGCAGAGAAATGCGGGTTTGGTACACAGAACTACGGTCTCTACATTTAAATCCAAAGCTTGAAGCAATCCCAGATTAACTGTTGAAACCCAAGGTGTTTGCTATATCACATGGTCACGTAAAGACTTGTTTCAAACACGACTTATCATAAATTATGCGAATAATCTAAAACCAGCCCAAACGGCTAAAAGACAGGTCAAGGAATATGCCTTTGCAGCAAAAAAGAATCAGACATCCCATAGTACGAATGGAGACAGTCACGGCAGGTCTATGCCTGCTGCTACTTTGGTCATCTGGCCTCTATGCTCAGGAGGCGGATCCCTTTGGTAGCGCTGGTGATGACAGTCTACTTTTCGGGTCTGAATTTGATCTTGGTGGAGACGATTTCTCATTTGAGGCTGATGATGAAGCTGGGGGAGCGGAAACTGAGACTGGTGAAGAAGATTTCTTTGGAGATTTTGGAGAAGAAGATACCGAGGAACCTGCAGAGGCAGAGATCAATAGCAGCGAAGGGGACGAATGGGGTCTGGATAACTCTGCTGATTACGAAAGTTTGATAACGCGAACAACTGAGGGAGGTGATCCGTTTCTGGAAGAGCAGCCTGATCATCCCCTGGAACTGGGAAAGTATGTAAAAGGCACTTTTTTAGAGGACACAGGATTCACATTATCCCTGTATTCGCCCCAAGTAGTACCCGATGCGTTGAGTACCTGGTTTTCATTTATGGATTTTTCCCTAACCACAGAATTGCCCTGGCATTTTTCTTTTGATCCTGTTGATCTCTCTTTTGCAGTAGATATCTCAACTTTTAAATTTGTGAATTCATTTCCTGTCGGTGGGGACTTCAAAGGGTTCTCAGTCATCCCGCTTGCACGTGCTGAAGCATTTGGTGTAGAGCTTGAGCTTGGAATGGGAATGTATATACCAACTTTTGGCGCCATGGCGGGTATTGGTTATGCCTATCAATTTCATTCACTTTTTTTCTCTGGGGGATACCGCTGGAACTGGGCTTACAATATTGATCCCATTGGGTCAGCCTGGTGGTTGGAACCCCGGTTTACCGCTGGCATTAAATTTTGGTAACAACAAAGTGATTTATTGATATCATGCTCAATAAGGTGTTATCCATTATCAGACGCTTTCCCAAAGCTATCACGTTGGTGTTGATGGCTTCAATGGTCATCCCAGTTTTAGCGCAGGATAACACTGGCCAAACTCCGGATCAATCAACCCTGAGTGATAGTATGGAGACTTTTGGAGATGGGAGCAATTCTGGGAATAACGCTGATTTTGAAGCTTTGATCAAAGAATTGTACGGTGAGGAACAGGAACTCACGATTGTAAGGGATTCAGCTGCTCAGAAAAAACCTGTGAAAGTGAGAACTCCTGTCACGGGACCTGCACCCGGGCTATTAAAACGCAGCATTTTGCACGGGTCCTTTCTCTCATTCAATGCATCCTCACCCTTTGCCACCTCGGAAGCCCTGTTCTCGTGGTATTCATATATAGATGCTGGAGTATCGTTAAAGCTGCCCTATGAAATTTATGTTGAAGCGATTCCACTATTTTTCATTTTTGAAGTAGCAACCTTTAATTTTGAGAATTCATATCCAGAAGGTGGCAAATTTTCTGGATTGTGCTATATCATGCAAGCAGTCGCTATCGGGGATCAAGCGAGTGTCGCTTTGGGGTTTGGATACTGGGACTCAGAATTAGGCAGCATGCTGGAACTGAACTACCGTTTTCGTCCAAGCAAAAACACTTTCCTGAGAGTAGGGACCCGTGGTGTTCTGATCACAAACATTGAGTTGATTGGAAGCGCATGGTGGGCTGAATTAAGACTTTCCCTGGGGATTGAACTATGATATCAAGAAGACATTACGCGTCTCTTTCAAAAAAAATAATATATCAAACCGGAGCATCTATGCATTTTCGCAAGCTTGTCCGATCAATAACTTCTACTTTTCTCGTGACATCCTCACTGTTTGCTGCCAACACCTTTACGACCACAGGTGGCACTGTTGTGAGTAATTATTGGAATGCCTCGAATACTGGTGGAGCTGTAAGTATTCAAGCACTGGAAAATCCAGTTGACTATGTCCGAACCTATATGAGCGTCGATGGTGCTGCGTATACAGAAATCACCGGTGGAAATGGCAATATTACATTTGGGGGAACTGTAAATTTTAGCCTTACTGCCGCCAATATCGAAAGTGCCGGTAGCTTAACTGATTCAGAAACCTTTCATGTTTATGCTGTATTTACTCTAGGGGGAGTTCCTGCAGATACGATTGCCTTAACTTCTACAGCCTACACTGTGGATCAGACCGTACCATCACCGTCCAATGTTGGAACTGTGGTTGCCAGTGGTGGCAATGTGGTCACCTCAAAATGGAATAGCAGCAACACAGCGCTTGTTTCTACAGTTCCCATCGATAATGATGCTTCCTTACTTTCTGGTGGCACAGTTCAGTTAATGGCTAAGATTGGATCAAACCCCTATGCAAACCTCGGAACTCCAACAACGATTACACTGATCAATGACCCAACCAAGCAGGTGTCTATTGCTGCTGCTGACGTTGAAGCATTGTCGGGATTTGCAGATGGCCAAAGTGTTTATGTGAAAGCAAAAATAACCGATGCAGCAGGGAACCAGGCAACCGGAGCTCAAAGTGGATCTGTGATTGCAATCGATCAAGCTGCACCGACCATTATCTCGGTGACCTCTTCACCGGTGAGCGCCACTCTGGGTGTCGGTGATGTCATTGGAATCACAATCACCTTCAGTGAAGATGTCACCCTTTCCAGTGGAACCCTTGATGTCACATTGGAAACCGGAGCTTCTGATGCAGTTGAGAGTATCAGTGCGGTTAATATTGATAATGCCAGCTCTGCAAGTATTTCATATACCGTCGGTTTAAATGAAGCCAGCAGTGACCTTACTTTGAATAGTCTGGCCCTGTCAGGCGCGAATAATTTACGCGATGCGTCAGGTAACGATGCTGTACTGACCATTCCAGGCGGTGTTAATCTTGCCGACAATAGTGCAATTGTAGTTGATGGTGTAGTCCCAACAATTGTTGGGATAACTTCTACTTCCAATGATGCCAGCCCCTATGCAATCGGTGGTGTTGTGAATGTTACCGTTACTTTTTCAGAGAATGTGACACTGGTGGGTGGAAATTTACTGATAGCATTAGAGACCGGGGCTACGGATCGGACCGTAACAATCTCAAGCATCAGCAACACTACAACCGCCACTGGAACCTACACCGTCCAATCAGGTGATGAGAGCTCCGATTTAAGCGCCAAGAGTCCCTTAACTTTGTCAGGTGGATCGCTCCAGGATGTTGCTGGAAACGATGTCACCATGACGTTCACCTCAAACATCAATGATGCTTCGGACCTCGTGATAGATGGCGTCCTTCCATCCGCTGTGAATATGGCTGGCGGATCTGGAACCGTTGTCGCAACTGGCGGAACTGTGGTTGCTGACTATTGGAACAACACCAACACAGCACTTTCAGTCACACTTCCCATTGCCGATGATGCCAGCCTGTTACTGGGTTCTGTCCAATTAAAAGGCTATTGGGGTGTTGTTGGTGGAGCCCAAAATCTTGGTTCGGCTTCGAGTATTGGGGCAACAGGCTCAAATAAAACAATATCGATCCCCGCAGCCACCCTGGAAGCTTTTGGCGGTTTCGAGGAAAATGCTGTCCTGAAGATCATCGCAATTGTGACGGATAATGCTGGAAATGTCGGGACGGTGGGGACTGAAAGTGATAATGAGATCACCATTGATCAGACGGCTCCCACAGTGGCCGGAATCACTTCAACAACTCCGAACGGTTATGTTATACCTGCAAGCGCTGTGAATGTGACACTAACTTTTTCTGAACCCGTAAACCTGGCTGGCGGCAATCTGCTTGTGGAGTTCGAGACAGGGTCTACCGACGAAACAGCCACTATCTCAACCATATCCTCATCGCTTACTGCGACAGGTATATATACGGTTCAGGTCGGCAACAACAGTAGTGATCTGAATGTGAATCTGCTCTCTCTATCAGCTGGTAGTCTACGGGATGATGCAGGCAACAGCGCTAACCTTACGCTTCCGGTTGGTGCAAATCTGGCAGATAATAGTGGAATTATTGTTGATGGAATTATTCCAACCATTGTTGGAATAAGCTCTGATTCAAATGATGGTGATTACGCAATTGGAGATGTAGTTAATATTATCGTTCAATTTTCTGAAGCTGTCACGCTAGCAGGTGGTAGTCTACAGATACAGCTGGAAACAGGAACTTCAGACCGTTTAGTATCAATCTCAACCATCAGTAACGCAACAACTGCTTCTGGAACCTATACGGTTCAATCTGGTGACGAAAATTCAGATCTATATGCAAACAGTCCGCTCACGTTGAGCGCTGGCACTCTGAAGGATATTGCTGGCAACAATGTGACATTGACCTTCACCTCGAATATTGATGATGGGTCAGCCATTGTGATTGATGGAAATATTCCAGATGCTGTTGATTTAGCTGGTGGAGCAGGACCTGTTGTGACAACCGGAGGGACGCTTGTCACAAATTATTGGAACAGTACAAACACATTTTTATCTGTAACGGTACCCATTGCTGCCGATGCAAGTCTCGTAGACGGATCGGTTCAGCTTAAAGGTTACTGGGGAGTGGTGGGGGGAGCTCAGAATTTGGGAACCGCTCAAACAATCTCTGCCACTGGTCAGAACATGACCATACTCATATCAGCAGCTACTCTGGAGGGATTTGCTGGATTTGCAGAAACTGCGATCCTGAAAGTAATAGCCCTGGTTACTGATAAAGCTGGTAATCAAAGTGCTGTTGGATCGAAAAGTAATAACGAAATCATCATTGATCAAACAGCCCCAACCATTACCAACATTACCTCTACAAATGCAGATGGCTATGTCATACCAACAAACACAGTCAATGTTACCGTCACCTATTCAGAGGCAGTTACTCTGGCGGGCGGCAATTTATCAATTGTGTTAGAGACTGGAACCATTGATGAAACGGTGACCATCAGTACCATTAATTCAACTGTGACGGCTCAGGGTACCTATACTGTTCAGGAAGGCAATGCAAGCGCTGACCTGACGGCAAAGAGCTTTAGCCTCACAGCTGGTAGTTTGCGCGATGCTGCTGGAAATGCAGCCAGCATGAGCTTGCCAGTCGGTGCCAATTTGGCTGACAATAAAAATATTCAGGTGGACGGTATTTTGCCCACTATCCTGAGTATAACGTCTGATTCCAATAATGGTGATTATGGCATTGGTGATGAAATCAATGTGATCGTGACCTTTTCTGAAGATGTCACCCTGTCTGCTGGTGGTTCGTTGCAAATTGAAATGGAAACGGGTGCAACAGACCGCTCGATTTCCATCTCAAGTTTTACGGCCAGTACGACAGCGACAGGGACCTACACAGTTCAGACGGATGATGTGAGTTCAGACTTAAGCGCTAACAGTCCAGCTACTTTGGGATCGGGAACCTTAAAGGATATTGCCGGCAATAATGTCGATCTGACATTTACTTCAAACATCAATACAGGGTCTGCGCTGGTGGTAGATGGTGTGGTACCGGATGCTGTAAATCTGGCCGCAGGTGCTGGAACGGTCATAGCCACCGGTGGTACAGTTGTGGCAAATTATTGGAATGCGACCAATACTGCATTGTCAGTTGTCGTGCCTATCGCTGCTGACCCAAGTTTGATCGGCGGCACGGTCCAACTCAAGGGTTATTGGGGCGTTGTAGGAGGCGCTCAAAATCTGGGCACCGCTTCAAGCATTGCCTCGACAGGGCAGAATAAAACGATTTCAATCGCTAGCGCAACTCTGGAAACTTTTGCAGGATTCGATGAAGCAGCTGTCCTGAAAATAATTGCAATTGTCACGGACAAAGCTGGTAATTCCAGTGCAATCGGATCTGAGAGTGATGCTGAAATCACCATTGATCAGATCGCTCCGACGATAAGCTCGCTGAGCTCAACAAATGCAGATGGCTATGTCATTCCTGGAAACGATGTGAACATTACAGTCACCTTTTCTGAAGCCGTTTCCCTGGCAGGTGGCAATTTCCGAATACAGCTTGAGACAGGCACCAGTGACCAGACCGTTACCATCAGTTCCATTAATACGAGTCTTACAGCAGTCGGTACCTATACAGTCATTGCCGGGCATGAAAGCCTGGATTTGTCCGCGAATAGTGTATCCTTATCCGCAGGAACCTTAAGGGATGCAGCTGGAAATAATGCCACTCTGAGCATTCCCGTTGGTTCAAACTTGAACGATTTCAGCGATATTGTCATCGATGGTGTCATTCCAACCATATTGAGTGTGACCTCGGACTCTCCAGACGATGAGTATGCTATAGGAGATGAAGTCAATATTGTCGTCACTTTCTCAGAAGCGGTTACTCTGACCGGCGGTAATTTGCAAGTAGAACTCCAAACCGGATCTGTTGAGAGAACCGTTTCCATAACCAGTTTCAGTAACAGCACCACTGCTGAAGGAACCTACACGGTTCAAATTGGCGATGAGAGTTCGGATCTGTCCGCGAATAGCCCTTTGACGCTGAGCGCTGGTTCACTTAGGGATCTCGCCGGGAATGATGTAACCTTAAGTTTTCCAATTGACATAAGTACTGGATCAGACATAGTCATCGATGGCATCGTACCGTCTGCGGTAAATATGGCGGCTGGTGCTGGCACCGCTATCGCCAGTGGTGGAACTGTCGTGAGTAATTACTGGAACGGTACCAATTTGAACTTAAATGTCACCGTGCCCATCGCAGCAGATGCCAGTCTCATCGATGGAACGCTACAACTCAAAGGCTATTGGGGACTTGTTGGTGGCGCTCAAAATCTGGGTTCTGCTTCAATAATCAATGCAACAGGAACAAACAAAGCAGTCATCATCACTGGTGGCACTCTGGAAGCTTTTCCTGGTTATACTGAAAATGCAGTCCTGAAGATTATTGCCATTGTGACAGATAAAGCAGGCAACGTCAGTCCAGTGGGCTCTGAGAGTGATAACGAAATCAGGATCGATAAAACTGCTCCAACGATCAGCAGTCTCACCTCAACCACGCCTGATGGTTATGCAATTATTGGCGACGATGTAAATGTTACGGTGACCTTTTCTGAAGCAGTCACCCTGGCTGGCGGCAATCTCAGGATTGTGCTGGAAACGGGTGCTTCTGATCCAACACTTACCGTTTCAGCCATAAATGCCAGTCTGACCGCTGAGGCGATCTATACGGTTCTGGAGAATCACGCTAGTGCTGATCTCACGGCGACTGGGATCAGCTTATCAGCGGGCACCCTGAGCGACGCAGCTGGAAATGGCATCAATCCAAGTTTACCAATAGGATCAAATCTGGCAGATAATAGCAACATTGTGGTTGATGGTGTCATCCCCACCGTTGTGAGTGTTACCTCCTCTGATGTGTCTGGCTTGTATGGTAAAGATGATGTAATTAGTCTAATCGTTACTTTTAGTGAAGCCGTTTCTATTTCCGGGAGTGAAACGCTGAATCTTGATATCGATGCCAGTACGACAAATGTTCAAATCGCAGCTTTTACTAATTCGATTACTGGCACAAAGAATTATACGGTCCTGGAGGGCGATGAGAGTGCGGATTTAACAGTAACTGCCATGTCATTGAGTGGTGGAACACTTACAGATCAAGCAGGGAATGAAGTTGATCTTAGCGACATATCAGGGATCACAAATCTTGACGACGCTTATAATTTCGAAATTGATGGAATCCTGCCACTTGCATTCAATATGGTCTCCGGCGTGGCAACTGGAACGAACAGTATTGCTGGGTATTGGAATGGTACCAATAGTGGATTGAATGTGACGGTTGCCATCCCTGACGATGCTTCCTTACAGGATGGACTGCTCCAAATCAGGGGTAGAATTGCTGCGAATTCCTTTGTATCCCTGGGTGCGCCTTCCACAATAGCGGCGTCCAATGCAAATAAAACGGTATTAATTGATGATGGAATTTTGGACCTGTTGAGTGGATTTGATAACGATGAAACGCTTTCTATTTCCGCAATCCTTACTGATGTTGCTGGGAATTCAACCACAGCCAATGTTCCATCGATTCTTGAAATCGAGATCGATGAAGCAGCTCCGACCATAACTGCCATCACATCAACCACAAATGATGGCTCATACAGTCTGGGAGAAGTGGTCAATGTGACAGTGGCTTTGTCGGAAAATGTTACTCTTAATTCAGGTACCATGCAAGTAACCTTGAATACGACTGCTGTTCCACACGTTCTCACGGATAATGCAATTGTGAATGAATCATCGATTTCCTACTCTTATACAATCCAGAATAATGAGGCTGCAAATCCCTTAACAGTTACCGGAGTGACTGCGACGGCGAATCAGTTGCTGGATCAGGCTGGAAATGAGGTGGACTTTACCCTGCCAGTCGGTAATAATTTAGCGAACAACAGCACGCTCATTGTTGATGGTGAATTTCCCAGTATTGTCAGTATCAGTGCCACAGTTGTTGCAGATACACTGGGTCTGGGTGAAACGATTGATATTGATATAGAGTTCAATGAGCCATTGACCCTGATAGGGGGTACCTTTGATATCACACTGGACATGGATGATGTGGATCGAATCTTATCGATTCCAGTTTTTACTGCCAGTAGCTCCACTTCTGCTACTTATGTGGTGGCAGTCGGAGAATCCGCTGCCGACTTAACAGTTAGCTCGGTAGCTCTGTCAGGTGGGACTTTACAAGATATCGCCGGAAATGCTCTGCCAATGACGCTTCCCGTTGGTGCAAATCTAGGAAACAACAACAACATCCTTGTGGATGGAATATTGCCTACTGCTTTTCAAACAGGATCTGTACTTACTGTGGGAGCACCGGTTGTGACCGGCTATTGGAATGCCCTCAATACCGGTTTACAAGTTATTCTTCCAGTGACAGGCTTGGATCCATCCCTTAATGGTGGAACGGCTTATCTGGAAGCCAGGGTCAATGGGAACGCATTTGAATCCATTGGTACAGTGTCTGCCGTAGGTACAAATCCTGTGACCAAGAGTCTTTCCCGGGCACAATTAGAAGCTGATCTGGCAGGTTATCTGGCAGGCGGAACTATCCAGGTACGCGGTGTCCTCACTGATATTGCAGGCAATGCCACAATCGGCGCTGTAAGCACAGTTGAATTAATTATTGATCAGGTATCGCCAACTCAAACAGTGACTGGTGCTCTGGTGGTATCTGGAGGTACTGAAATTCAGGGTTACTGGAATCCGACGAATACAAATCTTTTGGTTTCCACCGATCTGGACAATGACAACACACTCCTAGGGGGTACCATTCAACTCCAGATGCAGATTGGATCAGGAGGCTATCTAGCAGTCGGTTCCAGTTCAACAATCAATGCCGTTAACACCACATTAGGGATTGATCTGAACGCAACTGATCTGAGTTCGCTGGCAACAGCTGATGGCCAAACCATTCATTTCAGAGCGCTGGTAACAGATATAGCCGGCAATGTCACCACAGGTACAGAAGGTGTAAATACGATTCTTGTGGACCTGACAGGACCTGACGTGGTGACCGTTGGAACCGTTATCGCTACGGCAGTGGATGGAGTTGTTGTAGTTGATGCATTTAATGCAAGTAATGATGGGATCAGTGTGCGGATACCCATTTCGAATGATGTCACTCTAATGGGTGGGCAGCTTATCACTCAGCTTAAAGTTGGTGCTGAGGCATATGTGGATGTTAATACAAGTGGGATAACAGCGATTAACACCAATCAGGATATTTTCCTGAGTAGAGCCCTTCTCACTGGTTTGACTGGCTGGTCAAATGGCATAACTTTACGCACATCAGTCATATTGATTGATCGAGCTGGTAATGAGACACAGGGGCTACCAAGTGGAAATCTGTTAATGGTCGATGAGATAGTACCGATTGATTTTGTAATAAATAACCTGGTTCCAGTAGGCGTATTTGTAAAGGAAAGCTATTGGAACAGTAGCAACACGGGTGTTCTTATAACAGTCCCCATTGATGGTACTGATTTATCACTCATTGGCGGAAATTTAAAAGCCTCCGGTGATATCGTTGCCGATGGCATCTTTGAAGTATTCTCCGTTGAGGTACCGATTAATGCTGCCACAGGTACTTTATCAATAACAGTTCCGGCAGCTGACCTTGAAGTACTTGATGGTGGTGGTGCCTTTCTCAATGGGCAGGATATAGAATTCAGAGCCATCATCACAGATGCTGCTGGCAATGAAACCGTCTCTGCTACCAGCACTCAGGTCCTGGAGATTGACCGGGGTCTACCAGCAGCACCAGCGATTACAAAATTCACAATAAAAGGTACGAATATTAGAGATATGGTGTGGAGTGCTGGTGCCGATAGTTTACTTTTAACAATACCCATAAATACTACAGCAGATCCAACGCTGGTTGGTGGCTTTATGCAGGTTCAAATGTCTGTGGGCACCACATCTGCCGACAATCCCTACTATACAGTACTGTCAGACAGTTTTTTAATTCCAACTTTTGATGATACCGTTCGTATCGCTGCAGCAGACCTGGAGGCTTTGCCTGATTATTCTGACCTTAATTTATATACTCGAGTTCTGATTCAGGATATAGCTGGAAATGAAACCATAGGAGTTAGCTCCGCTGGTGTGATCCTCATTGATACCAATGCACCTGCAGATTTTAGCTGCGGCTCTTTAACTGCCACGGGGGGAAACGTGGTGACAGATGCCTATAACAATAGCAATTCTGGCATCGCCTTAGAAGTCCCCATAGCCAATGATCCAACACTCACAAATGGTCGCGCAATAATCAGGGTGGGATTAAGGAATTTGATAACAGTTCCACCTGGCCCTGTTATCCCTGAGTATATCGATACGGTCAGCATCTCAGCAATTAATACAACATTGCTAATGACGCTGGACCACGCAACCCTCAGTGCCCTGCCAGACTTTAATTCAAACTACGAAATGTTTGTAACGGCCGATCTGCTGGACTATGCTGGTAACCAGGTGGAGGGGACAGCAAGTCTCAATGTGCTTACTCTGGACTTCCTTGGACCTGATCTACCATTTTTGAATGACACGACCACTGTCGGAGGGACCATCGTCGCAGGCTATTGGAATGCATCGAACACTGGGATCAGATTGTTGGTTGCGACGCCGACTAACGTTGATACATCATTGGAAAATGGATATTTCCAAATTCAAGGACTCGTAGGATCAGGCACATTCTTGGATTTGGGTGCTGCCGTTTCTATCGTTTCAAGAAATTTTAATGAACTGGCAGTGAATATTGATGCAGTCGATGTTGAGAGTTTGCCTGGATTTGGTGAAAATCTGCCTTTACACCTCAGGGTTAAAATGGTTGATGGGCGCGGAAATGATACGGTTGGGGTCAGGATGGATACCTTATTCTGGATTGACCAGGTCGCACCGGTTACAGGTGCCTTTAATCTAGCTGGGACAACAACAGATCGATACATCAACGCTGAGGATACCCTGAAGGCCAAATGGGTCAATTTTGGCGACACAAACTCTGGAATTGCCCAGTATGAATTTTCGGTGGGCCACACTGCAGGAGTTGATGATTTTCTTGGCTGGGACACTTTATCTGGGACCGCTATCGACACCCTCTTGCTATATAGCCATGCTGCGGATTACTTTCTGAATGTTAGAGCCTGGGATGTGGCTGGGAATTTATCCGATATCTTGAGTAGTTCAGTGATTACAGCAGATCTTTTATTACCCACGACGACCAGTGATATGGAGCGCTACTACTTCATAGATGATTGGCCAGGAACATTAACTGGAAGCTACGCTGACGAATTATCTGAAGTTGAATCTGTCGACCTGGTCATAAAGCGTGCATCGGACGATTTATTCTGGAATGGGACACAATGGGCTGCAAATGATTCATTGCTGAGTCTGAACCTGGCATTGGGTGTCTGGAATTATCCCCTCGCAGCCGATTCGCTAGTCAACAGGGAAGAGTATATCATTTATCTTATGGGACAAGATATAGCAGGGAATCGTCAATCAGGGACCAGCCCTGTAACAGCCACAGTTGACACTTTCCAATTTGTAGAGAACCAGAAACCATTTTTTGTGGATGGGGCATCCTATTCAGGGTCCTCTGATGAAGACTCCCAATACACGAGAATTTATTTGGCAGATGACGTTGATCTTGGTTCGATCAGTTCAGATACGCTGTACTACAGTTTGTCTGAAGATGCACCTGCCGGTGTTCTGATTGATTCATTGACTGGTCAATTGACTTGGTTACCAGTGGATTCAGCAGTGGGAATTCACAATTTTGAAGCTTACGTAGAAGATTATTACGGGTTGAGGGATACCTTACTTATCACCCATGAAGTGCTTGAAGTGAATGATGCACCTGAGGCTGTAATGCTGCTATTGCCGCCAGATTCTACACAGTTGGTTCCTGAGGATAGTCTGCTGCTCACATTCAGGTGGACACCTGCCTTTGATATAGAAGGCGATATCGTTGCTTACAGGGTCTATTTCCAGGGTGGAGCTTATTCAAATGTTATGGGATCGCCGGATACCTTTCTAACAGTGGATGTGTCAGTAATGGACTTTCCAGTAGATACGATCGAATGGTTTGTTGAAGCATATGATCAGGAGGATGTTTCAGCAATTGATACAATCTTCCATTTTAATACTTCAGCAGCCCTGGCGGAATTAAACACCGACAGTATTGCCGTTGACATGGCACGCCATACAGATATGGATACTCTCTTTGTGATGAGCAATCTCGGTCTGACTGATTTGCGGTGGACCTTATTATCGGCTCCTTCGTGGATCACTTTTGCTGTTGAATCAGGGACAGTTGAATATCAGGCAAGTTCTGATATTGCGTTCAATATTGATTTGGCCGGATTCACTATTGGTGGCTATGGTGGTGATATTCTACTGACAACAAATGATCCGCTGCACGACACCATAAAGGTCGATGTTACCATGGAAATCTTCGAGATTCCAGCTCCCGTTATTGCATTTTATAAAAATATGGCTTTTCCAGCTTTCTATGAATTGATGATCGTGGATAGTCTGGGAATGATCGAGGAGCTCAGCATTAGCCATGCTGGCGAAGACCTTGAGATTACAGCAGTGGATACTTTCAGTTATGTTGCCACGGTTGAAGTCGCTGCAGAAGGGTTCACCAGTTTTGAGTTTCTTGCGTCAAACTGGGTTGGGGATACAACCATCACTGCTTCCATAACGGTGAGTTTGATCAAGCCCGGAGCTCGCTGGTTGGCGCGAAGTCCTGATAACAACTTTGAGATTCAGGGAAACGCCAAGAGTGTACTTACAGGATCACGTATTACGATTCTTGACTCACTTTTAAGTGCTACGGATCATGCGAGGTATCAAGTCCTTACCGATGGCGTTGAGTTGGCAGAAGCCGTTCGTGTCAGCATGCCAATGCGGGAAGCAGATCAAGCGATTTATCGTCAGGATCAGGCTGGGGAATTCTTTGAATTGCCATCCATTTCAGATGGTGAGCGGGTAACAGCCTGGGCTGAGCAGATGAGTGCTTTTAAAACGGGACCGCGGACCATCATTGTGCCTGAGCGAAGTCGGCTTTCACAGAATTACCCCAATCCCTTTAATCCGAGTACAACAATTGACTTTGATATTGGTTTTCTGGATGGCTTGAATCAGGATGTTGGCTTCAGTATTTATAATATCCGTGGACAGGAGGTCAGAACGTTGATGGAGAGCCAGTTGCAACCAGGTAGCTACTCTGTATCATGGAATGGTCTCGATGATCAGGGTAAACAGGTGAGTAGTGGAATTTATTTCGCCAGATTGATGACAGGAAAAGGCTATGTTAAAACTGTTAAAATGCTGGTTCTCAGGTAGGAGGTGAAGAGATGAAACAAAAAATAATGATATTAGCTCTGATCCTGCTGACAATTCTAACGACCTGCCGTGAAAAAATAGATCCTGAAGTTGATGACTTTGTCGAATATGGCTGGACCTTATATGATGCACGAGATTTTAGAGGTGCGTTGGCTCAATTTCAAGCGGGCCTGGCTCTCGACCCCCAATACATTGATGGTTATAATGGGGCTGGCTGGTGTTATGTTGAGTTCAATAGTCCGGACACTGCCATCACTTACTTTAGCCAGGGCTTGGATCTGATCATCGTGGATAGTAGCCAGGTGAGGTTTGAAATGCTGGCGGGTATTGCGCTCAGTTATCATGTGACTGGAGACTACCCGCGAGCGATTTCAAGGGGCGAAGAACTGATTGAATTTCGGCCTGTTTTTGAGTTTGTCCACAATTGGCGCATTGATTACGAGGAGATCATCATCATGTTGGCGTCCTCATATTTTGCGCGAGGCGATTTTCCGGCTTCACTTGAGTGGGTCCAAGTGCTGGATGAGGAATTCACAGTGGACGTCACGACCAATACGGGGCGTGCTGATTTGATCAAAAAGATCGAGACATTGCAGAATATATAGCTATTTTGAATCAGCCATTAGAATATGGAAACACAAAGATTGGGATTATGATGAGATCACTAAAAACGCTATTATTACTTCTAATGGTTTCACTATTTATCTGGAATTGTTCATCCAATGCCGCCAACACTGAGGTGGATCAAAAGCTGAAAACGCTTTTTGATAAAAACGAAAAGTTCCAACAGATGGCCATCAAAAAAATTACATCCATAGAAAAGGATATTGCTACCCTAAAGAAAAATCAGGGTAAGCTGGGAAAACAGATTCCCATCCTTGTCAACCAGATCAAAATTTTAAAAAAAGCTGTCGATGCAGGAGGGAGCAATAACTCTCCAGCTATGCAAGCTCAACTTGATTCTATTCTTACCAATCTTGAAGCCATGGAATTGGAGTTGGCTCAGGTCAAAGAAATGACCCCTGCAGGATCCATGACCAATGTTGAAGCGAAAGCACCTCCAGTTCTCATAAAGGGTTCAGATCAGGAACGTATCTATCGTCAGTATGGTGATCCTATAGAACGCTATATTGTTGACGATAAAAATCAGGTATGGCTTTATGATAATGGTGTAGCCGTTTTTGATATGAATGGCCGGATTGTTTCCATAGAGTTTAAGTAGCGATTACCGTCATTGCGCCTGCCAAGCCGTAGCGGAAAGCGTAGGCTGGAGGCGTGCAACAACGAAGCAATCTCTCTTTAACTAAAACCCAGATACGAATTGCACGAATGGGCACAGGCACAGTAGGCATGATATTCCCGATTGTGGCAGGTTGAAACTGGAAAGATGAAATTTGGATTGGCCTCACAATAGTCCACGACCGTCTTTGCGCCTGCCAAGCCGTAGCGGAAAGCGTAGGCTGGAGGCGTGCAGCAACGAAGCAATCTCTTTTTTACTTCCCTATGCAGGAGATCGCCCCATTTCATATAGTCGTTAATAGGTGCCGAATATCATTCAAAGCCCTGTATTACTGTGGGGCTCGGTAAAATGACTGACTCTGGATAAATTCATCCCTGACATGCTGGTCGCCTCCACTTTTTGATTCACCGGAAGTTAATTATTACTCCGGACTTCAATGAGGGACCAGCATGTTATTTTTGTAATCTGGTTTACGCATTGCAATAGGCCCCAGCCCGAAGCGTGAAGCAAGACGAGGAACACCTCCCTGGCACAACCTTGCCTCAAGCCTATGTTCCAATCATTTCCAGTTTTACTCGGGAACTTTTTTATGCGATTTTGCATCATTTGCTTGATATACACCTTTTGTACACCTATATTAGATATATGCAAAAGACTGAATGGAAAAGTGGAGAGAAAATGTATCAGAACCATAGAGAATTTGGGCGTGGGGAACGATTGACCCAGTATGCCATAGAACTTTTTGATCTTGTCGACATCACTCCTGCTGCAACAGCAGAGAAGACGATTGATCATCGATTCCTCCAAACTAATGTTTCAATTGCTGCTCCACGATATGGCAAGCTGGCTATGAATAGTCATCGCAGAAAGCCTGTACCAGAAGCGTATCAGAAATTTATTGCTACTGGGGTAGGCGCATGAGGTTTGGGTTAAAGCCCGATGTTTGTGAATATGCTCAAACCCCCGCCTTACCACCGCTATTTGCGAGGTTCAAGGACGGGGTAAGTATCCGCCAGACAATTGCCCCGCCTTTTAATGCGGGGGTAAAGTGGCAAAAAGAAAGAAACGGGCTTTAGCCCTGATAGCGGAGTGAGATAAGTGGCTTTTCTCAAGATATGGATTCATATGGTTTGGACGACTAAGAATAGAGTGCCATTTTTAAAAGGGGCGGTACGATCTTCTGTCTTTAATCACATCCGAGAGAACGCCAGAGACAAGCATATCTTTATGGATAGTATTGGTGGGGGATCGGAACATATTCATTTACGCGTTTCCTTGGGGGCAAGAGAGAGCATTGCCGAGATTGCCCGGTTACTCAAAGGTGAATCATCCTTCTGGATCAACCAGCAAAAACTGGTTCTGGGAAAATTTGAGTGGCAGGATGATTACTATGCGGCTTCTGTCGGTGAAAGTGAATTCCCTCGGGTGCGTAAGTATATTCAGAATCAAGACGAGCACCATCGTAAGAAAACCTTTTCAGAAGAATACCAGAATTTTATCGCCACAGGATTAGGAGCATGAGGTTTGGGCTAAAGCCCGGTTTTAGGGCCTGTCTTCATACCCTCGCGTTAAAAGGCGGGGTAAGTAGTGGACCTCAGGGAGCGAATAGTAAAATCAATTGCCCCGGCATTGAACCCCGCACGGGCAGTGGTCAAAGAAGCTAAAGGACGGGGTAAGTGTTTTACGGTATGTGTAATTACCCCGTCTTTTAAGACGGGGGTCAAGAGACAAACAGGAAGAGAGGGGCTTTAGCCCCAAAGGTGCAGAGAAAATGCTGACAAAAAAACAACGCGAGCTTTACGAGTATATCTCACGGTTCATCCAGAGCCATCAAATGGCACCCACTATTTCTGAGATTCGGGAATTCTTTGGGCTTGGCTCGAATTTCTCCATTCAGAAGAAATTGAATATACTCAGAGAACGGGGCTATATCAGTTTTGACAAAAGTAATGCCGCTCGCAATATCCGGCTTACAGGTATGGTGGGAGAGACCGTGGTTCTCGATATCCTGGGTATGGTTACTGCCGGTATCCCTATCGAGGCCATTGAAATTCCGGAGCCAGTGGAAGTGCCGCGTTATCTCCTGAAGGGCACCAATAATTTTGCCCTGCGCGTTCGGGGAGATTCTATGATGGATGCCAACATTGAAGATGGTGATGTCATTATTGTCAAACCCCAGCTTAAGGCAGAGAATGGTCAGATCGTGGTTGCCACCATCAATGGTGAAGCTACGGTCAAAAAACTGGATTTACACGCTGCTGGTGTGACGTTGCGACCCTGCAATCGCTCTGGTCAGTACAAACCCATCCATGTTCAGGAAGACGATGAGTTCGTACTCAAGGGTGTTGTTGTCGGACTCCTGCGTCAGTATCAGGCATGAGATTTAGGCTAAAGCCCTCTTGCTTAATTGGGCGTTATGCCCTCCACCCTAAAGGACGGGGTAAGTATTTATTGTACAATTACCCCGCCTCTTAAGGCTGAAATCATTACCCCGGCATTTATACCGGGGGTTAAAAAACATAAATGAAGGTGGGCTTTAGCCCCAATGAAAAGGATCACATATGAGATACAATTCACTTCCAAAATCATCCTCGGCCATACTACGTGGTTCTCGAGGAAGAACCAGAGCGATCCTGGGGTCCATGGCGACAGGGATACCTAAAGTTGTGTTGCCAGTTCTCCATCATGAGGAAAAAATACAGCTGACTCCCTTCAAAGCACCCATTATGCACCATGAAATTGTCTCTAGCAGCCGTCTGGCAGGTTAGTCAACGATCCTGCTGGCAGTATCAGGATTCTGGCTCCAGGATTCTGACTCCTGTCTTCTGCATCCCACAGCTTTCGACTTTCGACTGGACTCCGGCACCCCGCAATGTTCGGTGGTCAGCGGCGCTGGTTAATACCTTTGACCCAAAATGAAAGATGTTCTCCATATTGAGGTTCCATCCTTCCCGGCCACTGTGGAGCAGGCCGCCCACAGCAGCTATCGCAATCGACCGGTAGCCGTTGCTTCAGGCTCTGGTGGACGTGCCATTGTGCTGTCTGCCTCAAGTGAAGCACGAGCAGAAGGCATCCACAAAGGTATGCTTCTCAGGGAGGCCCTTAAGCTTGAGCATCGGCTCATTGTGGTAGATTCCAACCCTGAGCTTTACCAGCGTGCGATGACGGCAATTACTGATCAGGTATCTCACTATTCACCCTATGTAGAACCCATCCGCTATGGACAGGTCGCTATTGATATGACTGGTACCACACGTTTGTTGGGGCGCATCAAGGATAGCGCTTATCGCATTCATAAAGATATTCGCAACTCCTTTCATCTGACCTCCAGCATTGGTATTTCCGTGAATAAACTGGTTTCCTCAGTGGCTGCCCGCTATATCAGACAATATGCAGAGCTTTTTGATGTGCTTCCCGGGAATGAGCGCACCTTCCTGGATCCTTTGGAACTCAAGATGCTTCCCGGAATTGGGCACACGACAGATCAGGTGCTTCTGGAAGAGCTTAACCTCAAGTCAATTGGTATGCTGGCTGCTGTTCCCATCAATAAGCTTATTCTGGTTATTGGGAAGAATGCGCTAACCTTGCATCAGCGGGCTCTGGGTATCGATCTCAGTCCCGTAATGCCCCCGGAACAGCGTTTGGAGATCAAAGAAGAGTATACCTTCAGCGAGGACACCAATGACGATCATTTGATCATGGGAGTGGTTTACTATCTCATCGAGAGTGGCTGTAGTCGTTTACGTAAGCAGCACAAGAAGATTAACAGTTTTCGCATATTTTGCCGCTACTCAGACAGTAAAATTGTTACCCGCACCATTCGCATGCCGGAAGCAACCCATACAGAGTATCTCATGTTTTATTACACCCAAAAGATTTTCGAACAACTTTTTGAGCGACGCACCCGCGTGCGCTACCTTTCCATTGGTTTTGAGAACCTGATTCAGGCTGCCCATCAAACCAGTCTTTTTTCCCAGATTATTGACCCGGATGCCGCCAAACATGGGGCCCTGCACACTGCCATGGACAAACTGCGTGGCCGACACGGCTATCCCATTGTGAGGTTTGGTTTAACCCAGCCCGTTTTTCTGGAAGCCGGGAACTAGCCCCATGCAGATAAAGGAAAGGGGACAACCCGCAATCTCTTTTAAAGAGCTCGATGTGTTTCGACGCGCAGTGCTTATGGTCAAATACACGTATGAAGTAACGGGGAAATTTCCCGCCGAAGAGCAGGCTGGAATTATTTCACAGATGAGACGGGCAGCCATCACTATTCCCGCAAGCATTGCCGAGGGGACCTCGCGGCACACAGTGAAAGATCGCCAACACTTTGTCGATGTTGCACTGGGAGCCCTGAGCGAGATTTATGCTCAATTTCTGGTTGCCGTAGAGCTGCAATACTTACCAAAATCAGAGATGAGGCGTTTTGAACGGGGATACGATGCTTTGCGGCCCCTGTTAATTGCTTACCAGAGATCCATTCAGCCAGGTTCAAATTCATGAGCAATCAAAATATTAAACATAGCTATAGCAGAGAATCTGTTCGTCTCCGTGGATGGGATTATGGGAGCAGTGCAATATATTTTGTAACGATCTGTACAGGTGACCGCAGTCATTATTTTGGTAAAATTCAGGATGGGATCATGCACCTGTCGGAAATTGGGGTGGTCGCAAATGATGAATGGTTTAAATCCCCAAAAATACGCCCTGATATGAATCTAAAACTGGGCAAATTTGTGGTTATGCCCAATCACATCCGTGGTATTGTCATAATTGGCAAAAATCAATACAACCAATATCATGGCAATATCCGTAGGGTTGCAACGCATTGCGACCCTACACCGATAATGATGCCATCATCCTATGCAAACCAATTTGGACCACAACGCAAAAATTTGGCATCCATAATTCGCGGATACAAATCGATCGTAACCAAATCCGCCCGCCGGATTAATCCTGATTTCACCTGGCAATCACGCTATTATGATCATGTCATCCGAAACCCAGAATCGGAAGACAGAATAAATCGGTATATTCGGAATAACATTGAGAATTGGATCAATGATCGATTTTCAAAACCATATGACCATGGCCTATAACTGCCATGCTACCTCTGGAAGTCCATAGTCACTATTCCTTATTGAGGGGGACATTATCCCCCAAGCATCTGTGTGATTTTCTCATGGCGAAAGGCTACAGACAATTCGCCATTGCGGATACCAATAATCTATATGGCATGGTCTTTCTCTATCAAACAGCCCTGGAACGGGGTCTGGATATGATCATTGGGGCGACACTCAACGATTACCACAAACACAAAGCCGTACTTTTGGTCAAAAATGACCAGGGTTACGCCAATCTTTGCCGACTTATTACTCAGAGACATGCTGACCCGAACTTCGATCTTATGAAAGCACTGATCGGGCGTTTGGACGGCCTGGTTATGCTGACGCCAAATCGGGATCTACTCCTCAGTTATCGCTCTGAAGATACCTATGTCTCCCTTGAATCGGGAAGCTATAGCCTGTACCGCTGGGCCAAAACTGAAGGCTTGCCAACCGTTGCCAATATTCCTGTCTATATGGGTTCTGCCCGGGGACATCAGCTCCATCGGATCATGCGCGCTATTGATCTTAATACCAAACTGTCACGATTGCCACAGGACGCATTGATCCCAGTGGATAATTATCTCCACAGTCGCTCAGAAACCCTGGATGTGCTTCCCTTTGCCGAGGATGCACTGGAGCGTACCCTCGAAATCGCTGCCAAATGCCAGTGGCGACCCCCGCTGGGTAATTTCATTTTCCCAGAATCCAATGACTCACGTGACTTTCAGGAACTCAAGAACCGTGTGTATCTGGGGGCCCAGGAACGTTATGGCAATATGACAGATCGCATTCGGGATCGCATTGAACATGAACTGCAAACAGTAAAGGAAAAACATTTCTCCAACTACTTCCTCATTGTTGAGGATATTGTCAAGCAGTCACCAATTACTTGCGGACGGGGGAGTGCTGCCGCCAGTATCGTCGCCTATACATTAAAAATCACCCATGTGGATCCCATTAAGCACAACCTATTCTTTGAGCGATTTCTTTCACCGGGACGCACAGACCCACCTGACATTGATATAGATTTTCCCTGGGATACCCGGGATGAGGTACTGGATTACACCTTCCAAACCTATGGTGACTCCCATTCTGCAATGATTTGCAACCATGTGACCTTTAAGGCACGGGCAGCTATTCGTGAAGTAGCCAAGGTATATGGGCTCACCGAAAGCGAGATTGGCATTGTGACCAAAAGACTTTCCCACCTCTGGTATGTGAGTGATCCCTTTCAGCAATTGTCCTCCAACCCCTTACTGAGCGATCTGGATTTACAGGATCCCTGGCCAGAGATCATTCGCAATGGTTTCTATCTTGCCGGGTTTCCACGCTATCTCAGCGTTCATCCTGGTGGCGTTGTGCTCACACCTAATGAGATTTCCAGTTATGTGCCCATACAGCGGGCTCCTAAGGGGGTTCAAATCATTCAGTGGGAAAAAGATCAGGCAGAAGATTATGGCCTGGTAAAGATCGATCTGCTGGGGAATCGTTCGTTAGCCGTTATTCGCGATATTCTGGCTGATGTCAACGAGCATTATGGTGTAGATATTCCCTATTGGAAATTAAATCCACTTGAAGACCTGCGGACACAGGAGCTTATTCGTACTGCTCGAACCATGGGCTGTTTCTATGTAGAATCACCAGCAACGCGACAACTCCTGAGCAAAATGCAGACAGGCGATTATGAAAACCTTGTGATCGCCTCAAGTATTATCCGTCCAGCAGCCAATAAATGGATTCGAGAATTTGTCAGACGCCTTCACGGAGGTGCGTATGATCCACTTCACCCGCTACTTGATGAAACCCTCAAAGAGACCTATGGGATAATGGTTTATCAGGAAGATGTAACCCGGGTTGCCATGCGTATGGCCGGTTTTAACGCAGATGAGGGCAATGAATTACGCAAGGTCATGTCCAAGAAACACAAGGAGGCCAAACTGCGGGATTATTGCCAGAAATTTGTCACTGGAACTCGGAATAATGGCGTTGCCGATAGTATTATTGAGACCTTGTGGGAAATGATCATGTCCTTTTCAGGATATTCCTTCTGTAAACCCCATTCAGCATCCTACGCCTTGGTTTCTTTCAAGTCAGCCTACCTGAAAGCCCATTATCCAGCCGAGTTCATGGCTTCGGTTATGACCAATCTTGGCGGTTACTATTCAACCTTTGGCTATTACTCAGAAGCGCGCCGACTGGGCTTAAAAGTATTGCTACCCAACATCAATGCTTCAGAGATACGCCATACTGGCATGAATGATTGGGTGCAGATCGGTTTTATGCAGCTGAAGGGGGTTAAACAGACAGCCCTGGAATACATTGTTGCCGAGCGTGAGTCGAATGGGCGTTTTACCTCATTCGAGCTTTTTCTGAGACGGATGCCCGAATTGGATCAGGCAGATGTACGTATTCTCATAAAAGCTGGTTGCTTTGACGGGGTGGAAGGGATGGAAGCACGTCCTCGACTTATGTGGCAATTATATCAGGTCCGAGCCCGACAGCAGCGCCGGGATAAGCCTGTTTCACTGCTGGATCTGAACGAGCATGACAGCTACTATATTCCAGATACTGGTGGCTATTCCCTGAAAACTATGCTCATGCACGAATCTGATGTTCTGGGCTTTCTCATTTCACGACATCCCCTGAGCCTATACGAAAAATTGTTACAAAATTTAGCCTATGTTCGAGCCTGTGATCTCAAAAAGTACATTGGGAAGGAAGTGCCTGTCATTGGTTGGCTCATCACAGGGAAGGTCGTTCACACCAAAAACGATGAACCTATGGAGTTTATTAGTTTTGAGGACACCACAGCGATTTATGAAACTGTTTTCTTTCCAAAAGTTTACCGGCAATTCTGTCGTATGCTCAGCAACGCCAGGCCTTATCTCTTACGTGGACTCGTAGAAGAGGACTATGGCGCAATCTCACTGACAGTCAAGCATATAGAGTTTCTTGATAAAGTGCGAATACCCCGACAAATTGGTCCTGTAGCACCCAAAATACTGGCCCAACCCAGCACTAACATTCCCAGGGCATTACCACCACCAACGTCACCATCCCAATAACCCTCAAACCCATCGAACCCATCGAACTCATCGAACCCATCGAACTCATCGAACCCATCGAACCCATCGAACCCATCGAACCCATCAAATATGCAAAGATTCCACATGCTTCGATTGCTCAGCAAGACACACCACCAATAATGAGGGGTCCGTCCTGCACGGCTTTTACCAACTCACCTTTGGCTACCTGAAACCCTCTGCGGCTTTGCGTACTTTGCGAGAACAAACATACCAAAACCCATTTATCCATGGAGCAAAAGAGGGATTGCTTCAGCTTCCAGCTTCGCAAAGACGCAAAAAAACATTCATTGTAAAACCCATAAAACCCATAGAACCCATCGAACCCATCGAACTCATTGAACTCATTGAACTCATTGAACTCATAAAACTCATAGAACTCATAGAACTCATAGAACCCATAACAAATCAAACCATCCACAACTGTCGATCCAATGTACGGTATTGGATTGCTTCAGAAAGGTGCTCAGTCTGGATATTATCACTTCCTGATAAATCGGCAATGGTGCGTGAAACTTTAAGAATTCTATCATAAGCTCGAGCGCTTAAACCCAGGTTATTAATGGCTGATTTCAAGAGCTGAGCGGAGTCCATATCAATCTTGCAAATACTCCGGATCATTTTTGGAGGCATATCAGCATTGGAGTAGATATGCAGGTCATGCTTGAAACGTTGAATTTGGTGGTCTCTTGCCGTCTGAACGCGTTTCCGGATCACGCGTGAGGGTTCGCCATCCTGCTTGGCGGCGAGCTCCTCAAAATGGATTGCAGGGACTTCAATGTGAAGATCAATCCGATCCAGCAGAGGACCTGATATTTTGGCCATATATTTTTGGATATTCATGCTGTTACAGGTGCATTCATGTCGCGGATCACTGCTGTAGCCACAGGGGCAGGGATTCATAGCACTGAGCAGGATAAAATTAGCCGGATAGGTGAGACTCATGCTGGCGCGACTTATGGTTACCTCAGTGTTTTCAAGGGGTTATCTCAGAACTTCAAGGACATTCTTTTGAAACTCAGGCAATTCATCCAGAAAAAGCACGCCATGGTGTGCCAGACTCACTTCTCCAGGTCGAGGTATTCGCCCACCACCCACCAAAGCTGCATCCGATATGGTATGATGCGGCGATCGAAAAGGACGAGTGGCTACCAGACCTTCGGTCCTCACCAGACCGGCAATTGAATGAATCTTCGTGGTTTCCAGTGCCTCTTCCAAGGTCATCTGTGGAAGAATTGTTGGGAAGCGTTTTGCCAGCATCGTTTTGCCAGAGCCAGGCGGTCCAATCATGAGCACGTTGTGTCCACCTGCAGCAGCAACCTCTAGCGCCCTTTTTACATGTGCCTGTCCACGGACATCGCCCATATCAACTGAATAAGTTTGGCTTTGTGAGAATAATTCTTCAGGATCCACATGGATAGGCTCAATATGTTTCTCACCATTCAAAAACAGGATCGCATCAAGTAAAGTGTTGACAGGTATCACATCAATATCGCCCGTTACTGCCGCTTCTCTGGCATTGCATGCAGGCAGGATCAATCCCTTCAGTTTGTTTGCTTTGACTCCAACAGCAGACGGGAGTGCGCCTTTTACCGGTCTGAGAGTTCCGTCCAGGGATAACTCACCGAGCAGGACATAATCATCCAGATCCTGGTGCATTACCATACCCAGGGCTGCGAGTATCCCAATCGCAATGGGCAGGTCAAAAGCAGAGCCCTCTTTCTTAATGTCTGCCGGGGCTAGGTTAATAGTATATGCCTTCGGGGGAAATTTAAACCCACTGTTCTTAATGGCAGAGATCACGCGGTCTTTGCTTTCTCTCACAGCCAATTCCGGTAAACCAACGGTTGAATATCTGAAGGCCTGACCTTCCACGTTTACTTCAACTTCAACCAGGTATGGATCAATTCCGATCAAAGAACTACTTAATACGCATGCCAGCATGACTTATCTCCTTTTCTGAAAATAGATAAACGGAACATACCCTGACAAAAGGGTAGTTTTAATGGGTTGTTTTTTTTGAGGCTAAGGGTGAATCGGATTAGGTTTGCTGACAATATCCCTTAGGACATAAAATTAGACGGTTTGACTACATACAATTCTGGTCAAAGGCTTTTTCGATAATGATTTTATTCATATATTTCCAACGCGCCTTGTCACCTTGAGCATAGGCAAATTTCACATTAAAAGCGGCCATACTTTCAAAACCATATTTTCGGGCAAGCGTTTCAAGAAAAACGGGGTCTTGAAGGGTATCGGGTTGATTCTTATTCAGGCATTCTGTTTCAACGGCCAGGGCAACTATCCCCAGTTCTTCATCGGTGAGCACAAAGGCAGTGCGGGGAGATGAACTGAGCGGTTTATAGGCCATGGGTGGATCTAGTTCTGCAGCAGAATCGACACTCTTGCGTGCTTCGGCAGCAGCGATTTTTCGTTCGATAGATTTTTGTTCTAAAGCTTCATCCTTTGGAAGCTTGGAGTCTGGAGCGGTTTTACGTCCCCAAAATAGTTCTAGAACGGATTTGTCTTCAGCTCGAGTCTTCTGATGAGCATATTTGATTGCGTTAATGAAAGGGTTGGATTTGTTACTATCAATTTCAAAATATAGATCAATCCAACCGACAAACTCTTCCATGGCTGCATCACCATTGTCCTCCATAACAAGCAGGGTCTGCCAGATCACGAACAAATTATCAATTTCTTCATTGAAGCGATGGGTATTTCTAGGAGATGTAGCAATGGATTCGTTGGCCAATTTCCGTATTTCATAAGCACTGGAGATATAGGCAAACAAAAACGTTTGCTTCTCCATTGGTGTTAATGCTGACCAATAGATACTTTGTGCAAAAGCAACATGTTCCTCAGCAGTATCAAGGGTATTAGATTCTTGGGCAATGACCGGATTGAGCAAAGAGAGCATAAAAACAGCGATGCAAAAAAGAGTGTTACTCATAGCATTTCCTACTACTTGATTAATAATGTTGCAAATCTAAGCTCAGATTCAATTTCAGGTACAAAAAAAATGATGCTGACGAATGTTTACTGACGCGATAATCCCTTGATAAAGAAACCCAGATAGATAATAAGTATAGTTGGCACCCGTGAGCATGGTTCAAAAATTAAGGATCAACCCAGAATCCTTCGCTTTTTATAAGGTCGATGAGTGAGTCGACAGCTTGTGACTGAGCTATATGCGGTCTCACAACCATTTGTCCGCGATAAAGAGACACTTTGCCAGGACCGGTTCCAACATAACCGAAGTCAGCATCAGCCATCTCACCTGGACCATTTACTATACAGCCCATAATTCCAATTTTTAACCCCTTTAAATGACTGGTTCTATTCCTAATTTGACCCGTTACTTCTTCCAGATCAAAGAGAGTTCGACCGCAGGAGGGACAGGCAATGTATTCAGTTCGGGTCATTCTACTTCGGCTGGCCTGCAAAACACCAAAGGCGATATGGTTAATGTCAGCGGGAGCAACTTCCTTTGAACGTAACCAGACCCCATCAGCAAGTCCGTCGTTTAGAATGCCGCCTATTTCAGCAGAAACTGTGAGCAGAAACGCATCCCTGGATTGGATTTGAATCTTATTCTGTAAAATGACCGCTTGTGATCTGCCCTGATTCATCAATTCTAAAATGAATCTGCGTTCATCCGCCATGGCATTGGAATTCTCGGAAGAAAGGACCCAAACGATACTGGGATCATCTGGTAATTTGTCAACATCAACCGCTGCTCCCACAAGCACAAAATTCATGTATTCATGGTACATGTCGCTGGATTTGTAAGAGCTAATGTTGAATAGGGGAAATTTATTGGTAACGGCTTGTATAGTTTTCCAAGTGGCTGAATCATAGAGTTCTAGCGTGTTTTCTGAAAGTTGAAAACCGTGTGTTTGCGAACCAAAATACAAGATATCAGCACCTGTATCACCCGGTTGCCAGGTTTGGCTTACCAGATCGTGATGATATCCATAAGCAGCCAGGATTGAGTCTGAAGTCAATAGTTGGTCAGACAGATCACTTACCACTACGGGCACATTATCACCCCCAATGGATAATATCTTATTGCTCTCTCGTCGCCGATATTCGAATAAATTAATGGGTAAGCTTGTTAATGCTGGAATGGGCTCATGATCTTGAAGGTCTCTGGTTGCAGTGACCAGGGCTATTGCAACTGGAACTTCAGCCTCAGGTGCTTCCGTTAACGAAACCCGTATTGTATCTCCCAATCCGTCTTTAAGTAATGATCCGATGCCTAAAGCCGATTTGATCCGTGCATCATCACCATCGCCAGCTTCTGTAACACCTAGATGAAGGGGATAGTTAAATCCTTCATGCTCCATTTGATCCACCAATAACCGATATGCCTGGATCATAATTCGGGTGTTACTTGCTTTCATAGAGATTACCAGGTCATGAAAATCCAGCTCTGCACAAATGCGGACAAACTCCATGGCAGATTCAACCATGCCTTTTGGTGTATCGCCATAGTGGCTGAGAATGCGGTCGGATAGAGAGCCATGATTGGATCCAATTCGCATGGCTGTACCCTCTTCACGACACAGTATTACCAATGGTGAAAAGCGTTCCCTGATTCGATCAAGTTCTGCCTGATATTCCATCTGATTGTATTCAAGCGCCTGAAATCTTTTACGATCAACATAGTTTCCGGGATTAACACGCACCTTTTCCACCAATTTTGCTGCAGCTTCTGCCGCTTTTGGCACAAAATGGATGTCAGCGATAAGCGGAACTGAATATCCTCGTTTTAGCAGCTCGGCTTTGATAACTCCCAAATTTTGCGCTTCTTTTACACTAGGCGCTGTTATGCGAACATAATCACATCCAGCATCGACGAGACGCATCGTCTGTGCAACAGTCGATTCGGTATCCATTGTGGGCGTATTGGTCATGGACTGGATTCGAATAGGGTGATCACCACCCATTGGGATATTCCCAATGTTTACAATCCGGGTTTTGTAGCGTTGATATCGAGTTAAAAGCTCTAACTCATGTGAAAAGGGACTATTCATTTATGCAAAATTTCCTAATTAGAATATTTAATTTCTATTCAATCTAAAGACCAGGATGCTTGAAACCAATTGGAATACCTTCTTTCCCGATTCAAGTCAGCTGTTGAAGTTAATTTTTCAACACTTGTGCCTTGTGCCTTGATATGCTCCCATTTATTTTCAGCGTTCACATAAGGAGTTCAATTACATAATGGTTCACACAAATATATATAAAACGCGTCGCGAAAAGCTGATCAAGGCACTGGGTAGGGGTGTGGCAATTCTTAAAGGCGCACCTGAACAAATTCGTACCAATGACACAGAATACCCATATCGGCAGGACTCGGATTTTTTCTATTTAACCGGCTACGCTGATCCAGGCGCAGCCTGCATTATAAATCCCAATGATAGTGATCATCCATTCACTTTGTTTGTACTACCTCAGGATCCAAAAAAAGAGGTGTGGACCGGTTGGCGCCTAAGCTTCAAGGAAACCGTTAAGGTGTATGGGGCAGATCAAGCTTTGGACATAGCCTCGTTTGAAACTGAATCACTTGTAGCGATGAAATCAGCCGCTAAAGTTTATTCAAATCTTAACCATGATCGCGATCATCAGCATAAAATGCTCGACCTGGTTGGACAGGTAAGGAAAGAAGTCCAGCGTAACGGTGGAGGTCCAGAAGGTCTCGAGTCAATCGGTTCAATCGTTCATGGTATGCGACTCATCAAGGATGATCGTGAAATCGAGCTTATGCAAAAAGCCGCTGATATATCTGCAGAAGCACACATTAAAGCGATGAAAGCGTGTCAGCCCGGTATGACTGAGTTTCAAATACAGGCCGTCTTGGAAAGTCATTTTGTTTATGCTGGTGGCTCCGGTCCAGCCTATACTTCCATTGTTGGAGCAGGAGCTAATGCAACCGTGCTGCACTACGTGAAAAATCGCGACACAATAGCTGATGGTGACCTGTTGCTTGTAGATGCGGCAGCTGAGTTTGAAATGTATGCCTCTGATATCACCAGGACTTTTCCTGCCAACGGAAAATTCTCTGATGCCCAGAAAGCAATCTATGGTGTCGTATTGAAGGCTCAGAAGGCTGTTGTCGAAGCTTCTAAACCCGGTATCTCATTTCAAGAACTCCACGATTTGGATTTGAGATTATTAGTGGAAGGAATGCTAGAGATTGGGTTGCTCACTGGTACAGCGGATGAAGTCATTAAAAATGAAACATATACGGACTATTTCATGCATAAAACCGGCCATTGGTTGGGTCTTGATGTGCATGATATGGGAAAATATATGGTAGACGGTGATTCTATTATTCTTGAACCGGGAATGGTTTTTACAGTCGAACCAGGCATTTACGTACATTCAAAATCTAAGGCTCCAAAAAAATATCGTGGCATTGGAATTAGAATTGAAGATGACATATTAATTACTGCAACAGGGAACAAGAACATGACAGCTGCAGTACCAAAAGAGATCATGGAAATAGAAGCACTAATGACGAGAGTTTAATTGCAGGAAACAAAATGAAATTATTGATCAAAAGAAGCAGTTTATTGTTTTTACTTGTAATTCTGGCAATCTTTGCATGCAAAAGTGAAGCAGAAAATTCAAAATATAACCCTAATGAATTCACATTGCTGATTGCAGCGAGTAATGACGGAGAAGTTGGTCCCTGCGGCTGAAAGTCTAATCCACTTGGCGGTCTCGCCAGGAAGCATACCATCTTAAAAGGTCTTGTTGATAAGCAAGCCACTTATTTCATTGATGCTGGGGATGCATTCTTTAAAAATCCCTATGTTGTTGAATCAAAACGGGAAGAGTTGACGGGTACAGCCTCCGCAATCCTGAAAGCTTATAACGAAATGGGTTGCAGAGTATTGAATGTTGGAGGGCATGATCTTGCTGCTGGAGCTGATTTCGTTCTAGGTCTGAGCAGAGAAGCGAATTTCCCGTTTATTTCGGCAAATATTCTTGGAGCTGAATCGAAGCAAACTCTGTTTCCTACTAGTGCAATCATCGAAACCCATGACCGAAAGCTTGGTTTTGTAGGGGTTTCAACGGGTGACAAAAGATTAAAGGATTTTGAATTCGCTGATCCTGTTGAAGCTGCCAATCGGGCTATCGCAGAAATCAAAGACAAGGTCGATCTTATATTTTTAATGGCCAATGTTGATGATACTACTGAAAAGTTGCTGGCCAAGGAAGTTAAGGATATCGATTTCTTGATCCGCTCTAATACTGGATCTCTCCAACGTAACCCTACAGAACTAGATGATGTAGTGATCATCAGGATTGGAAAACAGGGGAAATACGCAGGTGTATTGCATGTTAGAAGTGTGGATAAAGTTAGCAAATTAAAAAATGTAAGTTCTCAATATACGCGTATCAATTTTTCAGATAATCGCCTGGCTGCAATGGCGAAAGATCTGGATGAGGGAGAAACACTGGAAGCACACTACGCCGATGATGAAAAGCGACTACAATTAATCAGTAGATTACGGGCAGAGCGCCAAACCAATGTGGATCTGATCAAAACATTGAAAAATAGCTACTATTTGGAAGCGATTCCCTTGAATGAAAAAGTGGAAGATACTCCTGAAGTCGCTGCCATCGTGGCAGAATACATGCCCAAAGCCGTGGAGCCAAAAGTCAGACATTAAAAACCAAAGCAGTATTAGATAAAAAAAAGAGGCTGTCTCATAAGATGAGGAGCCTCTTTTTTTTGAGCGAGAGACCGGACTCGAACCGGCGACAACCACGTTGGCAACGTGGAGCTCTACCAACTGAGCTACTCTCGCATTACTTGTCCGCTGCCAGGGCAGCTTTAAAGCGGCGTGAATATAAATGCAGTCAAGGGTGTGGCAAACAATTTTTGAATTAACTCTGCTGAATGTGAATCATCATCACAACTCGTGTAAATACTCTCCATAAATTCATATCATTATCACATAATATTATATCATCTCTTAAGCTGAATTGATGATTATCCTTTTTTTTATTTTTTTCCTAAGATCCAGTATTACAACAGCATACATCCATTTTGTGAATAATGGCATATGCTTTGTGAAAGCAGAAGTCATGAATGAGAATTTAAAGAAGCAACCACGGAGTTAATCATGATTACCAACAAATTGACTTTAACATTTCTGGGACTTCTGCTAGGCATGGCAACAACAATAGCCAACCCTATCTCGAACTCAAATTGCTGCAAACCCAAACCAGTCGGGGGTATGGAATCGTTGAAAAATAATACACTATACCCTGTGTTCGAACAGCAAGTTGGGCTTGAAGCGGAAGTGCTGCTAAATTTTACTGTAGATGCCCAGGGCAACGTTTCCCAAATATGTGTAGCTCAGAGTGGGGGGCATAATTTTGACAAGTCGGCTATAATGGCCGTAAAAAGTACACGGTGGAACCCGGCCATGCAAAATGGATATCCCGTAAAAGTGACTTTTGAATTGCAATTTGAATATCGGACCCACTAATTAAGTATTTACATGCCCTTTTGAGAAACTGAGCCTGATTTGGATTAAAAACAGGCTGTATGAATGCAGCCTGTTTGATTTACAGCGGTTTTATATTAATCTCAACTCTTACCATATTGTATTTTAGCGTTTTAAGTGCGTCAATGGCAGCATTGATATCCAGATTATAGTTATCCTCAGCGCCATAGTTTAGTAAATGTGAAACTGACAAATGGTAGGCACTGGCAATTTTGGATAGGGTCGAAAAAGTTGGGTCTGCCAGACCCCGTTCCAACTTGCTGATATAACTTTTATCGAGACCAGCATGAATGGCCAAGTCCTTCTGCAAGAGTCCATGTCCTTCTCTAGTGAGGCGTAGTTGCTTGCCGATATCCATTATTTCATTCTCCCCATTTATAAATGGTGTAGCCAGTTTTATCCATATCTATAAATAATAGTGGCGAAATATAAGAGGGATACATAAGGATATTAATGTTTTTCGATAAGCTAATGCTTACAGTGAGAATCTGATTAAATTGGAGCATGATATCCAGTTGGGACATAGCAGACTCATATGATTTAAGGCTGGGAATGGTGAATGAGCAATTGGAATCCCGAGGGATTCACGATCAAGAGCTATTGAAAGTTTTCAAAAATACACCAAGACACATTTTTGTTCCCAATGTGTCACTCTATGATGCCTATTCAGACCGACCCTTGGCCATTAAAGCAGGTCAAACGATCAGCCAACCCTATATTGTTGCTCTAATGATGCAATATCTGGATCTAGCTTCGACCCATGAAATCCTGGAAATTGGAAGTGGAAGCGGATATGCCACAGCCTTACTATCAAAATTGTGTCACCATGTTGATGCACTAGAGGTGTATGCAGATCTTGTTCAGACGTCCAGAATTGCTTTAAATCGTCTCGAGCTCATGAATGTGAGCGTTCAGCATAGGAGTGCCTGGGAACAATTAGATAGCCCAAAGGTATATGATCGTATCATTTTGTGGGCCAGTCCACCGCGGATTCCAGAGCACTTATTTGACAGTCTTTCGGATATGGGAATCCTGGTTGCACCGGAAGGAAAAACTGATCAATTTGTTTGGGTATTCACAAAACTGGCCGGGGAAATAAAAAGGGAACGAAAAGAGTCCGTACGATTTCTGCCCCTTGTTCAGGGCACAGTTTCAGAAATTGATAATAATTCAAGAGGGATATAATGAATAGGCTATATAAGTCAAATAAGGATAAAGTTTTCGAGGGTGTTTGTGGAGGACTGGGAGAATATTTTAACATTGACCCCGTCATTATTAGACTTGTTTGGGTCGTGCTGATCATTTTTGGTGGCACAGGTGTGGTAGCCTATCTGATTGCCATGTTCATTATTCCCAAAAGACCAGATTCTGGAGCAGCAGAAGCTTTGAAGATCTCTCCTGCTGCCAACGAGTCTTATTCTTCAAGATTTTGGGGTACCTTGTTGATCAGCGCCGGAATCCTGTTGATGATCAGTTTCATCGGTCCTGTTACCGGCATATTCGCTGGTGCCGCATTTCTCATGACCAGCATTCTATGGCCAGTCCTGGTCATCGGTCTCGGGATATACCTTTTCTTTAAACAGACGGCGGGCTCAGAGTCACAAAATTTCACAAGTGAGATTTTTCCCCAGGGGAAGTCATTTTATAAATCCAAAACTGATAAGCGCATTGCAGGGGTCTGTGGAGGGATAGGTGCTTACTTTGGCATCGATTCAAATATTATCCGTGTCCTCTGGACCGTAGCAACTTTGGGTTCTTTTGGCTTTGGAGTCTTGGGGTATCTGGTCCTCGCCGTTGTTTTGTCCGAGTCTGACTAATAGTCATTCAGACCCAGGCTGAAATCATCAGAACATCACACTACACAGGGTATAGTTCAACTCGTTATTTTCTGAGACTGCTCGCTGGTTCTCTATTACTTGTGTTGCTAAATCCTGGCTTTGGTCAGAATGTATATGAGCGGGGCACCTTCGTAAGTTTGCCAGCAGGTAAACATGTAAATCACAGTTATTACAGTGCTTGGAACGCATATTTTGCAGTAGAAGATGGCGTACTTGTTTATGATCATCAACGCGGGCAGTGGCTTGAACCAATCACTGCTAGCAATGGCTTGAGTCAATATCCAGTTCTCAGAGTTTGGCAGAATGCCGGTACCCAGGATGTTTGGATAGTAACCCCAGATTATGTATTTGTATATGATGAGTTAACCGATTGGATGACCAGGCTCCCACTACCAAAAGATGAACGTTTCTCAGGTACCTATGAAATCGGTATATCTGAGACACAATTTATAATTTCCTCCATTCAGGAAAATGAGGAGGAAAATTATTCAGCGGTATTTCTTAAGAACTCAGGAGTGTTCGAAGTGTGGGGGGCAAATTCAAACTTGGATGTGGATTGGGAACGGGTGGCGTGGATAGAAGCAATTCAACCAGAATTCTTGAAAATAAATGAGTCTTTGCCGGTTCAAATGGTGGTAAATGGGAGCTTTGATGCCAATGGATCTCTTCACCTGGATGGTCACCCCAGCAAATCTGTGAGTAGGGTCTCATCCATAATTGGGGATGAAAATTCTGGGTCTGCCTTTCTCAGCACTTTGGGGACAGGAGTATTTCATCGAGATCTTCGAGGTGGTCAATTTGTTCCCTTGCCATTTGGCTTATTATCTCCAGATGTGATGTCACTGGAGCTTTTCAATGATACCCTGCTCGTGGGTGGTCGTGCTGGCTTGTCAATCCTTAACGGTTTCCATGCTGAGTATGATGAAGCCATCATGGACGTTGCTTACGACTACTCATTTATTTCCGCCATTGATGAACGCGATGGAAATGTTCTTATTGCTGGTCGGGGAGGGGTCTTTAAAAAATCAATAGAATCATACACTTGGACTCGATTGATCTCAAAAAAGGATTTAAACAGTTCGCGTATTTATTCTCTCGCCGCTGGAAACGACGGAAATATCATGGTTGCCACCGAGCGCAATGCATATTTGTATCATAAGTCCGGCAAACTTCTTCGTACCCTATTTCCAGTCGATTTGGATTGGCCAGTTTTCAATATCAACTACGCCCAGGGTAGCTATTATATTTCTACCTATTTTGGGCTTTATATTTATAACGAGACATCCCTAAGTTTTATTGCCAGGGTAAATAGTTCTGGGGAAATGCAAGCACCCAATACCACTCCAGCAATCGATCCCGTGTATAAAAGTGTAGTAAACAGATCTCAATTATGGGCGAGTACGCATAGGGGATTGGTACAGCTTGATCTGCTTCAGGAAACGGGGAATGCATATCTGGCACCATCTTCACCGTTTAAGCCCAGAGGGCTTTCGGTTAAGGAAAATAAAATATGGATTGGTACAGACGCAGGCTTGTACTGCTATATCCCGGCTACATCAGCGTGGCGGCACTATACCATAAGTGATGGTCTTATTAGCAACTTTGTAACTGATTTAATTGCGACTGATGACTATATTTGGATTGGCACTAATTTAGGCATAACGAGGATAAAGTGGCGAAATCTATACTAAAATTATTAATAATTACATGCTTCGTAGCTGCTCTACTCTTTGGATGTGCCGAGCAACAGGTAAAACGTGAACATGATTTAACCTTACCTGACTTCTCGTTTATTGGACTTTCGGAACCTATGGCCGACAAGGTGAATATTAAGATATCAGTTCATGTAAAAATTCCCTACACAGAATTACAGTTTACACGCTCAGGTGAGAAATATATGGCTCGTTATGAAATTGGCGTGAATATAGCTGATAAAAAGAAGGAACAGATTGCTGGCCAAATATGGAGCGACTCGCTTTGGCTGGATTCATATAAGGAAACGCGTAATAGTTCAAATACAATTACAGTGGTGAAAAGTTTTGTGGTACGGGCTTCAGAGTTAACAATTAACGTCCGGGTAACCGATCTTTATACAAAAAAATCACACATCCTTAGCGATGTGGTAGATCAATCTGAGATGTATGCAGGAGCGCTGTCGCTGGGAAATATTTTGATCATGGATAATGGTAAACCCGGTAATAGAGAACTCTTGATGGATCAATCTTTTTACGATATCATTGATACTCTAAGATTTAAAGTGCGCTTATTGGGTGAATTCTCTCCCTATAAACTGAGTTATCAATTACAAGTTAAGGAAGTGACTAAAGAGGATCATGAAATTTCGATTGATCATGAAGGTTCTATAGATTCTTTGTTTAGTTTCGTTATCCCACTTACAGACATGCATTATTCAAATTACACACTCTTTCTGACGGCAACGGATGCAAAGGAAAATCAAGTGACCACCAAAGCTCATTTTAGAGTCCGGATCAGAGGGGTCAATTTTGATGTGGTTGATATGGATGAAGCTATTAAACAATTGATCTATCTTGCAAGTGACAAGCAAATTCGCGAAATAATGAGTGGGAGTGAACCAGAAAAGACTGAGAATTTTAAACAGTTTTGGGCAGCACTGGATCCAACTCCTGGTACGCTTCCAAATGAGTTGATGGAAGAATACTATCGCAGAGTCGCATTCACACTCGAAGCATTTACCGTTGTCCAAGTGGGTTGGAGAACGGATCGTGGAATGATTTATATCCTTTTCGGTCCTCCTGATGAAATTCAGCGAGGTCCCTTTGAATTGGACAGAAAACCTTATCAAATTTGGGAGTATTATTCTCTCGGGAAACAGTTCGTGTTTCGTGATGAGACTGGATTTGGGGATTATCGCCTGGATCAGTCCTATTTGGATCAGGGTGATTGGCGATTTAGATACTGAGTTTTACGTGTACCCACATTTTATTAATGAAACTTGAATCGCATACTTTACCTATTCTTGCTAAACCCCTAAAATAAAGCGATTATGGGATATTTATTGAGTGCTATTGGGTAAAATATTTATAGTTTTACGGCGCTGCCAATAAATAGGTTTATGGGCTGGGGATAAAGTGTTGTTTTCAAAGACCTGAGAGCACTTTTCAGGCATGAGAGGATAGATGGCCACAAAATTTTCAAATTTCCGGAACTGGATGGGTGTTGATATTGCTATCGATCTGGGAACAGCAAATACCCTCATTTATGTTCGCGGTCAGGGCATTGTCCTCAACGAACCTTCCATCGTTGCAAAATCAAAAACCACTGGAAAAGTCATTGCAGTGGGCAATGAGGCAAAGCGAATGGTTGGCAAGGTCCATCAAGAGATTGAAACCATTCGACCCCTGCGTGACGGAGTTATTGCCGATTTCGAAATGGCAGACAGTATGCTTCAAGGGTTTCTCAACAAACTACCAATATCCAAACTGGCTCGACCAAGAATGATTATCTGCGTGCCTTCGGGGATTACAGAAGTTGAAAAACGAGCCGTTAAAGAATCTGCGGAGCGTCGAAACGCCCGGGAAGTATTTCTAATTGAAGAACCCGTTGCAGCAGCAATTGGGATTGGTATTGATATTAGCGAACCTGTGGGGAACATGATCGTTGATATCGGTGGGGGCACTACCGAGATTGCCATTATCGCTTTAAATGGTATTGTCACCAAAGAATCTTTACGCGTGGCTGGTGACGAAATGGACGAAGCAATCATCCAACACTTCAAACGGGATCACAACCTGCTGATTGGTGAACGCACAGCTGAAAGCATCAAAATGAATGTGGGTTCCGCATTGCAGGTGACGGATTACAAGTTATCAGTAAAAGGGCGAAACATGATAGCGGGAATCCCGAAAACTATCGAAGTTTCTTCTTCAGAAATAAGGGATGCCCTGCGCGACACCATTGATCTAATCGTGGATGCTGTAAAAATGTGTCTCGAAAGAACTCCCCCTGAGTTGAGTTCTGATCTTCTGGATCGAGGTATCATTTTGACTGGCGGAGGCGCTCTCCTGCAAGGATTTGACAAGCGCATGCGACTTGAAGTCGATTTACCTGTAAATGTTGCTGAATATCCACTTCTGTCTATTGTACAGGGGACAGGAAAAGTTTTAGATAGCATCGAACGATTTGAGGATGTGCTTTATTGAGCCTCCCTATGCCCGTATAGGTAAGAATATTGGCTACATCAGCTCCTGCTCTATCCCGATATAAATCACTGATTAACCTCATGTTGGCCGCGGCTTTATCCTTGATGATCATCGCCTGGGAAGGCAATCCAATTCTAAATAAAGTGCGAAATCTGGTTTTGGATGGTTCTGCATATTTATATATGCCCATCCAGTGGGTGGAAACCTTGTTTACGATTGAGAAAGATTATCTGGAGCTACAGCAAAGTCATATAAAAGCACAGATTGAGCTGAACAAATCCAGAACCATGTATCTTGAGAATCAGCGTTTGAGAAAAATGCTTGGGTTTAAGGATGAAAAACGGTTCAAGGTAATTCCGGCTAATGTTCTGTCAGATGTTGGCAGCTATTCCATGATTAGTCTCACAGTAGATCAGGGATCCGCTGATGGTGTCACGCTACTTTCCGGGGTTGTCGATGCTGAGGCTCAGCTCGTTGGCAAGGTCGTGGTTGTAGCCCCAAATACGTCATTGATACAACTTATAAGTGATAAAAATTTTCGCGTATCTGTTAGAGAAATGCGCTCGAGGGATGTGGGGATATTAAGTTTTACATTAAAATCGGGCTACATTATTCAGGATGTTCCCAAAAACGCAGAGGTTATCGCAGGCGACTCTGTGGTGACTTCAGGTTTCAGTGACATTTTTCCAGAACATATTTTTGTGGGTTGGGTCTCTGAAATATCACCAGTTGTTGAAGATTACGTTAAATCTGTCAGGGTTGATCTTGCAACTGACTTCAACAGACTGGAAGAAGTATTTATTCTAATGCAACATGATTGATATTCTAAAATATAGTCTCCTCGGTTTAGTTGTTCTCATTTTCCAAGTGATGCTGGGAGATGTATTCAGTATACTTGGTTTATCTCCAAGTTTTCTGGTAATATTTATCATCTATGTTGGTCTAAGCCGCAGTCAAATGTTTGCCATCTGGCTGGGCTTTTTTCTGGGATTTATTATTGATGCACTAACAGGGACACATATGCTGGGATTGTCTGCGCTGGCGTTGTCAGTCGTGGGCTATCTCTCTGGGTTATTCCACAGTAGAATCGTCAGAATTCCTGTGATTGTTCAGTATCTGCTTTATACAGGATTCCTGTTGGTCTTTTTTATTATTACGGTCATGGTTGCCCTTCAAGATTCACAATGGGCAACTGGAAACATTTTTTTTCTAATTTTAATACCCAAGACTATTTACACGCTGGCACTTCTCAGCGGTATATTTATCGTCCTCAAGGTTGGAGCTGAGTAGTGCTTCAAGGCAAGAATATTGCCGAGGGTTGGCGGTCCTTGCTTGTACATGCTTTACTCGCTCTCCTCTTTCTGATTCTGATTGGTCGCTACTATTACCTCATGATTGTTTTCCATGAAAAATATGCTGAAAAAGCGAACGCAAACCATATTCGAGCCGTCCCCGTACTGGCCTCACGTGGTGTTATCTATGATCGATCAGGAAACCTCATCGTTGATAATGCTCCCAGCTATACTATCTCGGTTATCCCTCTTGAAGTTAATGACAAACCTGAATCCCTGGAGCGTCTATCATCTGTTATGGATGTATCTGTGGAAGAAATCAACCGAAGGATTGCCAAGAATAGAAGAGGCTCATTTGCCCCGGCAAAAGTTTTTAGTCGTGTCCCTTTTGAGAAAATATCTCACTTGCAAGAACATCGACTTGAGCTCATCGGTGTGACTTATAGTATCGAACCCATCCGGAATTATGTTTCGAATCTTGACCTCTCACACGCCCTAGGATATACCCGTGAAATTAATCGAGATGACCTGGCTCGTTATAGTAAAGATTTGGATTATGAGCCAGGCGATCAGGTTGGTTGGAAAGGTCTTGAAAAGAACTATGAGACGGTGCTCCATGGCCGACGAGGTTTTCGATACATTGAAGTAAATGCTCTTGGGCAGGAAATTGGCGAGGTACCAGATCGTGAGCCAGTGATCCCGGTTCCTGGTTACGATTTGATTTTGAGTATTGACCCATTTATTCAGACTGCGGCTGAAAATGCTCTGGCTGATTCTTCAGGTTCTGTGATAATCTTAAATCATAAAACGGGTGAAATCCTTGCCTATGCAAGTCGCCCAGGGATTGATTTGGAAATGTTATCTGGCCGAATTTCGTCCAAAGATTGGGATGCTATGTTACAAGATCCTCGAAAACCACTCTTTGATCGAGGAATTCAAGGATTGTATCCAGCAGGTTCAACATTAAAACCATTGGCAGCTCTGTACTCCCTCGAGAAACTTTCAAATGCCAGGGAACGCACCTATGTTTGTCGTGGCAGTTATAGACTTGGGAATCGAAGTTTTGGATGTTGGAAAAAGACCGGTCACGGAAAGGTGAATCTCCATGAGGCTATCCAGCAATCCTGCAATGTATACTTTTTCAACTTGATTCAGGATATCGGTCTGGAAGACTGGGCACTTATGGCTAGATCCTTCGGTCTGGGTCAGCTCGCAGGTATCGATATACCAGGGGAGAATAAGGGATTGGTTCCTGATACAAAGTATATGAATCGAAAATATGGCCAGCATAATTGGACAAAGGGGAATCTTCTCAATATTGTGGTGGGTCAGGGTGATGTTCTGGTGACACCCCTACAGCTAGCCCAGTTCGCCGCAATGTTGGCTGAGCGAGGTACGCGTTACAAACCACATTTTGTGAATAGCATTGTATCTAAACAGGGGCAAATCATTCGATCAAATACTTCTCAGTCTGAGAATCGAGTGATGGCATCAAAAGATTCCTGGGATTTTGTCCAGGAGGCCATGTGGGCAGTTGTCAATGGACCCCATGGTACTGCAAAAGCAGCACGCCAAAAAAACTGGGACATTTATGGTAAGACAGGGACAGCCCAAAATTCACAAGGTGAGGACCATGCCTGGTTTATCGGATTTAGTCTGGATGAGCGCTATCCGTATGCCTGGGCAGTTCTCCTGGAAAACGGTGGTGGTGGCGGAGGAAAAGCTGCACCACTCTTAGGGAAGGTGCTACGCTCCATAGCTAAAAATAAATTATGAATATAAGAAGTATTGTAACTGTCCGTTTGCGTGAGTTGGAGTGGAGTACCCTTATCTATGTGCTCTTACTTTCTGCAACCGGATTATTGGCAATTTACAGTATTGAAGCACAACACGCTTCAAGCGCTGGCTATTTTGTAAGGCAGAGCGTTTGGGTAGTCATGGGATTGGGGTTATTCTTTCTAGCGTATTTAGTTCCCCGAAAAGTAATTCACAATCTGACCTATCCCGCCTATGGTGCGAGCATAGTTTTATTACTAATCCCCATCGCGCTTAAAGACAGTGGGGCCGTGAGTCGTTGGATTTCCATTGGTAGTTTTGGAATCCAGCCTTCAGAGTTCATGAAAATATTTTTGCTGTTAGCGCTGGCCAAATATTTTGCGGATCATAAAAGACGGCTTTCAACAATAAAAGAACTCATGACTCCGGTCGCAATGACTCTCGGTCCCACCATACTCGTCTTAATCCAGCCAGATTTGGGTACGGCTCTGGTATATTTTGGAATTCTCATCGTTATTATTTTTTGGGCAGGGATTACACCGCTTTACTTTTTCCTTTTGCTGGCACCCGTGGTATCCATGTTGGCTGCATTTCAAACTTTATCATTTTTCATTTGGATGGGTCTGATTATTCTTATCCTGTATTTCAGCAATTTACCCTTCTGGACAAAAGTATTTAATTTCAGTATAAATATTGTGCTGGGCGGGCTGACAAATTTATTGTGGGCACTTCTTAAACCCTACCAACAGCAACGCATCCTTTCTCTCATTGATTCTGAATCAGATCCACTGGGAGCTGGTTATCAAGTATCTCAGTCATTGACCGCTTTTGGTGCAGGTGGACCTTTTGGGAAAGGTCTTGGTCAAGGGACACAGACTCATCTGAAATTTTTACCGGAACAGCATACAGATTTTATCATGACCGTTATCGGTGAGGAATTTGGCTTTATTGCTGTTTTGCTGGTGCTGACTTTGTTCTATCTCTTGATTGCCAGATTAATTACCCAGGCATATAACAGCAAATTTCGGTTTGATAGTGTCATTCTGATTGGTGTCGCAACCATTTTAGTGTTTCATGTGTTTGTAAATATGGGTATGATTGTGGGAATCATGCCAGTGACAGGCATCCCCTTACCCTTTATCAGTTATGGTGGATCCTTTATGATAACCTGTATGATAATGGCCGGACTTTCCGCAAATATGTCCTCTGTAAGACGAGCTGTGGGTTAAGTGACAATAGCCCCTTTAACCCTGTAAACTCACGACAATTAGCGTTGCGAGACTCTGTGTCGAGGTTAAATTTACGCCCGTATGATTTCTTGTCTTAACTCCCAGCAGAAAGTGGCTTAAGCAATGTACAGAAGACTGTTTGCTCTCATTTTGATTATATCACTTATCCTCGGCTGCTCAGGATCAAAAAACCTCAAGCAGGAAATAAGTGCTGTAAAGGAAGAGAATCAAGGCACTGACAGTGTGTTGGTGGTTCTCGATGTGCGCTTGAAAGAGTTCTCGCAAGAGGTAAAAGCGATGCGAGAAACCTACAATGAAAATCATATCAGTCTGGAAAATCTTTATAAGTTGAACGCCGATTCAAAAAGATCAATTGACCAATTTTCCACAGAATTAGAGGGCAAGCTGGCCAGCGAACGGAACCGGAATGATTCGCTTAGCACTGCTTCAGCACAAGCCAGTGAACAAATAATCGTCGGTTTACAAGCAGAGCAGACTGGATTGCGAGAGTCATTAACTGGGTTGAATGCATCAATTCAAACCACTCAATTTCAAGTCGACAGTATTTATGCAACCATGGATCCGACTAAAATTGCAACTCTTGAAGAAAATATGCTTAATATTCTCAGTCAGTTTTCGTTTTTGGATTCATCATATTCTGAATTTCAGCTCACTGTAACCGATCACATGATGAATTCTGATGATCAGCTGAATACACTCGAGCGCCATGCACAGGTTCAAGATAGTTCTAATTATGATGTTCTCTCCCAGCTGGTCTTGCTTGAGAACAAAATAATCTCACTTACGAATTCATTCAATGAACTTATGGCCATGCCCTCGCTAAGTCCCAGTATCACTCAGGCACCCGTCGAACAGAAACCAACCAAGCAGAGTAGCTCAACGCAGGTCGGTGCCAAAATGGATTACGAAACATATAAACAACATTACATAGACGCCTTATCCTCATATCAAAACGGTGATTATATGAGAGCGATTGACGATTTTGAGAGCCTTATTCGTAATGATTCTCAAAATGATTATGCAGATAACGCACAGTACTGGGTTGGGGAATGTTATTATGCCCTGGATGAATACAGTAGTGCCATAAATGCCTTTCGCAAGGTGATAAATTTTCCAGATTCCAATAAAGCAGAAGATGCTCAACTCAAGATTGGATATTCCTACCTAAATAGCGGAAATAAATCCCGCGGTTACGATGAATTAGAACGGCTTCTGGATATGTTCCCTGACAGTTCCTATCGGGAAAAAGTAAAACAAATCCTCGCCTCAAGATAATAGGTTATAGAAAAAAAGAACACTATGTCCACAAAAATTTATTTTCTGTCCTCAGAAGTGGCTCCCTTTTCTGAGGCTACTGATCTTGCAAAAATATCTAATAAGGTTCCAACCCATTTCCAGTAGAAAAAGCAAGATTTACGCATTTTTACGCCTCGCTACGGCTTCGTAAGCGAACGCAGATTCGTTGTCCGAGAGGTCATTCGCCTGAAGGAAATTGAAGTAGAATACAAGGGTGAAAGCAATCCAGGCGCTGCAAAATCGGCCTTTGTACCTTCAACCCGGGTGCAGGTGTATTTCATGGAGTATCAACCCTACTTTGGTGGAAAAAACAAAACACTCTACAAAGTAGCGGATGGTCGCTTTAACCAACGAAACGCCGAAAAGTATTTTTACTTCTCAAAGATTGCCATAGAAAATCTTACCTATCTTTATTGGCAACCAGATTATGTCCTGTGTAACGATTGGACGACTGCCATGGTACCAATTCTCCTTAAAACCGTATATGCTGAGGAAGAATTTTTCACTGACATGAAATCAGTTTTGAACCTGGTAAATATTGAAGAGATGGGTAAAGTTGGGAAAAAACAATATGAAATGGCAGGTCTGTCTCCTGAAGATTATGCCGGTTATGAAGATGACCTATTAGGACTTGCAATAAAGCATGCCGATGAAATTATTAGTATTTCCATTAATGGAAAAAGTAATAAAACTGAGATAGAGAAACATAAAAATATCCAAAAAGCATTGAAAGCCTCTGGAAAAATAGTGAAATACTTCACTATATCCGATGAAAATGATGAAGAATGGCAACAGCTCAACATGGATTTGGAAACATTCTTCGGAGTTGAGAATTAAAACTCTGAATAATGACAGTGTTGACTCTAAACCATCCGAGTCAAGTGTTTGAACACTTGACTCTTTTTACAAAGGGGCTTATGAAACTTCCAAAATATTTTGCAATTGTTGCTCTCATGCTTGGGCTTTGGTCGTGCGATGAGCCAGTTGCCTATGAAAATTCAACCTTTATCTATAACCCATTCTCGTTACAACAAGATACCTTAAACAACATTGAATCAATAGAATTTGGCGCTGCCAGTATCGATTGGGGATCAAATTTTCGCGCCTGGGTGGGTGAAACCCAATACTACAAAGCTGGTATCTCAATAGATTTTTTGTTCGCAGATACTTCACTGGATATTTCGAGTGTTGATAGTATCCAATTTCGATTACGCCACCAACAATCATTCCCGGAAAATGGCAATGATACTTTGACCACTGACAATTTGAGTTTTGGTTTTTATGAAACTACTGGCCAGGTAATCAGTATCGAAAATGCAAGCTATGGTATTTATCTGGGATCAGATACTGGTAACGTAAGCGGTCTTGATAATTATTGGAATTATACACTTCCTGCTGACATCATTGTTCCTGGCGATTCCACGATCTCGCTTGGAATATTCCCTGAAAGCGCTGGCGTTTTATCTGCTATTTATGGCGGAGGGTCCTCATCAAGACCTCTTTTGCTGTTTTTCTTTCACGAAGCCGACACGGCCGGTGGGGATAGTGCAACATCCGTATCTTTTCTGGCCGATAGCCTATACATGCATCTGACAGAGCAAGCAGGCATATTTGACAGAACCCAATACCATTACATTACCCAGTTATCCAAAGATTCATTAATATTTAATATTAATCTGGCTTCCATTATCAGCGCTGGTGACACAATTCAGCATGTAATCTCATCCAGTTTACTGCCATTTATAGATCCTACTAAATCATCGATGTACAAACCAGATTCGGTACTAAAATTTTCCATGCGTCTGACCGAACCAGTATCAAATCGAAATGTTGACTTAGAACTCGCTGCAGACATGTCATATAAGTATAATGAAATCAAATATCTTATTCAATCCGCCATTGATGATCACCAGAATCAAATAGAACTGATACTCAGACCTAATCATGTTGGTTACGATCCCGGGTTTATAGCAATTTCAAAGGATGCTACTCAATCTGCTCTTTTTGTAAGTAGCTCTCTGGCGGTGCAACCATGAAAAAACTGATTTGCATCTTTATACTCCTGAGTGTTACCCTTATGGGGCAATCAGCCTATTATCGTTTAGGATATGGAGACCTGTTTCCAGCAACGGATCCCTTGGGAACTAGTTTAGGTAGCGGGGTGGTGGCATTACAAGATTCTGCACGGATAACGCTGCATAACCCGGCGGCGTTGCAGGGAATCAACCTGGTTCATTTTGGCGTCGGACTGGGATCAGAATTTCGATCAACGGACGCCGCTTTAACAAATAATACGCGGCTTGAACAATTCTTTCTCGCTTTTCCCGTGGGCAGTGATGTTGGCGTAAGTTTTGGTGCAAAGGCTGTAGCAGATTTCGAAACTCAATACCAGTCTACCAATGCTAGCACTTCGCTTGCTGAGAAAACCGATGGTGGTATCTGGGACTATAATTTGGGAATAGGATATGATCTCTCAGAAACTCTGAAACTGGGGTTAAAATTTCACACCTACCAGGGTTTATTGCGGCGAGAATACGCTTTAGTGGTCGATGATGCAACAGAGGTATATGTAATCAAGGGTAATATCTCAGGTAAAGCATTAGAGTTTGCCATGCTCACCAATTTTGGAGACAAGGTATCTTTAGGGCTTACTGCCAATATACCCTATGATCGGCCAAATATGACAGGACAGGATAGCTTGGGTGGCTCCACAGCCTTCACCGAGTTCGATGAAGAGCTCGCCGCCTGGCCAACCACCATTAATCTGGGTGTTGTCTACCATTACTCTAAATTCACAAATTTATTGGCTGGAATTGGTCAGGAAGTCTTTCCTGAAAACGGTTTTGAAAATTCAAGAGTTTTTGCTTTGCCAGATGGGTGGCATACGGTTCCAGTCGCATCCTTTCAGATTGCTGTACAACGATTACCTCTTGATAGGACTTCCCGGAGCTTGAGTAAAAGAATCGGATTCCAATCTGGAGTCTCAATTAGAAATTATTATCTTGTTCCCAGCAGTGATAATATGATGTTTGAATATGCTTTGCTCACTGGGCTTAATGTTGGGCTGAGAAACGGAAAAAGTATATTTGACATTTCAGGCGAACTTGGATCTAGAGGGGGAGAAGAAAGCCTACCTGAGGAACTATATGCTCGTGTCAAGTTTGGGATTCAAATCAATGACACCTGGTTTAGAAAAGTTAAAAGAAGATGAGGATTAACTCATGAAGTTAAAAGCTGTTTCATTTATTGTAATGGGTATAATGTTGTTCACTATGGTAATATCCGCCTGCATGCCTCCTCAGGCAACGGCCGAAGAGTTAGCCGCAATGGAAAAAGCACGGAAAGATTCAGTGCGAAAAGCGAATGCACGTTATTGCATGAAACATTTAAGCTTTGCAACAGAATACTATAAAAATAAAGCCTATTTAGACGCCATTTATAATTACAATAAATTGTTTGAATATGAGTGTGTGGATGAGCAAATGGCTGAAAATGTCTACGTGTATATCGCCAATTCATATCGTGAACTTAACAGTCTTGACACAGCTCTAATGTTTTATAACGAAGGTCTGGCCATTATTCCTGACAACGAATATTTGTGGGACAATAAAATATTTTTACTGAAAATGTTGGGTGATAATGAAGCTGTTCTGGGAACAAAAATGGCAAAGTACGAACAATTTCCCACTGATTCGATATTGGCCTTAGAAATTACTGAAAATTATCTGGCGAAGGGAATGTATGACGAAGCCAGAGCTTTAGCTGAGAAACTTCAATTGACTGATCCTCAGAATAAGGATCTTGCGAATATTATTTACCTATGTGTTGAATCTACTGGTGGTGATGTCCTCGGCTTGCTAAAATCAAAATATGAAGAAAATCCATCTGATATCTCGAATGCGAAATTATATGCCAACGAACTAAGCAATGCCGGTGAGACTGCCCTGGCCATAAGCATTTACGAAGGTATCCTAAAAGTCTCGCCTGAATTAACAGATGTCATGAACTGGTTGGTTGACGCCTTTGGAAAAATAGGTGATACGAAAAAACTCATAGATATTTTAAAGATGCTAAATACGGCTCAGCCTGACGACATCAAAGTCTATTTCCAAATGACAGAAGCCCACATTTCTGATAGCCAGTTAAAATCAGCCATGGCATGGGCTGGAAAGGCTTTAACTCTTGATAAAAACAACGGACAGGCCTTCGCAAATCGCGGTGCAGTTTATGAAGCTGCTGCAATCAAATGTACGGGTGCTGTCCCCGATTTTGATGACAAACTCGTATTTTTGATGGCTTATGAAGATTACAAAACCGCGAAAGACAATGGTTATTATAAAGTTAGCAACAAAATAGACTTTTTAAAAGAAGCTCGAATTCCACAAAGTGGCGACTGGTTTTTTAACAGGGATGATTATGTTAAAGCTGGAAAAGCTACACCAAAAAAAGAATGTTACGCCTGGCTGAACCGTAGTGTAACCGCACCAAAGTAGTAAAGCGAATAGAGGACAGGTCAATGAATATTTCGATTGGCTCTGATCACGCAGCACTTGCAGAAAAAACTGAGTTAATCACTTTTCTGGAGTCTCAGGGGCATGTACTCACTGATGCCGGTACTCACGATCTGAAATCCAGCGATTATGCCGATTACGCCGCAATCGTTTGCAAATCAGTTAAAGTGGGCTCAGAAGAGCGCGGAATTCTGATCTGTGGAACCGGTATCGGGATGTCTATTGCTGCGAATCGATATACGGGTATTAGAGCTGCCCTATGCTATACTGAGGAACTGGCAATCCTCAGCCGTCTGCACAATGACGCCAATGTCATCTGTTTTGGTGCCCGAACACAAACCATATCTTCCATGAAATCCATCATTGTACCCTGGCTGGAAACCAAATTCGAAGGTGGACGGCATGAACAGCGGCTAAAAAAGATTGAATCAAATTCTAGAGGTAATCATGCTGAATGATATCAAGACCACGGATCCGCAGATCTATGCTGCTATCATGGCCGAGCGTGATCGGGAGAATACAACGCTGGAGCTGATTGCTTCTGAAAATTTTGTAAGCAAATCTGTCCTTCAAGCTGCTGGTAGTGTCATGACTAACAAATATGCAGAAGGATATCCTGGAAAACGCTACTATGGTGGCTGTGAGGCCGTAGACACGGCTGAAAATTTAGCGCGTGATCGTGTTAAGGAACTGTTTGGTGCTGAATATGCAAATGTTCAACCACACTCCGGTAGTCAGGCAAATATGGCTGTCTATTTTACTCTGGTAAAACCTGGAGATACAGTACTTGGCATGGATTTATCCCATGGTGGTCATTTAACGCATGGTTCACAGGTGAATTTTTCAGGGAAGTTGTATAATATTGTAGCCTATGGCGTGGATGCACAATCTGGTCGAATTGATTATGATATGGTCAGGGATCAAGCCAAAAAGTACAAACCCAAAATGATCATTGCAGGGGGTAGTGCATATCCAAGACATTACGATTTTAAACTTTTTAGGGAAATCGCCAATGAAATTGGTGCTTTTCTTATGGCTGATGTTGCCCATCCAGCAGGATTAATCGCAGCAGGTGAACATCCCAATCCATTACCCTATTGCCATGTCGTGACCTCCACAACCCATAAAACCCTGCGTGGTCCCCGGGGTGGTCTCGTATTGATGGGTAAAGACTTTGAGAATACTTTTGGTCTCATAGCAGCAAAAAGCGGTCGCGTTAAAATGATGAGTGAACTCCTTGACAGCACAGTGATGCCCGGTATTCAGGGGGGACCCTTGATGCATGTAATCGCAGCCAAAGCAGTCGCTTTCGGTGAGGCTTTACAGCCCTCATTTAAAATTTATGCTAAACAGGTTATTTCTAATGCCAAGACCCTTGGATCTGGTTTGAATGCCCATGGTTTTAAGCTGATCTCTGGTGGTACTGACAATCATCTGCTGCTCATGGATTTAACTGATATGAATATCAGTGGGAAAAAAGCAGAACAGACCCTGGAAGCAGCGGGGATGACGACAAATAAGAATATGGTACCCTTTGACTCAAGAAGTCCGCTGGTCACCAGTGGGATCAGAATTGGGACGGCTGCACTGACTACCAGAGGTTTTAAAGAGGAGGAAATGACACTCATTGCAGATTTTATTCACGAAGTCATTTCAAACCCTGACAGCGAACAAACGCTAAGGAGTGTTCGTAATAAGGTAGCAGATTTAGTAAAGAAATTTCCTCATTATCAGGATGTTGAGTAGGTATTATGAATTGCCCTCAATGCCATCAGGGTGATACTCGCGTCATTGACTCCAGACATACCCAAGATGGTCGTGCCATCAGACGTAGGCGTGAGTGCGGCAGCTGTACCTATCGATTTACAACATATGAATACGTTGAAACTCAACCACTACTGGTGATTAAAAGTAATCAAAGACGCGAACCCTTCGATCGCGAAAAGATTCTAAAAAGTATTGCCATTGCCTGCAGTAAACGTCCTATCAACAGTGCCCAGATGAATCAAACCGTTGACCAAATTATCCAGGATGTTAATACCTTCGGATCATCGGAAGTGCATGCAAAAGATGTGGGCGAATTGGTCATGAAGCATCTCAAAGGTCTGGACGAGATTGCATATGTTCGCTTTGCCAGCGTCTATCGAAAATTTGAGGATGTTAAAGAATTTAGAGCCGAACTGGATGATATTTAGTTCAGCTCCTTCAATCTGATTAAGATTATTATCCAGTATGATCCAAATTAAAAATTTACATAAAGCCTTTAAGGACCTTGTCGTTCTCAATGGCATCAATATTGACATTGAAGATGGACGAAGTACTGTTATCCTGGGAAAAAGTGGCCAGGGGAAAAGTGTACTGTTGAAACTCATTACGCGGCTTCTGTATCCTGATTCAGGAAACATTTATATCGATGGAGAAGATCTAGGATTATTAACTGGCAAGTATTTGGATGCCTGCCGTCTAAAGTTTGGCATGCTATTTCAGTCCGCCGCCCTCTTTGACAGTTTAAATGTTTTTGACAATATTGGGATCGGGCTCAAAGCCCACAACCTGTTTTCGGAGTCGGAAATAAATTCAATCACTTCAGAAAGCTTGGATAGAGTTGGATTATCTGAAGTCGGCGAGAAGTTCCCCGCACAACTAAGCGGTGGAATGCGAAAAAGAGTGGGTCTTGCCCGTGTGTTTGCAATGAAGCCCCAATACATTTTATATGATGAGCCCACGACTGGGCTTGATCCTGTAACCAGTGCTCAGATTGCAAAAATGATCAAGGAAATGCAGGAAGATCTAAAAGTCACCAGTGTTATTGTTACCCATGATATACCGACAGGGTTCTTTCTTGCGGATCAAATTGTTTTACTCGATCAAGGGAACTTTTCCTTTAGCGGTAGCGTGAAAGACATGAGAAATTCGCCATTGGATTCAGTGCAGGAGTTTATCAGTGGCTATAAAGAGGAAGTAGATTTAAAGTATAGGTAAATATGTGGTCAATTTTTCGCTATTGTGTCCCCTCACCAAGAAGATATTAACCGTGGCAAGTGACAACATGTTGAATGCGTTCAACGCTCAGCTGGAAATTGAAACAGTTGAATTCCAAAATGGTGATAAAGTGAGCGAACCATTTCAGGGTATGCTCGTGGAAAAAACCATGAGTATTGCTTATCCAATCAAAAGTGGAATTCCACAACTAATACCACTGTTATCTGTATCACTGGCAGGGCTAAATCGAGGAATATCCTTTGATTAGGGAAGTCTCGAATCCTATATTCGCCCGCTTTAAGAGAGGAGTACTTTAAGAGAGAAAACGTTACTGGGATTATTCTGAGAGTCCTGCAGCAAAAACAATTATGGAACTGGCGTTAATCTTTTTTAAAGTTGATACCGAATGTTATTTATATCATTCGGTTTTTTTATGAATTGAGGAGTTTGTTAAGATGGAATCGCATAAATTATTAAAAATAGTTATTAGTGGGATATTGCTCATGTCAGCTGCATTTAGCCAATCAGCATTGTTTCTCCTGATTGCACCTGGTGCTCGTGCAGGTGGTATGGGGGAAGCTCAGGTTGCCCTGGCCGACGATTCGTATGCAACCTATTGGAATCCAGCGGGATTGGGATTTCAAGAAGGCTACGAAGTATCAGGTATGCATGTGAATTGGCTGCCTGGCCTCGTTGACGATATGTACTATGATTTTATAGGTGGGCGCGTACCTGTCCAGGGAATGGGCGTATTTGGTGGGCACCTGATATATTTAAATGCCGGGGAGCAACAGTATACAGACGCCAACGCGGTTGATTTAGGTACCTTTCTTACATATTTCACTTCTGGAGCCTTGAGTTACTCGACTATGATTTCAGAAAACTCAAGTGTCGGTTTTAATTTTAAAATTCTTTATCAACACCTGACTGACAAAAAAGTTGGAAGTGAGGACACCAAGGGTACGGCAACAAATTTTGGATTTGATGCGGGCTATCTGAGTAAAGGATATTTTGGTGGTAAACTTGATCTGGGTGCCATGATTGCCAACCTTGGACCAAAAGTAATTTTTAATGACGAAGAACAGGCCGATCCAATGCCCACGAATCTGAAGTTAGGATTTAACTTGAGGGTGTATGAATCAAAATTTAATCGCCTAAACCTCGTATATGATGTCAACAAACTTCTGGTTGGTGAATTTGCCAGTATGGATTGGGATGGTGATAAGATCATCGGTGGATATGATGACAAGGGTGTAGCAAATGAATCCGGTTTTTTTAATAGCGATGGGCAAAATGAAGCTGCCCATACTGATTCATGGTGGGGTGGAATATTTACTTCTTTTTTGGATGATTGGTATCTCGGTGGCGACCGAAATATGGATGATGATAGAATGATCGGTGGTTACGGTCCCGATTCCATCGCAGTTGCCGGCGGATTATATGGTAACAACGGGTTATTGGAAGTCGGTAACAGTGATGATCGTAGTTTTACTGACGAATTCAGATCTCTCATACATAGTTTTGGTGCGGAATATTGGTACAATGAAATGTTCGCTATCCGTGCTGGTTATTATTACGATTCTGAAGGAAAAATCACCACACCAACTGTAGGTGCAGGACTTCGTTATGGGAATTATGGATTTGATTTTGGCTATACTATTGCCGAAGAAACCCATCCGTTGAATAATACCATGCGATTTTCGCTAATGTTGAAGTTCTAAGGTCGATTAGCTTGTTGCTGATTGTCGATCGCCAAGTTTAAATCCTTAAACGCAAACGGGGAAGCCATCAACCGGATTATATTCATATTCTTGCTGGCTATTGTATCAGTGGTATCACTAGCCGCTGAGACGCTTAAAGTAGCCATAATTCGTGTTTCATTTATATCAGATATATCTCCAGCAACTACTGGAGATGGTACTTTTGTCCTTGAAGATACTCTAGACCTTGAGTGTACCGACTGGACCTTGGATCCACCACCCCACGGGAAAACCTATTTTTCAGACCACCTGATCGCCATGGATAACTACTGGCAACGGGTCACAAATGGAGCCGTCAGTGTTGATCTGGTGAATTCAGCTGTTTTCCCTGACACTGAAAACGGAGCATATCAATTACAGCACGATATGCTCTACTATCACCCATATCTTGAAGATTTTGACGAGACTGCAAAACTTTTCGAGCTGAGTCGCCACGCCATTGAACTTGCGGACCCAGATGTAAACTTTAATGACTACTCTACAGTGATTTTAGTTCATGCAGGCACGGGCGGCGATTTTGCGTTCGCTCTTGATCCAACTCCCGGCAATATTCCATCCGCCTATTTATCATCATCAGATTTCAATCAGTTTGGGGGTTTGGAAACAGATGAAGGAGCAATAACGGATCTTATCATTGTACCGGAATCTCAGAACTTTTTACAATATAAAGAAACTCGCGAATTGTTTGCCGAATCAGATGATCCCTGCTTTTATCAGGTTGCCCTCAACGGCACCCTTGCCCTCATGCTGGGATTTCATTTAGGGTTGCCACCATTATACAATACTGAGACAGGGCGATCCCTGGCAGGTGGTTTTGCACTGATGGATCAAGGTTCAAACAATTTTCATGGCATTGTACCCGCTTTTCCTGATCCTTATTCCAGAATTGAGGCAGGCTGGGTTGGATATGCTGAAAAAGGTATTGGCGACTCTGTGACTCTGGGAATTGGTGATCAACCCATTCGCATTTCCATCACAGATACTGAATATTATCTCATCGAAAACCGCCAACGCAACCTGCTACACCCGAGCAACTTGCCGCTCTGGATTGATTCACCTGGGTTTGATACCGTATCCGTCGTATTGAGTCCAGGAGGCGTCGTACTCTCTGTCGATGAGCAAGATTCAGGACTTCCCGGAAACGGCCTCCATATCTGGCATATCGATGAATCGGCCTGGAATAATGTGGAAAATCCCAACGGTGGTCCAATTCAAATGGTTGATTTCGTCGAAGCCGACGGCGCTCAGGATATGGGTCATACAACCCAGTTACTGTTTGCAGATTATCTTGAGACTGGTTGGTGGTTTGACACCTGGTTCGCAGGCAACCAGGGCTGGTTTCACCTTAATCAAAATGCCGCAGTAATAGGGGATAGCTTGCTCTCCTTTAGTTCAAACAGCCACCCGTCAACACGTTCAAATTCTGGAACACCCAGTCATCTCAGACTCGAGAATATTTCTAAGAATGGTGCTGTAATGACCTTTAATATCAACTCTGATCGATGGCTTGACAGGGATAATATTTCAAGCATTATAGGCTGGGGAAGCGGACAAAATTATCTATGGGCATTCAGTCCTGATTCGTCTCAAATATTAAGCTGCACCCTAGTCTCAGATCAATTGTCATGTGTTGTTAATCCCATCGTTACACCTGCTTTGATCTTTCAAAATAGCGTTGATAGCTTGATAAGCTTTAGGCATCCATGGCTGATCACAAAAGTTTCTACTGCCATTCGATTCTTGAATATTGAAACTGGAGCTATTCACTTCGATAATCTTAATCGGGATCCTTACGAAATTTCAGTGAATAATGATCAGGTCACTTACTTCTCAAAAAGGTATTTAACAACAGATACGCTAACCTATATCACATACTGGAATAGCAGTACAAATACTAGCACCAATGTACCCCTGTTGGGGGAGCCACTGGCTCGATTCACCAGCACCAGCGGAACCAGTCTGTTCTATGGCGCTGCGGATAAATCATCTCCCACTCCAGTTGGGGTCACAGCCCTGGCTAATTATCAGCCCAATACCAGCGCTCCTGAAAAACTGGATGTTATCTCCTGGTCTTCCTCTGAGAACAAGTTGATGATCAGTCATTTGCCTGGCGATGAACATGATTTCCTCGATGTGAACAAGCCAAGTCACATAGTTGCATTGGATGCAGATTTTGACGGTTCCTATGAAATAGCATTATTTTATTCGGATCATGTAAATATCATTAATCAGGCTGGCATCGTTTGGAATGGGAATCCCTTTACCATTGAACCGTTTTTGGGAAATCCAATTCTAGCCCCACTCAGCATTTCGGGAATGGGTATTTTTCTTCGCCACACTGAAAAATATGCAGTGTATTCCCTTACGGGTCAGGTATTGGATAGCGGTGTCCTTTCCACACCCCATGCTGATATCGAGAACACACTGGGCTTCTTCTCGGAGAATTATGTGCTCCAGAGTGGTGACGTTTTACTCAACTTTTCAAGGTTAGCGACTGGTCAAAGCCAAACATCCTGGTCCGATCCTCAGGGACGCGCAGCAGGGGATCGAATGGTTGTGCTCGTTGGTGATCCGATTGTTGATTCACCAAAAATAAAACCAGGTTCAGCCTATAACTATCCTAACCCGGTTAAAGGATCCACCACCACTATCAGAACCTGGCTTGGTGATGTTGATACATGGACCATCGAGATATTTTCATTGAGCGGTGCGCAAATCACATTTTCGGAACAAGTCGTTTCTCAGCAAAACGCCTACAATGAATGGATTTGGGATGCTTCATCGTTTTCTAATGGTGTGTATCTGGCGCAATTGAGTGCCGGCAACGCTACTGAGATCATTAAAATAGCCATCATTCGATGACATCCATGCGTTACATTATCCTCCCTTTCGCGCTGCTCAGCCTCGTTTCGGGTCAAGGATTTAATCATCCGGAACTGGAATGGAAAACCATTGAGGGCGAACACTTTATTGTTCATTATCACCAGAATACTGAATGGACAGCCAACGAAGCACTGCACGTAGCTGATGATATCTATCCGGGAATCACTTCCCTGTATCGTTATGCGCCGGAGGATAAAACACATCTGATTATTCGTGATACAGATGATTATGCCAATGGCGGCGCTTACTATTTTGATAATAAGATAGAGATCTGGGCAATGCCCCTGGATTATGAGCTGCGTGGTTCCCATTACTGGCTGCGCGATGTCATTACCCATGAATTTACCCATATTGTAAGCCTGAGAGCAGCCCGGAAGATGCCTGGAAATGTACCGGCGGCATACCTGCAGGTTATCTCCTATGAACCTGAACGGCGCGAGGATGTGCTCTATGGTTATCCCAATGGAATTGCTTCATATCCATTGCCTTCTGTGTCTGTACCCATGTGGTGGGCCGAAGGGATTGCCCAATTTCAGAATGATACCACCCGTTGGGATTGGTGGGATAGCATACGCGACATGATTTTACGAGATAGAATAAAATATGGTAAGGTCTTGACTCTCAATGAGATGGATGGATTTGGTAAAGCGGGAATTGGTAATGAAAGTGTATATGATCATGGTTTCAGCTTTGTAAGGTATTTGGCTCGAGAATATGGTCAGGATGTGCTGCAGCGAATTACTGATCGAATAACAAGTCCCTTCAAATATGGATTCTATAATGCTCTTGAGGCAGAGGTCGGCGTGCCAAGACAGCGCTTATGGGAGGACTGGATAGCTGAGCTCGGACAGCGACAATCCCTTTCCTTTAAGGAAAACGAGCCGCTTTCACCAATGCGAGTCATTCAACGTGAGGGTGCTGCCAATCATTATCCAAGATTTAATGCCACTGGTAGTTCGCTGGGTTTTATTTCCAGTGCTGGAGAAACTTATCTGTCAAGAACTGCCTTATTTATCAAGGATTCTACTGCAGCTGCTGAGAAAATTATCCCTGGAGCAGAAGGTTTTGACTGGAGTCCTGACGATCAGTACCTGGTCTATGCTCGCAAAGAGTTTTCGAATAGCGGCATTCCAGACCCGCGGACAGCACACCATATTAATCATGAATTTTACCAGCTAACAACTACTGAACAGGTCTCGACCTGTGAACGCTGTAAATTCTTGATCAGTGGCTCAAGATTCTCGGATTTGTTTATTGTTCATCGAGACAGTCTCAAAGAAGAGCGGCAAATTACTTTTGGAGAGCGCGTAAAAAATCCAGCGTGGTCTCCTGATGGAGAAACCATTGTATTCGTAAATTTAAGAGATGGCACCAATAATTTATGTCTGGCCTATCCCGCTATCCCAGATAGTGTTAAGCAATTGACTTATTTTACGCCGGGAGTACAGGTTTATGTGCCCCAATGGTCTCTTGATGGCTCCCATATCATCTTTGATTATACGATTGGCAGTAACCGGGACATTGCCATATATGCTGTTAATGAGGGTACAATTACCCCAGTGTTGACAAATGTATGGGATGAGCGCAACCCAATTTATAAAACCGATTCAACAATTCTGTATAGTGATGACCGAAGCGGAATCTTCAACATTTACAGTCTTGATCTCCACAGCGGAGCCACGAAGCGTCTAACCAATGTTGTCGGCGGTGCCTTTCAGGCTGAGTGGATGGGGGACAAATTGTATTATTCGCTCTATGATAGTTTGGGATTCAATATTGCGGTTCTGGATGAGTCCGAATTGTTAAGTGCTGTTACAGAGCCACTGGCGTTTTCAGTCGATCGAATTATTGCGCCCACGTGGAAACGACATACGAATGCCAAAGGTGCAACGGATTACACCCTCCAATATGGTCCAATGTTCATCTTACCCCGGCTTCAGATTGAGATCGATCAATCCAAGAATGATATTTTATTCAAACCGGGTTTCTATTTTTTCTCCGATGAAATCCTCACCAACTATTCCTTGATTGGTGGATTTGGTTTGGCACCCAATCTGGATATGGATTTATTCCTATCTGCCCAATACCGCAGTTTTTTACCCACTTTAACTCTAGAATTTTACCAAATGATTAGACATACCAGGGAAGAGTTGTTGTATTATTCCTGGCCAGCCACCAGTGATCTCACTTTCAGTCTGACCCAGGGTATTTTATCGGCAGATATCAAAGTGCCACCGGCTCACGCAATAACACTGGATATTTCTGCATCAAATTATCGGACTGCCATAGGGCTACACCGCGTAAATAATTTGCCAGCCGGCGGGATTAGCTACGATTATTTTAAGGGCTGGGATTGGGGACTGAGTTGGAGCATGTCCCACATTAATCTGCGCCAAGAACGGGGTATCAATCCTTCAGGCTATAAAGCCAGCGCATCCATCAGAGACAACCATCATCATTTTCTTGACGGTTACGGATATGACGAATCGACAGATCGTTGGGGAAATATTTTTAGTAACAATCGATATGCAAAATTGAGTGCCTCTGGTTTCTATGGTTATTTGCTGCCAATTCCAGGTCAGATTGTTGTCTCAAATACAACCGAATTGAATATTATTGACAATAATTCCATTGATGATTTCTTCTACGAATTTGGGGGTGGATTGCCTGGGTTAAGAGGATATCCCTACTACAGCATGAAGGGCAGTCGACGTTTCGTTTCTACCACAACGCTTAGATTTCCCATATTTAGGGATAAATATAGTCGGGTCGCTCATCTTACTATCCGCGATCTCTATATGGGTTTCCATGCCCAGATCGGCGCTGCGTGGTCAGCAGATCCTAACCTTGTCGATGTCAATGAATTTTCAGCCTGGATGTCTCATGAAAAATCGAGAATTGAACTTGTACGAGACCTGGGCGTTGATTTTAGGTTAGCCTTAAACTCCTATTATGCTCTTCCGACGGCATTTGAATTTGGGGCCTACTATGGATTGGATGAGGTTGTCGTGACCACCAATGCCGATGATATGCTGACTTATGGTGGTGAATGGCGTTATTATTGGAAGGTATTATTTGGTTTTGACTAAATTAATGAGAATCTCGCGAGGAATGCTTTTATCCTGCATGCTTGTTTCTGCTATTTATGGCAATGAGACAGACAAAGCGCCTGCAAGATTGCAGGTTAATCGTCAAATGATGAAGAATTTTGTTAAATCCCTGATCATTCCAGGTTGGGGTCAGTGGGAGAATGGCAATAATATTCGTGCTGTCGTTTATCTTACAGCTGAAGTTGCCGGGATATATGGCTACAATTATAAATATTCTGCCGGGGTTGATAAAGAAATCGAATTCAAGATCTATGGTGACCAACATTGGTATTTTGGAGATTGGTCTCCTACGAATGAGCCGGTTGGACAATGTGGTTCAAATTTGCATACCCATAATATGCCCTTACTTCAAAGCCATACTGGAGAATATCTGTTAGACGAAAATGGATATTATATGCCAGCAAAGGATCATCACTTCTATGAGAATATTGGGAAATATCCGGAATTCAGCTGTGGTTGGGATGATTTTTATACAGGATACGATGAGGATCAAAGCACAAACAAAGCCTATTACATATCCATGCGAACGCTCTCCAACAAACTTTATCGGGATGCCCAAATAACGGGAACGCTGATCATGTTAAATCATTTGGTGAGTGCTTTTGACGCTGCATTGGGTACAGACATGACAACATTTGAGACAAGTAGTTTCACTGGAAAACTCTATATTAATCCGCTGAATGCATTGAACAGCATCAGCATGGAGGTAAGATTTTGATCAAAAGCTCTACGCGTACACTGACATATCTCACACTGGTGCTTGGTCTCACGTTTAGCCTGCAGTTTTGCTCCTCGCAGAAAGAAGCCCTTCAAGCTACAGACATCGCCAAAACTTACGAGCGGGGTATGGAATATTTAGAGAAGGAAAATTATATCAAAGCTGAGGAGTTGTTTACCTTTATTATTTACAACGATCCCGGTGGCGCTTATGCAGATGATGCACAATTTTATCTGGCTGAAACCTATTTCGAGCGGGGTGAATACCTGCTCGCCATAAGCGAATATGACCGACTTATCCGTCGAATGAAAAATTCCACCTATGTGGAGCATGCATTCTGGAGAAAAACAGAATCTTATTGCGAACTTTCACCTGACTATCGTCTAGATCGCGATATGACCGACAAAGCCTTAAAATATCTATACGAGTTTGTAGAATTTTACCCGACCAGCAAATATACCGAAGATGCCAGAGTTCGCATCCTGGAAATGCGAGAGAAACTAGCCCAAAAATTGCTTCAGAGCGCCTCGCTCTATGACACTTTACGTGAATATGAGTCAGCTATATTTTACTATGATAGCGTGATCAAAGATTATCAGGATACCCGACTTTATGCTGCAGCACGCCTCGGCAAAGCAGGCGATATGGCCGCTCTTGGACGCTGGTCTGAAGCCAGAGAACTGATGAATTCAATTGCAATTGATGGTCGTTCTAATCTCACTCCAAAGGAAATCGTAAAAATGCGTATCCTCGGTGAAACCATCGTTAAAGAAACGCAGTCATCAGGAAATTGAGATCTAAAAAGTGAAGGTATGTTTATTTGGAGGGACTTTTGATCCACCCCATAACGCTCACTTTATCATTGCTGAAGCCATTCGTGAGATCCTGAATCTCAATAAAATTGTCTTCATTCCGGCCTATCGACCACCGCATAAATTTGAAGTCACTCCTGTCACTCCCGTCGAACATCGCATTGCAATGTTGAAGCTTTGCATCGATGACATACCCCAATTTGAATTTTCGGATATTGAAATAAAACGTGGAGGCGTTTCCTACACCATAGATACCATTCTCGAGATGAAGAAATTGCATGGGCTGAAATCCGAGGAATTATACTTCCTTATGGGTAGCGATAGTCTGGCACAATTTAAATCCTGGCATCGCTGGGAAGATGTTCTTGAAGAAAGCAATGTCATTGTTGCACGGCGACCACGATTTGAGAAAACAGAGATTGATCACAGTTTGATTGAACGGGTGACTTTCTTAAATTTACCACGAATGGAAATATCCAGCTCTGAAATTCGTGATAGATTTCACTCCCATAGGATGACACGATTTTATGTTCCTCCCGAAGTATCAGATTATATTAAAAAAAATAATTTTTACGGAACTAAATGATGGATAATCTGATTAACTCACTCGGTATGGGTGGCAACAGCATGATCATAGCTGCTAGCGCCGCATTACTCTTTTTCGGAGCTGAATGGTTGGTTAGAGGTGGAAGTCGTTTAGCTCAACAATTTGGTGTTAAGCCTATGATCGTGGGTTTATCAATAGTGGCTTTTGGAACCTCAATGCCGGAATTTGTGGTGAGTCTTATTGCAAATGTCTGGCAAGATTCTTCAACGATCGCCATGGGGAATATTATTGGAAGCAACATTACAAATATTGGGCTTATACTCGGTTTAAGTGGCTTAATATTTCCAATCACTTTGCATTTTCGCCAAATTTATAAGGGATTGATTTTTCTATTTGTCATCAGTGTTCTACTCTATTTATTGTCCCTGGATGGTGTCGTTTCCCGTGGTGAAGGTCTCTTCATGGTCATTCTCCTTTTTGGATATGTGATCTATCTGTATAGCCATCCTCAGGAAATTCCAGTTGAAGATGTGGACAATCATTTAGGTACGTTTTCGCAAAATCTGTTATTGGTGCTCTTAGGCAGTTTAGCACTCTCATTTGGCGCCTGGTTATTCGTAAAAAGCGCAGTCTGGATCGCCGATGAATTTCAGATACCCAAAATGGTCATCGGTCTTACCATTATTGCCGTGGGAACCAGCTTACCTGAATTGGCCACCTCGCTGGTAGCAGCCTTCCGTAAACATGGTGAAATATCTGTCGGCAATATTATTGGCAGCAATATCTTCAATATCCTGTTCATTATGGGTGGGGTGGGCCTGATCAAACCGTTAGATGTTCTCGAAACGCGTTCAATTGATGGAGAACTGGTTAAAATATTTCCCCATGTTCAATACCTCATTATGATGTCATTCGGTTTGATTTTGATTCCACTGGGCTTGAGAAATAAAATTGGACGCCTGACAGGAATCATACTCGTCACTGGTTATATAGCTTTTTATGTATATTTATTCTATGGTCGTTCCTGAAAACTCTAAAAAAGATGGTTCACACAATAAATATTCACAAGATTCAACCCTATCAGCGACTGGCTTCCTATTACGATCGTTTAATGGACTACATTGACTATGACATCTGGGTAGAGGATATAGAGCTTCTGGTCCAACCATTTAAGCCAGCAAAACAATGGTTGGATATCTCATGCGGAACAGGGTCAATGGCTATTGAATTGGCCAAACGTGGCTTGCATATGACCGCGGTTGATATAAGCTCTCATATGGTCGACATTGCCAGAGAAAAAGCCAAACTGGACCAGGTTCATATCGATTTTGCAGTTGGGGATATGATCAATTATCGATCCCAGCAAACTTACGATGTCATTATAAATCTTCATGACGGGTTGAATTATCTGCTGGATGTCACTGATATACAATTGTTCATGGCAAATGCTTATTCCCTGTTAAATCCTGGCGGTATTCTTTTATTCGATGTGGTCACACCCCTTTTATGCCAGACTCATTTTCGCGGGTATCGTGAAATATTCCATGATGAAAACGGTGGCTATGAGCGTATAACCAATTATGATCCGATCTCCCGACTGGCAGAATCGGTCTTCACCCTTGATACAGGTGAGGTGGATACAGTCGATGTTGAAACACACATTCAAAAAGCCTACGAAATTGAAGAGGTTGAGAATTTCTGTGCAGCTTCTGATTTTGAATGGTGGCAAATTTTAGATGACGAATCCCTTGAGGCAGGAACGAGTGAATCAGAACGATTCATGGTCTTGCTGAGAAAAAATCCATGATTCAATTTAAAAATGTCCACTTAAGGTTTGATTCAGGTATATCCCTACGAGATTTGAATTTTGACATCAAAAGCGATGAGTTCGTATATTTATATGGAGATTCCGGAAGTGGTAAATCTTCAATATTAAAGATGATCTACATGGATTTTTTCCCTAATTCTGGATCCGTTAATGTCTTCGATCAGGATTCGTCATACACCAACAGGGGCACCATAGCAAAAATTCGGCAACGGATTGGCATGGTTTTCCAGGATTTTAAGTTGTTAGCTGATCGGGATATATATAGCAATATCGCACTAGCCCTGGAAATCCAGGGGATGAAGACCGATGAAGTCCGTCGAAAAGTTTTTGCTACGGCCGATGATTTGGGGTTAAGAACCAAATTACCCCTTTATCCGCATGAACTTTCAGGTGGAGAGCAGCAACGCGTTGCACTTGCCAGAGCGTTGGTTATTGCTCCAGATATATTGCTTGTCGATGAACCAACAGCCCATTTAGATGAGACTGCCGGCGCAGTTGTCACCGAATGGATATGGAAAGCACATAATCGGGGTGCCTCCGTCGTATTCGCAACCCATAATGAACAACTTATCAAGCGAGATCCAGCCCGTACAATTACCATGGAGACGGGTCAGATTATCTTGGACAGGGAATAATGAGGCTGAGCTACATCATCAGAGAGGGTATTGTCGGCATTAGACGTTCAAGAATGCCCTTTATGATTTCAGTGTTCTCTGTAGCAATCGCCTTGCTTGTTGTTGGTGTTGGAGTTCTGTCAGTTGATAACGGACTGCAATATATAGGTGATATGCAGGCGAATTATGATCTGGAAATATTTCTTAAAAATGATATTTCCACCATAGATTCCAGAGAACTGGCAGACATTATCAATGAATATCCCGGAATTTTGCGCATGGAATATTTATCCAAGGAAGATGCGGCAGTACTTTATAATGCTGAATTTGGGGAAGATGTGCTTTCTCTTTTGGACGACAATCCGCTCCCCAGCTCATTTCGCATCACCTTTGAAGAGGATTATCGGTCGGCAGGGTATATTCATTCTTTTATCCAATCTGTGAATATTCTTAATGGCGTGGATGAAGTGATCTTCAAAAAAGACCTGTTTGAAAAAGTTCAAGGTATCATGAAGTTAATTTACACGCTGGCCACAGCTGGATTATTCCTGATTATCCTTTCCACAGTATTTCTCACGGCAAATAATCTCAGATTAATGATATTGGCTCGCTACGAATTCATAGAAACGATTCGGCTGCTAGGGGCCAGCGATTTTATGATTAAATCCCCATTCTTCCTGGAGGGCGGGATTCTTGGTTTTTTGGGTGCTAGCATTGCCGTTTTGTCAATCATACTGATGGAATTATCGCTGGCTTACTACCACATAATTGATCTGCCAGTCCGCATTATGAACCATCCTGAGCTTATCCTCGGATTGCTTGTGTTTGGTGTGAGCCTATCATCACTGGGTGTGTTGAAGGCTGTCAGACGTATGCTTCGCTTTGTAGCTTAATATTCTCCACAATATACCATCGCCAAATTCAATTCAGGGATTATAGTTGTCTGGGCAAAATCATCCAGTTTGACGAGATATCCCAATTGTGCAGCAGACGTTTATTTTAGCTGGTCCTCCAGCCTGAATCCCTTATATAGCAACTCTTGGGGTATTTAAAACCTTGTATTAAATGGGGTCTAAAATTATTATGTTTGGTTATGTATCGAGCGAATATAGAAAGTCCACAAGAACTGAAAGATCGTGAGGAAAACGTCCTCAAGTGGTTGGTAAGAGACTATGCTATTAGCGGAAATCCTGTAGGCTCATCCCGATTGGTAGCCATGGACTATTTCAAGGTTGGATCTGCCAGTTTGCGACATGTTTTAAGTGATCTTGAAATGGGTGGATATTTATTGCAACCCCATACATCAGCTGGCAGAATTCCGACAGAAAAGGGCTATCGCTATTTTGTTGATAGACTCATGGAGTCAGAATTGCCAAAGGAAGATGTCCGCAGAGATTACGAATTGGGATTGGATGAGCTTAGCCGTGATCTGGATCGCCTGATAAAGAACACAACGCAATTTTTAGGGGACATGTCTCACGCTCTGGTTTTGATGTCTCGTCCTCAGGAACACGCAACTCGGATTCGATCGATAGCGTTGCATGAGTTGGACAAAGATTCTATTCTTTTAATTGTACAAATGTCGCTGGATCAGATTAAAACTATTGCCTTCGAGCTGGAGACCAATCTTTCAAGAACCATGCTTAGAGATGCAGAGAACATACTGAATGATTTATTTGCTAACAGAGAAATTGAGGATGTTCAGCATGTTGTCAAGCAGGGGTCAGTAGAAGTCACACGCAAAAACCCTATTATCGATCAAATTCTTAAACAGTTTCAGGCTGTACTCAATTCCAACTCACTTACGGATTACCGTACTTATGGAACGCACCAGTTATTGCAGTACCCAGAGATGGCTCAACCAGGGAATCTCGAATTTCTTTTAGAGGCTATTGACAATGGCAACTTACCTAATTACTTGCCCAAGCCGCTCCACAGTGGCAAACCCAGCATTTTTATTGGCGGTGAATTGGGACAGGCATTCTTCAAAGACATGTCCCTGATATCAATCGCCTATACCGGAAACAAGTGTAACGGCGAAATCCATATCCTCGGTCCAACTCGCATGGAATATGAGCGAATCATTGGTCTTGCTGAGTTTACCGTAGATAAAATTGAATCATTAATAAACACAAAATACTCAAAGTGATATGACCGAAAAAATAAAAAAAACGACATCCAAAAAAGACGCGACTGTAAAGTCAGCGACCAAAGTTAAATTGACCGCTAAAGAAAAATCACTCACAAAAATAATAGCACAATTAGAACAACAAAATGAACTGCTAACTGATGAACTCGTAGATCAACAGCTCAGGGTTTTGGCGGCTGAAGAAAAGATGCTTCGGGTGGTTGCCGAGTATGAAAACGGAAAGCGGCGGGTTGAAAGGGAAAAAGAACGATCCCTTACTTTCGCAAAGGATCGAATTCTCATTGGATTGTTTCCCATTATTGACAACCTGGAGCGTTCAGCACTTTACGAGGAAGAGCATGAAAATTCTGAAACCAAATTACACGGTATTAGCCTGGTTCTTGATCAAATTAAAAAATATTTAAAAGACACAGATGATGTGGAAGCTTTTGATCCCAGCGGTGAATTGTTTGATCCAGAATTGCATGAAGCCATGGCAATGCAACCTGCAGATGATCACAAGCCCGGTGTTGTCATTCAAGTTTACGAAAAAGGTTACAGATCTGGAGATCGTATCCTGCGCGCAGCCAAAGTCGTTGTGAGTCAATAAATATGGCTAAACGTGATTATTATGAAATATTAGGTCTCTCTAAAGGGGCGGAAAAAGCTGAGATCAAAAAGGCTTATCGTAAAATAGCCATGCAATACCACCCAGACAAAAATCCTGGTGATGCCAGCGCCGAGGCCAAGTTCAAAGAAGCTGCAGAAGCCTATTCTGTTCTTAATGACGATCAGAAGAAAGCCCACTACGATCAATATGGACATGCACCTGAAGGTGGCGGTGGTGGCAATCCTTTTAACGGTTTTGGTGGCGGTGGTTTCGGAGTTGATTTATCCGATGCACTTAGAATCTTTATGGAGGGTTTTGGTGGCAGTGGCGGTGGATTGGGAGATATCTTTGGTGGTGGCGGATCTCGGGGTCGTGGCCGTGCCAAAGGGTCCGACTTGAAGATCAAATTGCCATTGACTCTTGAAGAAATAGCCACAGGCATTACAAAAAAAATGAAAGTGAAACGCTACGAGATTTGCAATGATTGTAGCGGGAGTGGCGCCAAGGATAAATCAGATAAAACCAATTGCTCAGTTTGTCATGGTCGCGGTGAAGTTCAACAAGTTTCAAGATCCATGTTTGGACAGTTTGTAAATATTCAACCATGCACCAATTGTGATGGAACTGGCGAGGTGATCGCACACCCCTGTAAAAGTTGTCATGGGGATGGCCGTATCAGGCAGGAATCCATAGTTTCTGCCAAAATACCTGCCGGCGTGCATGCTGGAAATTATATGACCCTCCGGGGCGAGGGTAATGCGGCTCGCAGGGGAGGTCAACAAGGTGATCTCATTGTCTTGATTGATGAAAAAGAACACGATCTATTTATTCGTGATGAAGATAATATTTATCTTGAGCTCGTGATTAACATGGCGGAGGCCGTATTAGGTGCCGATTTGGAAATCCCTACATTGACTGGCAAGGTCAATCTGAAAATTCCAGCTGGCTCACAATCTGGCAAATTATTGAGATTGCGAGGCAAGGGTATCCCACGGATAAATAGTCACTTGGTCGGTGATCAGATGGTTAAAATTCAAATAGATACTCCCACAAAACCAAGCAAGCAGGAGCGCGAAGTATATCAGCGCTTGTCAGACTACTACATTGGACGGGGAAAGAGTGAGAGTATCTTTAGAAAAATTAAATCCCTACTATGATGAGGCAGGAAACTTGCTAAATTTTACACGCCAAGAACGGGTTGTAATTTATTTTTTGATTGCCACCCTCGGTATTGGTTTCATACTGAAAATGGTTAGAAATCAACGTCTTGACGAACACTTGGTACCCAGTCGGTTTTATGAAGAAGAGCAACAGTTCAAGGAGATCGCTGCAAAGATCAATTCTGGAGCGTTGCCGATAATTGACAATATGAAGAGAAGTGATCATATCTCAACACAGGATTCTACGCTAGATAATAGCAATGCCTTTATTGAAAAGATCAACCTTAATTCTGCTGATGTGAGTGAACTATCAAAGTTGCCTGGTGTTGGACCAGCAATTGCGAATAGAATCCGAGCTTATACGGATCAAAATGGTCCATTTAAGAATAAAGAAGATATAATCCTCGTGAAGGGGATTGGAAAAATAATGTATGCCCGCATTCAGGGTTTAGTTACAATAGAGTAATCGAGGAGGACTCGTGAGTAAAGACGTTTTTGCCAATCACAGAACCAATACGGTGATAATAATAGTTCTGATCACGTTATTTATAAGCGTAATCTATATACCGAAAACAATCTGGGATTATGAGGCTAAACTTCGTGACGAATCTCGTTTTCGGATGAATACAATGAGTTTGGCAGAAAGACTACACTATCAACTGGTTAAATCTTATACCACGGATAGCGAACAATTAGTTCGAGTGGTTAATAGCGTCCGGGATAGCTTGCTCGTCGCAAAAAATGATAGTAGTTACAGCTATTATGGCATGCACAAAATCCCGCTTGCCGGAAAATCGATCCCGGTTAATTACTCAGATGAATATCTGGATTTATATCGAAAACTTCATCTTGATCTATTCAAAAAACTTGAACCTAGCCATCATACGGATCCTCAATCTGTCTATCAGATTTTAGATACCATTAAAACGAGATTTGATAAGGGAAATTTTGTTGGCGAGCAAACTCTTGAGATCGATAGTCTTCCACTCAGCTTTATCGTTTCTGAAAAATTTGATATTCTTTATCAAAACATCACAACTGCCATGTTTAATTATTTAACAACCAGTTATACAAAATATCCTGAATTCTCAAATCCACTTGTGCATGCTGTCATGGATAGTATTGCGAAAAATCCAAATCTATCTGGGAGAACCGATTTTGTTGGAATCTATGATGGACCAGTAAGAATTGATTTTATCATCCCGTCCAAGTTTAAAGAGAATCTTGGTACAACACTTGAAGCTTACAAGAAATTATTTGTCATGGATGCCTATGATTCAGCCACCTATGGCGACACACTGTATGATATGGCATTGGCAGAATTTTTAACCCTGTCTGAAACTTTGAATTATGTTCCTGAGAAACTCAATCTCATCTATACCGACACGAGTAACATAAAGGTTAAAGTACCAGTAGATGTAAAAGTCCAGGATATGGAAGCGGCTATTTCCAAGCGACGCAATAAACTTTACACCTTACTAACTGGATACAGTGAACCCAGTGCCTATATTGCGAATTATATTATTAATGTGGCCAAAGATTCTTTGGCTTCACCCAATGCGGGCATGGATTCAATCCATATAGACGTTGATCTAACCAACGCCGTTTTCAATATTAACATTCACAAGAATATTGCGGAATTGTTCTACAAAGTCAACCTTGAGCAAGCCTATTACAAAACTCAGGTAAACTTGCGCGATCTGGATTGGGAGCAGGCCGCAATGGATGTCGTTGAATCTGTTGCCAGCAAACTTCAGAGAAAATCTGATTTTAAAAACTGGCAGACGGTTGAAGCTGAGTCAGATACATTTTATGTAAATATTCCTGACAAGTTTCTGAGAATGTATGACAACATGAATATGGCGCTCTTCGAGAAACTGAGTGGCGTGCCCAACAACATTCATGACTTTACATACAAAGTGGTGAGTGAAGCGCAGCGGCTGGCCTCTATTGATACTTTGGATTGGCGCGGAGTTCAAGTTATCGAATTTGAACCTGATACTATTTTAGTCGATGTCTTTCCAACCTTTTTATCAGAGTATGACACCACTTTTACCATCGCTCGTGATACAGTAATTCAAATTGGGGATAGCTCTTTTACTGGCGTTTGGTTCCGCAATAAAGTGGGTGTTATTCATGAACTGGCATATGATTCACTCAAATTTCTTTCAGCCACACTTAATTCCAGGTATAAATATAATTTTCATGGTACCGATAGTGTCGAATCAATAAATATTATTGAGAAGAGTGACACTTCAAGAGTTGAAAAAGTATTCTATGGAATGGAAACCTATATCATGACATTTGGTGAGGACAGTCTTTTAGAGAGGCTCTATCGGATTACTGATATGTATGCAGACTATGATTCGATTCAAATAGATAGTCTCAGCGTGGTTTCTGATGAATTTATTTCCGGTTCTTTGGAAAAAGACTTATTTACTGCCAAAGACTCATTTGGCGGGTGGCAGGATACGACCATTGATAAAAAGTACGTAAAAAGACAACTCTACCGTCATTATAATCTCGTAGAAGAGCATAGCCGATGCTCGGTTACTAATATTCCGTTTAGAATCACAGTTAGAAATAATGTAAATTTGACTATAGAATCCCCGATTACAGCGCCAATTGAGAAAAGCCGCTATCTATTCTTCTCCCAAGTGGATTCCAGTCATGGAAGTATCGCAGATGGGGAAGAGAGCTGGTTAAAATAACAGACTGAGGCAATATGCTGGCGATTCACATTACGCATAACTCTATAAAATATGCCCAACTGGTAAATTTTAAAGGGACCCCTTTCATTGAGAGTCTTGGGAAAGTAGGCATTAAAGAAGGCTTGCTGATGCCGGACATGAGCAATGGAGAGGTAATGGTTTCTCTGGCTAGCCAAATAGCCAAAATAAGAAATTCAGCAGAATTTCCTGATAACTCAACCCATATCGTCATTGATAGCGATTGGTTCCCCCTTGGTATTCACCAGGTTGATGCGACCCTATCGGGATCAGATCTCAATAAATTTCTAAAATGGCGGATGGATGAGATGCTTGAAAGTGCAGCTTCCCAATTTTCGCTTGTTCATCAGGAGCTGAGTCGATCTTCTGAAAAAGGCGTCGACTACATCACCATAGGTATCCCCATAACCTTTGATGCCTGGCTGCAAAAAATATTCGCATCGTCGGAATTAGAAATTAAAAAGGTGATTACTGAAATACAGGCGCTGGGAGATATTCTGGCAGCAAGTGGTCTATTGGACACTGAGGGTGGAATCCAGGTCGTTATGGATAATCGAGAGAATTGCATCTCCTGCCATCTGTATCAAAAGGGAGATTTCATTGCTCTGTTTCAAGCCTCTCTAAATTGGGATTACAAGATTACAATTGACCACTCCCGTGGTGATTATGAATTAATCACTCAGGTAAAAGAATCAATTGAGAAAGCAATCAAGGGAAAACGAGACCCCCAAAATGTGATCACCAATCTCTTTTACTTCACCTCTGCCGGCGATGACACTGTATTGAATAATTTAAAACAGTATCCAGACTCCTGCAAAATCCTCAATCTGGTGCAACACTTTAATTTTCGTGATCCAGAATATCAAAATATTGACGAATATGCTGTCGTTTTGGGAGCCTTAAGTATGGAGATACAGGAGCGTTTCCATGAAGATTGATCTGAGAAAAGACAGAGGTCTGCTTGGGTCGGTCAAGTTTCAGGCCACAAGTTCACCAAATGAGGAACTCTCGGAAGATGAGCAAATAGCTGAAACCATGCGTCGACGACGCAGTGCAAAACTATCCAAGCATACGGATGAACCAATAGATCCAGAATTATCTAACGAGCCAGCCAGTACAGAGAGAACTCCCCAATCTAAAAAGAATGTGAAGCGTATTTCCTTAAGGGAGTTGTTGATTTTTATCGTGATGCTGGCCAGCTTTACCTATTATTTGTATGATAAAGGGGAACTCTTTTCCTCCATCGATAAGGCAAAAAGTTATGTCATGAATTTAGTTGGGATGCCCATTGTAGCATCAAACGATTTAGATGTGGCCGAGGACACTCTTGACCCGGATGGCATTCTACCTGAATCTCTTTTCAATGCACTAATGCCTGTTACATCACATATTGCAGCCTTGGCTGATTCAATAGCTAAGCTAAATGATGAAGCGCTTTTTGTTGATTCAAAAGACAGCAGTGATTCAAGCGAGTATGATTATGTTTATATTCCCGTCATAGAAAAACAAGTCATATTGTCTGACGATGACTTAAGTATCATCAATAACAGGTCTTTATTATTGTTGGTCACCGAATTAATAGATGTTTACCCAGCAGAGTCTGGTGCCGGCCATTTATTCTTGAAACGGGATGCACTAAAACTAACAGCACCTCGTCGTGGCGAATGGGTTGGTCAGGTAAAATCCACCCTGGATAAATTTGTCTCAGGAAGTTTCATCGAGGATTACAGTTCTGGAAAAGCGGTACTCACCAGTAAGTTTGAACTCATATTGTATACCGAACAGGATTTTCAGCCGCAGATTCTGAGCGCACTCAAACTTCTTGATGTTCTCGCTCATCCTTTTAATGATTATCTTAAGCAGATCATTATTGATCTTCCTAGAGGCGTCGATGAAAACCCAGCTAAATTCACCTTTGCTGGCAGCATACAAGAAATTCAATATATTTTATCATCCTGGGCAGAATCTCGAAATAATATTCGTCTGACTTCAATTGATATTGATTTTCAGGGTGATGAACTTACTCTTACCATTGGCGCAATCTTCTTCACATATACACCATGACTCGAATAATAGCAGGGGAATGGAGGGGACATTCTCTTCCCAAGCTTAAGACCGGAACTGTGCGACCCACAACCGATCGTGCGCGAACTGTATTGTTTGATACCCTACGGAATGTACAGGATTTTAATGTGTTAGACTTGTATAGTGGAACGGGAGCTTTAGGTTTTGAAGCATTGAGCCGAGGGGCTGCATCCTTAGTATCCATCGACAAAGATCCGACCTATATACATATGCAAAAAGACTGGGTCAAAGATCGGGGAAAACAATTTAAGGCCTATGTGGGAGACGTTGGCGCTATTCTTAAAAGACTTAGTCAGAAATATGATTTAATCCTCGCTGATCCACCTTACGATCAAGGTATTTCTAACGATATCCTTGGACTAATCGAAGCTCATATATCTGCACAAGGTGTATTTGTCTTTGAGAAATCCAAACGAGACGAATCCACGTTAAATTCAAAGCTATTTGTCCTTGCGAAAGAAAAAGTGGTTGCAGAAACAAAAATTCAAATATATAAGGCGTGCGGAATATGAAAAAACGTTTAGCCATTTATCCAGGTACATTTGATCCCATTACGCTGGGACATCTGGACATTATTGAACGATCTGTATCTATTTTCGATGAAGTCCTGGTATCAGTGGGTCGCAATATAGGAAAACAACCCCTTTTCTCCGTGGAAGAGCGCATTGACATGATTGAGCGGACCACTGCACATCTTGACAACGTCAGAGTCTCATATTTTGATGGGCTTATTGTTGAGTATGCCCGCAAACTGGATGCAGTTGCGATGATCAGGGGACTCAGAGCTATGTCTGATTTTGAATTTGAGTTCCAGATGGCACTGGTTAATCGTACGCTCCACCCAGAATTAGTTCAGGTATTTTTAATGCCACATGAGGCATATACTCATCTTAATTCAACCATCGTTAGGGAAGTATCAAGTTTTGGTGGTGATATAAGTTCATTTGTCACACCCTATGTAGCTGAAGTGCTGCATAAGAAGTTTCACAGATAAAATGAAGTTGAAAGTGTAAATAACTATGCCTACATATGAATATGAGTGCCTTAATTGCGGCACTCACTTTGACTTATTTCAAAAGATGTCTGATTTGCCTCTGGACAATTGTATCAAGTGTAAGGGCAGCGTCAGGCGCGTGGTTAGTGGTGGCAGCGGGTTGATCTTTAAGGGAACAGGGTTCTATATTACGGATTATGCAAAAGGGAAGAGTAGTTCCTCCAGTGCGTCAACAGAGGGGACTGATAAACCCAAATCAGATCCAAAACCAGAAAAAAGTGAAACCCCTAAATCAACCTCCTAATTGCGACACAATTAATTTTTTAAAAGCCAGGTTTAGATCTCAAAATTATCTGGAATGGTTGCATTCTTAGGAATGATGATGATTCCATCTTTTATTACCACCGTATCACTTTGATATTCACTAACATTGTTCTTGTTGATTAGCTTCACATTCTTCCCTATCCGCACGTTCTTGTCAACAATTACATTTTTCAATATAGAATTTTGACCCACTCCCATTGGTATTGAATTGTTTGAGGAACTTTCATAATAATCTGCTCCCATAAAATAGGTGCGCTCTAGGTTCACACCATCGCAAATAATACTTCGAATGCCTATGATCGAATCAACAAGTTGTGCGTTCCCAATTTTACAGCCTTCACAGATGATGGAGTGTTCTATTTGAGCGCCACGAATTTCACTTCCTGGTAAAAATCGTTGCCGGGTATAAATTGGATTATCCTCAGCATAGAAGGTAAAGTGAGGGTTTTCTTTTGTTAGATTGATATTTGCTTCAAAGAATGTTCTAATAGTTCCAATGTCTTCCCAATATCCCTGAAATCTAAAAGCAGTTGTTTTTAGAGCTTCAATAGAGTGGGGGATTATATTTTTACCAAAATCGTCACCCTGAATTTTTAAAACCTCATTCAAAGCAGATTTGTTGAATATGTAGATCCCCATTGATGCGAGAACTTTATTCTCTCCCTCGCTGATTTCAGAAAGCTCATTAATGAGTGCTTCGCTTTGCGGCTTTTCAACAAAACGGGTGATGCTCCCATCCTTATTTGCTTTTAAAACACCGAGTTCTGGGGCACTGGCCACTGGCATGGGTTTTACAGCAACAGAAACATCTGCACCAGAATTTAAATGATGTTCAAAAAATTCAGAATAATCCATTTTGTAAAGGTGGTCCCCGGCGAGAATGAGGTAATGAGAGACATTCATGTGCTCGAATCGATCCCAATAGGATCTTACTGCGTCGGCTGTACCTTGAAACCAGTCTTTATTTTTAACAGTCTGCTGTGCCGCTAATATTTCAATATCCCCTCCCGAATAAAGATCAAATTTGTAGGTCCGTGAGATATGTCTATGAAGTGATGTGGTGTTAAATTGGGTCAACACATGAATTAGATTGATCCCTGAATTGATGCAATTACTGATTGGGATATCAATTAAACGGTACTTTCCACCAATGTGAACAGCAGGTTTGGATCGATAGGAAGTGAGTGGTGACAGGCGTTCTCCGCGGCCCCCACCCAAAATTATTGCGCCTAATCTGACCTTCGATTCTTTCAATTAAACCTCGCTTTCATGACTGATATAACTCGATATATTTTTTAGCAGATTGATCCCACGAATAATTTTGAAGCATAGCTCTTCTGACGAGTGTAGCCCACTCTGCTTTGTTTTTAAAAGTTGTTAAAGCTCTAGCCAATGCGGCCCTCAGCATATCTGCAGAGTAGGGTTCAAAAACGAAGCCAGTTCCACTATTTAGCTTCCAATTTTGGACAGTATCACCAAGTCCACCTGTTTTGTTGACGATGGGAATAGTACCATATCGTAAACTGTAGAGTTGATTGAGTCCACAAGGCTCAAAGCGGCTGGGCATGAGGAACATATCACAACCAGATTCAATTAAATGGGCGAGTGGCTCATTATATCCATTATCAAAAGCGATGCGGCCAGGATGCTTTTGGCTGGCACTGTGCAATTGTTTTGCGATACCTGGGTCACCAGATCCAAGAAAGATGAATTTTGCTCCCTGTGCAACGAATTCATCCAATATCTCGAGAATAAGCAAAAACCCTTTATTTTCCACAAGTCGAGAAATCGACCCGAGGACAGGCGCATTTAAATCGGAATCGAGACCTGTTATTTTCAATAATTCTCGTTTGTTTTCAGCTTTTCCAGCTAAGGAATCTATGGAAAAATGAAAGGGTGTGTATGAATCACTACTTGGGTTCCAGGTCTCCATATCAATACCGTTAATAATACCGCTAAATCGTTTGCTGGCAGAACGTATACGGGAGAGGCTATGCTCATCGAGATCGTTTCCATCTAGCAATTCCTGGGCATAGCCAGGACTGACAGTATTCACGAGATGGGCATGGTCAACGCCCTCTAAAAGGGCGCTATAGTTGTCCCACTGTGTTTTTGTGAGGAAGGGATAAAGACCCTCGGGTAAGAGCTGACGGTCAACATTGGAAAAATGACCCTGATATAAAAAATTATGTATGGTAAATACGGTTCTAATTTTGAGACCCACAGCTTTTATGAGACTGGGTAATAGTCCTGTATGATGATCATTACAATGCAAAACATCAATCTTGAACTGCTTACGTATCAACAAATCTAACACGACGAGCTGGAAGAAAATGAAACGCTGATTATTGTCTTCATATCCCTGGCCATTTGCATCGGTATATATCCCATTTCTAGAAAAATATTTCTCAGACTTGATAAACCAGATTTTCACACCTTTCTTACTGGCATGAATCTGATAGACTGAATAGGGCACATCCAACTCACCAAGACAGACACTACCTTCAATTCCACTCACCACGATATTATGTTTTTGTGCGTCAATCACACCATATAGCGGAGTGAAAACGTGCACTTCAGAAACATAGGCCGAAATTGCCTGAGGTAAACTTCCGGCTACATCTGCCAAGCCCCCTGCTTTTGAATAAGGGGCGACCTCAGCAGCTACGAATCCAATATTCATATTTTCTTAATATTTGAAAAATTTACCGTGCAGACAATGGGAAGGTGATCAGAAAAACCCCCAGAATATTGTGTACCGCGAAATGAGCGAAAGGGCCAGCCCGAGTATTCACCCTCCTTTTCAAAAATGTAGTCTGGGGTAAATGGATGAGTAGAGTCGAAACCCCACCTATAATACTGTTTATCTGTCATTCCTGGAGAAATGATGATCTGATCCAGCACAGTCCATTTGCCTCGATACATAACAGTGCCCGCATTTGGGTCTGCATCGAGTTTCCAGGTTGTATTAATAAGATCACCTGGATAAGCATTTGGACCCATTTGGTGGGCTCTCAGCACTTCGTTTAGAGATGGATCGTCAGGATAATCATTAAAGTCACCCAGAATGATGATATCTGCCTGTGAATCCTTAACTAAGAGTTGATCCACACGGGTACGCAGGGTGGCGGCTGCAACTCTGCGTAAGGGTTCAGTAACAGCTTGTCCGCCCCAACGGGATGGCCAATGGTTAACAAAGACATAAATAGAATGTTTGCTTGGATCGTCTTGTAGCCTGAATTCTGCTTCAATGATATCTCGTGTCTTTTCATCACCAGCGAGATAAATGGTCAAAAACTGTTTGTTAACAAGGCTGAGAAGATTGGGATTATAGAGTAGTCCGCAATCGATGCCACGCTCATCGGGGGATTCCTTGTGGACGACGGACCAGCCGAGTTTTATAAACTGCTGGTTCAATCGATTCAATACTTCGAAGTTTTCTATTTCAGCCAGACCGAGAATAGCCAGATCGTTCTGGGCATTCATGCCGTGAATAACCTGGGAAAGGTTCTGGCATTTTTTTGTGAGGCGCTCTTCAGTCCACTCATACTTGCCAGCTGGTGTGAAATCCTCGTCTGCTGTGCTAGCATTATCCAAAGTGTCAAAGAGATTTTCTACATTCCAAAAGGCAACCTGGAATTGAGTCTGACCAGATAATCCGTTCGGGTGACAGATCAAGAGCGCGATAATAGGGAGAAGCTGGAATGCTTTCATTACATTTCTTTTTCAGCACGTAGCGCTTTACCCTCTACCAATAGACCCGCGTCAATTAAATCTGGTGTCATGTAAACGACACCGTCTTCATCATGGGGTTCGGCGTATACTGAGTGAACCGATTTTAAGCCACCTAACCAGCGACGTTTATCACTGAGATAAACGAGATCTCCAACATTGGCAGCCATTTCTTTCATCTGCATATGGGAGAAGCGAACATATGAATCACTGGACTCTTCAATTTTCCAATGGACAACAGGTTCTTCACCGGGAGCATCGTTTGGTTTCGAGCCCTTGAACATCTCTCGAGCCTTGTCCAGGGTCCAAACTGTAATTCCATCAAGTTTCTCGTCACTTGCAGCGTTTAGCACAAAAGAGTTGATCATATTTGCGAAGCCCCAGATCAGGGTGTAATATACTTTTCCGAAAGCAGAAACCGGTTTGGCGGTGCTGTGGAGATGAGCTTTGGCATTGGATACAACTTTTGCAGTAAATATTTCGATTTTCACCTCGACCTTACGCGTAAAGATGAAGGAAAACACGACGCCAGATACAAGACAAACCAGCGTATTATAAAGTGCACGGATATACGTATAGGGATGGGTAGGATCCATCTCAATTCCGTGGTCAAATGGACCGATCAGACCTGCCGGGTATTTATTGCCCAGATACATGAGGAAGGCTCCAACCAGGAATGTCGCGACCGCAGCAAGGGTTGTATATCTTTTCCAGAATATTCCCAGAAAAATGGCGATCACCAGGGGTGGGGTCATGGTGCTATGGAAAAATCCATGGGCTTCATATAAAGTTGGGAAATTATCAAAAAATGTTACAGCAACCACGCCCAGTAACGTTGCTCCTGCGGAGATAACCATGGCAGCATGAAGGTAGTGTTTATCATCCCTGTCTTTTACGATGGGTCTGTAAATATCATTAATCACGACAGCGGCCACAGCATTTATCAATGTATCCACGGTTGACATGAGGGCCGCCACAACAGCGGCAATAATAAACGCAAAGACCACCTCTGAGCTTGTCACCAGCGCAGCTACCTGGGTGAAGACATGATCAAGTTTGATGGCTGTATCCCACTTTTCCGGGGTAACAATGCTAATGGCTTTGCCAATCCAACCTGCATTGCTGACAACGACAGTCGATACGGGTAGCAGGAATAGGATATTGAATGCTGCAGCTTTCCGTCCCTCATTCACAGATTTTGTGGCCATAAATCGCATGATCAAGCCCTGATTCATGAAAAGAAAGCCGACTGATCCCGCCACACCATCTTGCCAGAATATCCCAACAAAATTGAAATTGCTCGGTTTATTAAAATGAGCCAGGGGCAATTTGAAATCTGCCGGTAGAGCATTCCAGAAAATATCAAAGCCGCCGAGATAGTTGATACCCAAAATAAAGACCAGTAGTCCGGCAAAGATGAGCACGAAGCCTTGTGCCAGATCGGTGAATATCACTGCTGTTTGGCCCCCAAAGGTGATATAAATACCTGCTACGATTGCTACTACCCACACAATTGTATAAAGGTCCCAGCCCAAAAGGGGTTCGAGGGTCTTACCCATTGTCAGAAAACCAATGGCAATATAACCGATCATGTAACCTAGAATGGCAATGGTTGCCAAAATTCGAACATTTCGGTTAAAACGTCTTTCAAAATAATCAGGAATTGATCGAATTCTGGTATAGTAGACGATGGGAAGCCAACCAAAGAGGAAAAAGGGTAAAAAGAACCAATCGTTCATGTAGGTCATGGTAGATGAAAACCCATGTTCGAAGGCTTTGGCAGAATATTTTAAAAAGGAGTGGGAACCAACACCCGTAGCAACAATGGACATGGTGATCAGCCACCAGGAAAATCTTCGACCGCTAAAAAAGAAATCATTTGTATTTTTATTATATTTGGCGAAATAGGAACCGAATCCCAGAATCAATACAAAATATCCGGCTATGATAATCCAGAAGATCGGTGTGGTATGTATAGCTTGTTCCATGATTCTCTCCTAGAAATTCAACGCAGCGTAAGTTAAAAAAGTATGAATCCCCAGATAATAAAAGTACCCGAAAAGGAGTACATAGAACCAGCGTTTGTGCATGGGTCGGTCAAGCTTGATTGATTTTGATTTAACAATAATAGTCATTCCAGCCAAAAATATAATTCCACCAGCTACGTACAGATAGATAACAGGTAGCCAGGTCCTGAAGAAAGTGAGCTCATGCATGAATTATTGATCTCCTAATTTCATTGAGATTGCAAATTAATTTCAGCGGAAAAAAATCAAACTGAATTCGGGTCGGTTTTGGGTATGAATCCAATATATATCTGATGATAACATTAACATTATCCAGACACCATAACAAAATCATGGGATAAAATCGACTTTCTCCTCATTAAATGTCGACTATAATAGATCGATGCAAAACAGAATAAAAAAGGTCGCCTTTCATACACTCGGCTGTAAGCTTAATTATGCAGAGACATCCACAATTGCCCGGAAATTCGAAGCTGCTGGCTACGTCAAGAAGGAATTCAACGAAGCAGCAGATTTGTATGTGATCAATACCTGTTCTGTCACTGATAATGCAGATCGCGAGTTTCGAAAAATAGTTCATCGCGCAAAACGAATCTCTCCTGACTCCAAGATCGCGGTAATTGGTTGTTATGCTCAACTCAGACCGGATATCATCATTGAATCCGCTGCTGTTGACCTGGTATTGGGTGCCAAGGAAAAGTTTAATATTCTCCAGCACATTGATTTTGAAACGAGTAATTCAGAACCTCTAATTATCCAGGATAGCCAGCTTGATGACATTCATGGATGCACGCCTTCATATTCAGTGGGAGATCGAACCCGATCCTTCCTTAAAATTCAGGATGGGTGTGACTATCCATGTACCTATTGTACCATACCCATGGCTCGCGGAAAAAGCCGCAGTATTGCACCGGATCTTCTCATGGAGCAGGTACACGAGATCGCAGCACTCGGTGTCAAAGAAATTGTTCTTACAGGTGTCAATGTGGGGGACTATCGCTTTGGGAATGACTATAATCTCATCGACCTTTTGCAGCAATTAGATGAAGTTCAGGGTATGGAGCGCTACCGCATTTCGTCCATCGAACCCAATTTACTGACAGATGAAATCATAGATTTTGTCGCGATATCCAGATCCTTTCTGCCACATTTTCACATTCCGCTCCAGGCTGGATCTGATAAGGTGCTTGGACTCATGAAAAGGCGTTATGGTGTTGAGCTTTATAAGGATAGAATACAAGCCGTGCGTTCAAAAATGCCAGATGCTGGGATCGGGGTTGACGTGATTGTAGGCTTTCCTGGCGAGGATGAATTTGAATTTGAGCAAACCTATTCTCTTATTGAAAGTCTGGATATTAGTTATCTCCACGTGTTTACGTATTCGGAACGACCGAATACTGACGCAATACAATTGCCGGGGAAAGTTGGACTAAGAGAGCGAAAAGCGCGCAACAAGCGCTTAACTGAACTTTCACAAAGAAAGAATATGGCTTTTGCTTTGCGACAGATCAATAAACCCCAAAAAGTCCTCTTTGAAAGCCATCACAATGGCCAAATATCTGGTATGACAGAAAATTATCTCAAGATCCATGTTGCCAGTAATGAAATTGGGCTGGAAAATCAAATTATTGAAGTTGAACTCACAGCTGTGGGTGATTCCAAGTTTATGGCCAGAATACTCACCTGATTCAACTTACTCAGTTCACAATAATGCAAAAAAAAGAGGTAGCCAAGACTACCTCTTTCATTTACAAGAGTTTAACGATGTTAGGCAGGTAAAACTTTCAGAGGTGGTTTTATCTGCGACATGATAACTGCTGCTATTATACACAGGATTCCACAAATGGTAAAGGCTAGCGGGAAATTTCCCATGTCGCCTAACCAGCCACCCATGATTGGGCCTAGGATGCCGCCAAAACCATATGCTAGAAAAATCCAGCCATAATTCTGACCGATAAATTTGCTTCCAAAAGTATCAGCTGTGATGGTGGGGAAGAGTGAGAAATTTCCACCAAAATTAAAACCGATTAAAGTGGCTCCTAAGTACAATAATGCTGGCGTACCAGCCATCCACTGAAACAGGATAACAACAACACCCTGACTGGCCATCATGATAATGATGGACCTTTTTCGGCCTAACTTATCACTAATAGCGCCCCAGGCAATTCTACCGATTCCATTCGCCAACGAGAAGAAAACAGCCATGGCTGTTCCGGCAATTGCGCTGGCAGCAACTTTATCTATTCCATTCCCAGTCAGTGCAACCATTGGCCACAGTTTCATTAGACCAATACTCATCAATCCAGCACTTGCACCAAACGCAAAGGTCATGGAAATAAAATGAAACTGAGGCGTTTTCAACATCTCCATGCTATTAAAGCCATCTTCGTCAGCGCTGGTTTTTCCACTGGCGTTCAGCGGTGGAACATATCCTTCTGGTACCCAGCCGACAGGTGGGAAGATCATCCAGATGCCACCAAGGAGAATCATGAGCATAAATATGGCACCAAAAGCCGTAAAGGTTGTGCTGAGGCCATAAAGTTCTATGAAGCTTCCCCAGGATCCTGCGAGTTTAACCCATAGTGTTGCACCAAAACCAAACCCTGAAACAGCCAACCCCGTGATAAGACCTTTTTTATCCGGAAACCAGCGCATGCCTACGGCAATCGGGACAACATAGGCCAGACCGATGCCCGCACCACCGATTATGCCTATGAATACGATGAGGGCCATAAAACTGGTTCCACCGAATAGACCGGCCAGTAAATATCCAGAACCAAGTACAAATCCACCTGACATCGCTACTTTGCGAGGTCCATATTTGGACATTATCCGACCTGCCAATACCATGACGATTGCAAAAAAGAAAAGACCAGTCGCAAAGACACCCTGGGTCATTGCTTTTGTCCATCCAGCATCAACCAACGATGGTGTAAAAACGGACCAGGCATAAATTGCACCAAGAGCTAGCTGAATAAGCACAGCTCCTACAACGACAAACCATCGATTTTTAATTTCCATGTTTTCTCCCCATGCTTTTAAGCTTTAATGTTGATAAATATTTAAAACTGATTGGGTTTATTTGCATGAATGGTGCCAAGTTTGCATCATTTTTGTATAATTGTGGATTTTGAATACATGATTAAAATTAAAGGGTGCTTTATAACAAAAGTTAAGTATACAATAATATATATCCAGTCAACCAAAGGGGTGTGCTATGGCTATGGTAAAAAAACGTCGGTATCATTTGGAACACAGGGACGATCCGCTAGAGGTAATCGTGCGAGGTACAGACATACTGAATGAACCGCTGCTGAATAAGGGTACAGCATTTAGTGAAGAAGAGCGTGATCAATTGGGGCTGCGGGGTTTGGTCCCACCAAAAGTTACAGCAATCGAAGAACAGGTTATCAGGGTTCTGGAAAATTACGGGCGCAAAACTGATCCTCTAGAAAAATTCATCTTTTTGGCGAGTCTGCATGACAGAAATGAAACTTTGTATTATAAAGTGCTCACAGAAAATTTGATGAAAATGACTCCCATAGTTTATACCCCGGTTGTAGGTGATGCATGCCAACAATTTGGCCATATTTATCGCAAGAATCGAGGGATGTATCTTAGTCTCAACGACAAAGGTCAAATTCGTCGGATGTTTGACAACTGGAAGCAGGATGAAATTGATATTATTGTAATATCTGATGGGAGTAGGATATTGGGATTGGGGGATCTCGGGGCCAATGGTATGGGTATACCGATTGGTAAGTTAGCCCTCTATGTGGCTGGCGGTGGCATCTTTCCCTGCAAAACTTTACCCATACTTTTAGATGCAGGGACAAACAATCAAGATTTGCTGGACGACCCACTTTATTTGGGTCTTCATCAAAAGCGAGGCAGCGATGAAGAGTACTACGCGCTGGTTGATGAATTTGTGAATGCTGTTCAAGACCGGTGGCCCAAAGCACTGATTCAATGGGAAGATTTTACAAACAATCATGCTTTTCCATTATTGAATAAGTATCGGGACAAGGTTTTATGCTTTAATGATGACATTCAGGGCACAGGTGCAGTCGCCTTATCAGGTTTGTTAGGCGGTATGCGCATGAAAGGCGAGAAACTTGCCGAACAGCGAATCATCTTTTATGGGGCGGGTTCAGCAGCTGTTGGCATCGCTGACATGATCGTGGCTGGCATTGTTGAAGAGAGTGGCATGACCGAAAAAGAAGCGAGAAAGTTATTCTGGCTCATCGATAGCCAGGGTTTGGTAATAAAAAATGGTTCAAGACCACTGCAGGATCACAAGGTGCTCTATGCGAGAGACGAGGAACCAATTGATAATTTGCTTGCGGTTATTAAGTCTGCAAAGCCTACGATTCTGGTAGGTGTGAGTGGACAGGGTCAATCTTTCACCAAAGATGTTGTCAAGGAGATGCTGAATTACTCAGAGCAACCGATTATCTTTGCCCTTTCAAACCCCACATCAAAATCTGAGTGCAGCGCAGAGCAAGCCTATCACTGGACTGACGGGAAGGCTATTTTTGCAAGCGGTAGTCCCTTCGATCCAGTGCGTATGAAAGGAAAAATATATGTTCCCGGTCAAGGCAATAATATGTTCATTTTCCCAGGTGTTGGTTTGGGCGCATCCATCTGCCAGGCTAAAAAAGTAACTGATGCCATGTTCTATGCAGCAGCTAAAACCCTGGCTGAAATGGTCACTGAGGAAGAACTATCACTGCGGACCGTATATCCTGATTTGCGGAAGATTCGCAAAATCTCTGCGACCATTGCTGTAGGTGTTTGTGAAATGGCATTTGATAATGGTCTTGCCGGTATTGAGAGGCCGGCTGATATTGCTGCTTTCGTTGAAGGAAAAATGTTTCAACCGAAATATTCTAAATATGTAGCCGCTAGCGAATAAAATCAATTCAGAGTAGCTCTATAAACAGCCCTTATTCCAAGCGATTGAATGAGGGCTATTTATTTTTACCATCCTTGAAAAATATCTAATCAATCCCTTTTAATTTTAAAGTTTTGATTAAAATGGAACGATGAAACGTTCAGAACACACCTTTCTATACATCATTTTGATTATAGCTATGTCCACCTGGGGCTTGTCATGGACAAATGGCAAAATATTAGGGAACTATACGAGTATCCCAATAATAATGGTTTGGCGCTTTTTTATCGCAGCACTGGCGATGTTGTTGGTATTGATTATTAGAAAAACTCCCTGGCAGGTAAAGCTTAAAGGATTTCCTCCTATTCTAGTAAGCGCGGTCTTTATGGTCCTTTACAATCATTTTTATTTCACAGGCACACATTTGGGCGCTGCCGGTGCGGGAGGGGTGTTTGTCACAACTCTGAATCCAATTTTAACTTTTCTTTTAATCTCGCTTATCAGATTAGAGAGACCAAATAATCGATCCATCTTTGGACTGCTCCTCGGAATATTAGGAGGGTCGATTCTCCTAAATATCTGGCAGGATGGCTGGTCAGTTGTCTTTCAAAATGGTAATCAATATTTTGTCATGTGTGCCGTGTCCTGGGCTTTCCTGACCTGGATATCCTCTTCTATCAACAAGCACATGAGTACTTTGACCTATAGTTTCTGGCTCTATCTGTCAAGTTCATTCATATCCTTATTTTTTATCGGGGATGATCAAATATTCTCAGTCTTTCAACTGGACTTTATCTTCTGGATAAATTTGCTGGCAGTATCAGTAGGTGCAATGGCTTTTGCCACAACAGCCTATTTCATTGCGACCTCTAAACTTGGCTCGGAAAAAGCTGCTGCATTTATCTTTACGGTACCTGTAAGCGCGATGCTTTTTAGTATGCTGATTCTAAATGAACCCTTGCGGGTCAACGTTCTTCTCGGTGGAGCACTATCAATCATGGCGGTCATTCTGATCAATACGCGTAAAAAAGTTACTTCTATCATAGATTCAAATTTATAATATTACAAAATTAAGTCTATATTAATTATCATGCTAAAACACCTGATTCCATTTTCATTCGCACTAATTCTGCTATCTGGCTGCAATTCCGGTCAGGATAAACCCAATGATCACACAGGCCTTGAACTTGAGTGGACTCCAATAGATTCAATTAATCACGATTTACCAGAAGGAATCAAAGCCTTCCAGGCCATCCATGCTGGAGCCAATCTCCGGGCTTGGTATGTTCGTGTTCACGAGTCATCACCACAAATTGAGAGCCGGGTGATTGTATCCGAAGATGAAGACCGACGAGAGACTGTATCTGAGTTTGCAAATCGACTCGGGGCAGCTGTCATGATTAATGGCGGTTATTTTAGAATGGATTTGAACCCAGCTGATCATGTAGGTATTCTCAAGGTGGATAACACTCTCATACACGCTGCAACAAGCTCTGTGCTGCGGGGTGAACAAAGATTCTATCTCCATCGTGCTGCTATTGGTTTTGATGAAAACGATAAATTGGATATTAACTGGGTCTCAAGTAGTGGAGATTCTGTGTATAGCTGGGACCGTCCCATTTACAATGTACCGGAACATCCTGGCGCTCAGATTGATACCAGTCATCGGCACATTTGGAGTTATAGAGATATTCTCGGAGGGGGACCGTTACTTATACGTGACGGAGAAATATTCATCCCCATCGATGAAGAAGTATTTTTTGGGACAGCTATTCCCGATGTCCATCCCAGAACAGCGGCTGGTAAGACAAAAAATGGCGATTTAATACTACTATTGGTTGATGGTCGACAACTAATTAGTCGAGGGGTTGATCTTTGGGAATTGGCCAATATCTTGTTGGATATCGGTTGTGAAGACGCCATAAATCTGGATGGTGGGGGCTCTTCTGCACTGGTGGTGAACGGTGTCCTGTTAAATCGACCAGCAGGCACTTCAACCGAACGAGAAGTAATGTCTGCAATCGCTGTGTTTTCGAACTAATTCAATCATTTCAGGGTAAATAAAAAAAGACGGACTTATGAATCCGCCTTTTTTCAATCCCCTGGATGACGACAGGTTTATTCGTCTGTCATTTTCTTCTTGATAATCTTAATGTTTTTTCCGTACTGCTCATACTCATCAGAATCGTGGATCATTTTTACAATCACATTTTTACCCATTTTTTTCATATCCTTGAGATCAATGGTTTCACCATTAATAATCACCTGGATTGAGGAGTCTCCATCGCCAAAGCTATCAATGTCAACATCGATATCCATATCTTCAAACTCACCATCATCATCAAACCACATCATATCGTGACCCCCTTGCGACCCACAACCCAGCATGGCCGAGCGGTGGCAATATCCCACCTGGGCAACAGCGTAGACAATTACCGCCAGTAATAGATATTTCCACAATAAATCAAGTTTCTCTCTTAAAGTCATTTGGAGCTCCTTTTAATGGTTATCCCAGACATAATGTTGCGATTGCTCTAAGAACGTAATAATATAAGTCTTTCATCAGGCAAAGTTCCGGTAGAATAAAATAAGATAGGGTATAATTGTATAGAAATCATGGAGTTCATCCACTCCAACTGCAGTAAGATCCCAGCACCAGGTGATAAACCGGCCCTTAGGTGATGCCCTAGCCAGGTTGATAACTATTTCGTGAATAAATTACTCACACAGAGTAAGGGTTTTGTCTGTGTCGGAATCAGTCTTCGCCTTGCGGCTATGCGCAGACAGGCGGGGAGATTTATATTCGGCTCCATCAATAGCTCGATTACACTTGGTTTGCATCACTCTGCGTCCTCTGTGGTAAAACAAAAAAACCACCCCGCTAGAGATGGTTTTGTGTCGGAATCGGTCTTCTCCTTGCGGCTACCCCCAGACAGGCGGGGAGATTTGAACTCCCGACCTTCCCGACAGGCTTGTCGGGACGCGCTAACCGATTGATATTTATATAAAAAAACCCTCGCAAAGCAAGGGTTTTTCATGGGTCGGAACGGGGAGATTTGAACTCCCGACCTTCCCGACAGGCTTGTCGGGACGCGCTAACCGATTGATATTTATATAAAAAAACCCTCGCAAAGCAAGGGTTTTTCATGGGTCGGAACGGGGAGATTTGAAC
>FLOH01000390.1_pt1 | contig 101248 bp, 97 predicted proteins | sample 756751 | NCBI WGS metagenome assembly FLOH01 (sample SAMEA4026879, study PRJEB14308) | marine metagenome | biome: coastal water; material: water | depth 74 m
GTCAAGACCGACGAGTTTGCAAAGGTTAGATTTGATGGTGATTCTGCGAAAGCGGCAAAGGTTTATGAAGGTGTTACACGGCCGCTCACAGCTGAAGACGTTGCCGAATCAATTCGCTGGACTGTCATGTTGCCAGATCACTTTAACGTTGATTCGATGACAATTCGCCCGATTGCACAAGCTGCCCAGCACAAGGTTTATCGCCAACCTCTGTAAATTATTTTTTAACGACTCGATAATTTTCAAGCGTTGGGTCTGTTGCATATGCAATGCGCACGCCAGCTTTCCGTGAGGTGCTAAGCCCACTAATAATTTGTTCGGTCAATATTTCACCAGGGGCCACTACAGCAACACCCGGGGGATAAGGTGCAATCAGGTCGGCTGAGATTCGCCCAACTGCTTGCGCAGATGAAACTAACTCTGTTTGAGCAAAGTAAGCATCTCTCATGGACATTGCCTTCTGCGGAATGACGGACCAACTTAAAGCAGTTGCACTTTCGCGACGCTGCTCTTGTCGCTTCTTCAAAATAGGAATCAGGGCATCGGCCAGTAAATCAAAATCTTCGTTCGTATCGGCGATTGTCGCTAGAAAGACAATGGTGTCGCGATCTGCCATCTCTACACGAATTCCGTTTTCTTGCAGATCTGATTCAATATCAACGCCTGAAGCTCCTAGTTGTTGAACACGTAAGACAATCTTGGTGGGATCAAATCTGCCTTCAGGAAAATCTGTTGGGTATAAAAAGACGGGAAGGGCGAATTCGGCCTGCACCATCTCTTTAAATCGATGGATGTTAGTGAGTAGCCTTTCAAGTAACTCTTCGCCTCGAGTTTGTAGGAGCGCACGAACGCCATCGATGGAAGCAAGGGGCGCACCAGCCGGGGAAGTTGTATGTGTAGTTTCAAAACTCTGCTCAAGTCTTTCTGCACTTAACAGCGTAGTTCGAGCCAAGAGCAATGCGGAAGCGCTATATCCAGGTAGCGCTTTATGCGTACTTGTAATCAGGGCATCTGCTTCAAGTTGAAAGGCATGGCGTGGAAGTTTTGGATGGAAACCAAAATGACCACCCCATGCAGCATCGAGAATTACCGGAATTTTTTTAGCATGCGCTGCAGTAATGAGTGCTGGTAGATCTGAAATTGTTCCGAGGTATCCGGGCTCGGTAAGCAGAACAGCGATGGGATTTTCCTTTAAAGCCTTCTGTAGCTCAGTAAGACCGATTCCAATCGGAACTCCGGTGGCGTGATCAATCTCAGGAGACATCCAGATTGGTTCAAGACCTGCAAGGACAAGTGCACTTAAGACTGAGCGATGAGCAGTTCGCGAGATTGCGACCTTATCTCCGGGCTTTCCGAGAGCGAAGATGGCCGCTTGATTGGCATGTGTGGAGCCACCGGTTGAGAAGCGAGCGTAATCTGCGCCCCAGAATTGTGCTGCGAGCTTCTCTGCCTTCTTTAAGGTCTGATTCGTTAACTTAATTTCATCGAGGCCGCCATAGAGCGGTGAATCTGAATCAACAACTGCGCCAAGACCAGCATCGAGAGCGCTCGCTCTCTGCTTATGTCCTGGAATTGTGAAAGGAGTACGGGAGCTTTCAAAGTAAGAGAGGTAGGCGTCGAGTAACGGCGCACTGTCTCGAAGATTGCTCATGTGGCAAGCCTAACTTGTACTTGTCGGTACTGGGGACGAAAGAAGAAAGTGATGGGCTTAGACTTTACCCATGACATCAAAGGATCCTCTCCCACAATCACGCCATCTGGCCACTGAAATTCCAGGGCCACTTTCTACCGCTGCAATGCAGCGACGTAAAGAGGCGGTGGCTGGGGGGCTAGGAACTGCAATGCCGGTGATTGTTAATCGAGCACAGGGTGCAATTATCGAAGATATTGATGGAAATCGAATTATTGATTTGGGTGCAGGAATCGGCGTTGTCAATGTTGGTAACTCTGCGCCTCGTGTCGTTAAAGCCGTTCAAGAAGCTGTTGCAAACTTTACGCATACAAACTTTACGACTGTTCCATACATGGGATATATCGAAGTCTGCGAAGCGCTCAATCGCCTAACCCCGGGTTCATTTAAGAAGAAGTCGCTGCTGCAAAACTCTGGCGCAGAAGCAATTGAAAATGCAATCAAGATTGCTCGCCATTACACAAAACGTGCAGCGGTCGTTGTCTTTGAACATGCTTATCACGGTCGCACCAACCTAACGATGGCACTTACTGCTAAGAACATGCCGTATAAAGATGGTTTTGGCCCATTTGCTAACGAGATTTATCGCATGCCAATGCCATATTCATTTCGCTATGAAGGCGACCTTGAAACCATTGCCGCAGATTCACTTAAGGCAGTTATTTCAAAGATTGATAAGGAAATTGGCGCTAAAAATGTTGCAGCAATATTAATTGAACCTGTAGTGGGAGAGGGCGGATTTATCGTTCCCCCAGATGGATTTATGCCTGGCCTACAAAAGTTTGCAACTGAGAACGGAATAGTCTTTATTGCTGACGAAGTTCAATCTGGATTTGCTCGCACCGGAAAGATGTTTGCGGTCGAACACGAGGGCATGGAACCGGACATGATCGTCTCAGCCAAGGGAATTGCTGGTGGATTGCCGCTTGCAGCAGTAACTGCACGCGCTGAGATTATGGACTCATCTCACATTGGTGGACTTGGCGGAACCTACGGTGGAAACCCGGTCGTATGCGCGGCAGCTTTAGCTGTTTTTGAGACAATTGAAGAAGATGGTCTCGTAGCAAGAGCATCTCATGTTGGAAAGATTCTCGTTGATGCACTCACTGCCCTAAAAGTTCAGTACCCAATCATTGGAGAAGTTCGTGGGCGAGGTGCAATGATTGCAATCGAACTAGTTCATGAAGGAACAAAGACACCGAATCCTGAAGCAATGGCCAAGGTCATTAAGTACTGCCAGAGCAAAGGCGTCTTGATCTTGACGGCCGGTACCTATGGAAATGTCATTCGCTTCCTGCCACCGCTAGTCATCTCAGATGAACTTCTCAAGGATGCTCTTGGCGTTCTTGCTGAAGGATTTGCATCTCTTTAACTCCTAAGAGTATGTACGAACCAGTAATCCTGACAGAACGTCTTGAGCTTCATCATCTTCCCGTACAAGGCATCATCGATCTGCTGGAGAAGAAGGACGATAGCGCTGCGATTGCAGAACGTAATTTTATAAACCCCCATCGAGTGCTCGTTGATGAATCGGGCCCATTGGGCTGGCGAGTTCCTCAGGTAAAGACAGATCCTTCACTTAATAAATGGTTTGTCAGGTCAATAGTTCTTGCATCGAACCGAGAAATTATTGGCAGCACGAGTTTTCATGGCGCTCCAGATAAAAATGGAATGATGGAGATAGGTCTTGGAATTGAAGAAGGATTTCGAGGCAAAGGATATGCAAAAGAGGCGCTATTAGGCATGTGGAGATGGGTCTGTGTCTTTCCTGAGGTAAAGACTCTGCGATACACAGTGAGTCCAGAGAACGCACCATCCATAGCCGTGATTAAATACTTTGGCTTTGAATTTATGGGTCAGCAGATAGATGACATTGATGGCCCAGAAGATATCTATGAAATGAAGGCGGAAGAATTTGCAAAGAAGTGGAGCGCTAAAGAATGAGCGATGAGTTCGATGCAATAATCGGAGATATCGATGACGAGCTCGATTTAACGCTCTATGCGGATGCGGCTGAACTTTCAGAGGAAGTCACCGTTCAAATTCTTGCGGCTATTGAGAAGAACCTAAAGATCAGGAACCAATTTCATTTGGTTTTAACGGGCGGCACATTAGGTATTCAGATCTCTGAGTCTCTGGTTAAAGAATTTAATGCCGATAGTGGCGCCTTTAAAGGTTTACATATTTGGTGGAGTGATGAGCGCTTCGTTGAGTCTGATAGCGTAGAACGTAACGCGCTAACCTTTCATGGAACTGTCACTAATTCCAATATTGTCATACATGAAGCACTGGCACGCGATGCAGCTCAAGATATTAATGAAGCCGTTGCTCATTACGCGCTTGCGCTAGAGAATGTGGATATTGATTTAAACATTTTAGGCCTTGGCCCTGATGGCCATGTTGCTTCTCTCTTTCCGGGACGTGCAGATATTGATGACCAGCGGAAAATCTTTGCAATCACAGATTCACCAAAGCCTCCGGCAGAGCGAGTTTCATTCACGATGTCGATGATCAATAGTGCTCAAGAAGTATGGATAGTCGCATCTGGTGAAAGCAAAGCAGAAGCCGTGACAAAAATTATTGAAGGCGATCTCTCGATACCAGCAAGTTATGTCAGAGCACATTCACATACGAGACTTATTGTTGATACGGAGGCCTTCTTTTCTGAATAAATCTGCTCAAAATCGAGTGATGTGAGGAGCCTGCGCAATCTGGCGATAGACTACAAGCCTCAGAGTTGAGCTTTTTTAAGCGAATAGGCAGCTTCATGACAACTACAAGCTTCGCAATGGTCGGCCTTGGACGCATGGGCGCCAATATCGTTAGGCGGCTTGAACGCCACGGCATCACATCTGCCGTCTATGACGTAAGCCCCGATGCAGTTAAGGCACTTACCGCCGAAGGTGCTATTGGTGCCACTGATATAACAGACCTGGTATCGAAATTAACTGCTCCTCGCACAATTTGGATCATGGTTCCTGCTGGCGTTACTGATTCAACAATCGCGGCAATGGCTGAACATTTATCACCGGGTGACACAGTCATCGATGGCGGAAATAGTTATTATAAAAATGACCTTAAGAACGCCGAACTTCTTAAAAATAAAGGAATTAATTTTGTTGATGTCGGAACATCTGGCGGCGTCTACGGTTTAGAACGCGGTTATTCGCTGATGATTGGCGGAGAAGACACAGTCGTTAAGTCACTGGATCCGATTTTCAAAGCACTCTGCCCTGGAGTTGAATCTGTAGAACGCACCCCTGGTCGCACTGGAGAACCTGTGCAAGCTGAATATGGATATTTGCATTGCGGTCCAGTTGGTTCAGGTCACTTCGTTAAGATGATTCACAACGGAATCGAATACGGAATGATGGCAGCCTATGCCGAAGGCCTTGCAATATTTGAGGCAGCAGATGAAATGGTTCCTGCGTACGATCTTGATATCCCGGCGATTACTGAAGTCTGGCGCCGAGGAAGCGTTGTGGCATCGTGGCTTCTTGATCTGATTGCTCAAGCGCTCGTTGAATCTGAAGAGTTAACCGAATACTCAACTCAGGTCAGTGATAGCGGTGAGGGTCGCTGGACTGTGCAAGCTGCGATCGAAGCTGGGATCCCAGCACATGTCCTGAGTGCTTCACTTTACGCGCGTTTTGCATCCCGTAACAATGATGAATTTGCTAACCGAGTCTTGAGCGCAATGCGTTATAAATTCGGTGGGCATAATGAAAAACCCAAGGCCTAAATAATGAAGGCTGATGTACTTGTACTGTTTGGCGCAACGGGAGATTTGGCGAAGAAGAAGTTATTTCCGGCTCTCTACGACCTTGAAGATATTGAAGAGCTGGAACTTAAAATAGTTGGTGTAGCTTCATCAAAATGGACTCAAGAAGTCTTTAGAGATAATATCGAGAGCGCAATTCGAGCGCGTAAACATGAAATCGATGAAAAAGTTTTAGGAAAGCTACTGAGTGAGACTCAACTGGTAGTAGGAGATTACGAAGATCCGCAGACATTTATAGACCTTGCTAATGCGATAAAAGATTTCAAACTGCCGGTAATTTATCTAGCAATCGCACCTGAATACTTCGCTCGCATCACCGAGGCCCTATCCATCGTTGGCATTACACATCGAGCTCGCGTCGTGGTTGAGAAACCATTTGGCCGCGATCTTGAAAGTGCCAGGGCTCTTGATTCTGAACTTAAGAAGTTGCTTCCCGAAGATCAAATTTTCCGGATTGATCACTATCTAGGAAAAGAAGCAGTTGAAGATCTCTTGGTTTTCCGCTTTGCAAATACTCTCTTCGAGCCAGTGTGGAATAGAAATTACGTCTCGAATATTCAGATCACAATGGCTGAAAGCTTTGGCATTGAAGGTCGCGGAAGCTTCTACGATGGCGTAGGTGCAACTCGTGATGTTTTGCAGAATCACATTCTCCAAGTCTTAACGATGTTGACGATGGAGCCACCGATTGATATGGGTTCTGAGGCGATGCAGAATGAAAAGATCAAAGTTCTTTCAGCCATTCGCGACATCAATAAGAATGACGTTGTTCGCGGCCAATTTGAAGGCTTCCTTGATGAAAATGGCGTAGCCGAGAATTCCGATACTGAAACTTTCGTTGCTATGAAGCTCTATATCGATAACTGGCGCTGGGCAGGAGTTCCTATCTATCTACGAACCGGAAAGAAGATGCCAGAGACTGTGCTTGAAGTATTGGTGGAATTTAAGCAACCTCCACGTGCGCTCTTTGGCAAAGGAGAATCAAACCAAGTCAGATTCCGCCTAGGTGCAAAAGATGGTGTAGATATCTCACTACAGGCTAAGAAGCCAGGTACCAAGCTGGTAACTGAGACTGTAGATCTTTCGGTCGAATTTGTTACCGAATTTGGCGATCGTCAGGGACCGTACGAGCGTTTACTGCGAGCTGCAATTCTTGGAGATCACTTCCGATTTACACGTATTGATGCGGTGCTGCATTCATGGCAGATATTGGAAGATATTTTAAGGAACCCTAATCCTGTGCTTACATATGAAGCTGGAAGTTGGGGACCTGCGGAAGCGAACGAATTGATTGAAGGCGGATGGTCTCCAGTTGGAAGAGCTGCTGAAAGCCTCAAAGATCAGCACATTTAAATTACCGCAGGCAATTAATCCCGAGCCTGACCAGATTTATGTTTGTAGCGTCCCATGAATTCTTTTTTCATCTCTTGAAAGCTGCCATCGATAAGTGCCTGGCGCATTTGGTCCACAAGGCGCACAATAAAACGCTCATTGTGAATTGTTGCAAGAGTTCCAGCCAGCATCTCTTTACCGCGGAATAAATGACACAAGTAGGCCCTTGTGTAATTGGCACAGGTATAGCAATCACATTCGTCATCAATTGGGTTAAAGTCACGTATAAATGGCTGGTTTGAAACGTTGAATCGCCCAGTCATCGTGTAGACAGCGCTTGTGCGAGCTATTCGAGAAGCAAGTACACAATCAAAGGTATCAATTCCACTCTCAACACCTACAAAGAGATCTTCGGGAGCTCCGATACCCAACAAATGTTTTGGTTTTGCTTCAGGAAGAGTTGAGTTAACCCACCCAACAATGGTGCCTAGTGAATCTTTATCGAGCGCTCCGCCAATTCCGAAACCATCGAATTCAATTCCAGAAGAGCTCATGCCACCTAAATCTGCAGCCGCTTTCTTGCGTAGATCTTCATATTGCGCCCCTTGGATGACACCGAAGAGAGCTTGATAAGGCTTTCCTGCTCTTTTATCAGTCAAACGCTTGTGTTCATCAAGGCAGCGAATGGCCCAGTCATAGGTGCGAGACATGGCCAGTTCTTGGTAAGGGCGAGTGTTATGAAGTGTTGTGCATTCATCGAAGGCAAACATGATGTCTGCACCCAGTTGGTGCTGAATCTGCATTGAAACTTCAGCTGTGAATCTATGCATCGATCCATCGAGATGGCTTTTGAAAGTGACGCCTTCATCATCAACATGGGCTAAACGCTCTTTATTCTTGGCAATTACTTGGTCTGATCGGAAGGTTTGAGCATCCATTGCCAGTACTTTTTTAAATCCAACCCCCAATGATAAAACTTGGAAGCCACCGCTATCGGTAAAGGTCGGCTTGTCCCAGTTCATAAATGATCCAAGCCCGCCTGCTTCATCGAGAACGCTCGGACCTGGCTGAAGGTAGAGATGGTAGGCATTGGCTAAGAGCGCTTGAGCTCCCAGATCTTTCATTGATTCAGGAAGAACTGTCTTAACTGTGGCCTTGGTCCCAACTGGAATAAATGCAGGAGTCTGGATTGTGCCATGGGGAGTTGAAATGGTGCCCGCGCGAGCTAAACCGGTTTCTGGCGCGTAGTTAATGTCGAATGAGAAACCCTCTGTGCGAGAGGCTGCGCTGACCGAATCCATGTCTCCTATTGTGTCAGAGTAATAGACTGCCCCAATGCCTCAATTTAAACTCAAAGATAGTCGCGAACTCGAAATCCTCGACAATGGAATCAACTCTGAAAACGCGATTGTCTTTCACCATGGGACTCCAGGGCATGCAAGCGCTTGGTCTGAATGGTTAGAAGTTGCAGCAACAAAAGGTATTCGAGCCCTTGCCTATAGTCGTGCAGGGTACGGAACAAGTGATCGTAATCCGGGTCGAAGCGTTAACAGCATTAATTCAGATATCGCTCAACTTCTTGATGCAAAGAATGTGACAAAGTTTGTCTCCATCGGTTGGTCTGGAGGCGGACCCCATGCGCTCGCAAATACTTTTGAACTTCGCAACGTTGGCGCTATTTCTCTCGCTGGTGTTGGTGCCTTTGGTGTCGATGATTTAGATTTTCTTGAAGGTATGGGACCAGAGAACCACGACGAATTTGGCGCTGCAATGAAGGGCGAAGCTGTTATTGAGCAGTGGATGAATGAGAATGCATCTGGCATGAAGAACGTTACTGGCAGGGAAATTCGCGAAGCATTTGGTGGGCTCATTGGGGATGCTGACAAAGCAGTACTTGAAGGAATAACAGCAGACAATATGGCAGCTGCAATGCGTAGCTCGCTTGCAGTCAGCTTTGATGGTTGGATCGATGATGATTTAGTTTTTGTTAAGCCATGGGGATTTGATCTTTCTGCAATCACTAAACCTGTCTTTATCTGGCAAGGCGATGATGACTTCATGGTTCCTCACGCGCATTCATACTGGCTCAAAAAACATATCCCAACAGCTGAGCTCAATTTCATTCCAGGACATGGCCATATTTCAATAGGCGAGAAGTACCGCGCCGAAATCATCGAACAAGCTGAAAATCTATTGAGATAGATGCTCTTTAAGGAGTTTACCGTCCTGCTTAATCCGCAGTCACGGAAAATCGTTATTGGAATTTGCCTCAACGCCATTGGCGGGGGAATGACTTTGTCGTTGCTCTTGGTCTATCTCCACGATATGCGTGACTTTACCAATACTTTTGGTGGATTGCTTCTTGCCTATGGGTCCATTGTCAGCATTGTGGCAAGTACTCCAATGGGAGCACTTGTTGATCGTATTGGGCCAAAGAAGGTCATGATTGGCGGGCTAATTCTTAACTCTGCAGCTGCATTTTCACTTTCGCAGATAGAAACTCACATGCAGGCAATATTTAGCCTTACCTTTATTAGTATTGCAGGTCAGGCAATTTGGCCAAGTCAAACTGTCATTTTGGCTCGAGTTACCCCTGAGAAAGATCGCTCAAAAATATTCGGATTTAATTTTATGTTGCTCAATTTAGGTCTCGGCTTCGGTGGACTTCTATCTTCCTTAATTATCCAAGAAAATAATCTCTTCTCTTTTCAAGTCATGTATTGGGTCGATGCTTCAACATTTTTAATTTACTTAGCGATAGCGCTGACTTTGCGTGGTGAAAAAGTCAACCGATACATTCCAAAGCAAGAGGAACCTTCAACAGGTTCTTATCGGGATCTCTTCGCCAATAAGCCGTTAATGCTTCTTGGAATCGCAGGAGTGATTCTCTTTACATTTGGTTATGGAACGATTCAAGCCGGAGTCCCCGTCTTTGCTACGCAGTTTTTAGGACTTAACCCCAAATGGCTCGGAATCATTTTCGGAGTCAATACGCTTTCGATTGTTCTCTTGCAACCGTTAGTTATGCGGGTCCTTGAAAAATATTCGAAGTACACCGCACTGATTGCGATTAGTGTAATTTGGGCGCTCTCTTGGGTATTCGTAGGAGTTGCCCCATATCTACCAATGGTGGCCTCCGGAGTAGCGCTATGTGTAAGCCAATTGATCTTTGCGCTAGGTGAAATGGCGCAAGCGCCAACAATTCCAACGTTGGCCAACGAGTTAACGCAGGAACATATCCGTGGTCGAGCCAATGCATGGATGAGTCTGCAATGGTCGGTTTCAGGGGTTTTGGGGCCAGCTATCACGGGGTTGATGCTGGGTGCAGATCTGGCCACCGCCTGGGTCTTTCTCATGTTCATCGGCTGCTTCCTATCGATTCCGATCTTTCTGGCGATGCGTAAAGCTGCCCGCCTGCAGGCTCAGCCTTCTGCAACAAGATGGTAACAATTTTTCGAAAATAGCCCCAAAACGGACTTTTCGGGTTCCATTTTCTCACTCTGTGGATTACCCTCCAGTACTCGCGAGGCTACTGTGCCCTGCGTAAAAAGTTTTAGGGAGCACAGCAATTGGCTGCGGTTGTACTCAAAGAAGAGTCACAAGAGATAGCTCAGCGCACCCCAAAGCAGATCGCATGGTTGCGATTTAAGCGCAATAAGCTCGGCGTAGGGGCCGCAATTTCTACCTCCTTTTTCATTGCATGTGCATTTTTAGCTCCGCTTATTACTCGCGCATTTGGCGTCAATAACAAATCGATTTACAAGGGAACACTCGATGAAGTGGCGATGCCTATTGGTCGCTGGGGCGGCGTTTCTCTAGCTCACCCACTTGGCATTGAACCCGGAACCGGCCGCGATGTCTTTGCGCTGCTTCTCTACGGATCACGAATTTCTTTTATCGTTGCAATCCTTGCAACTGTTGCAGCTATAGGAATTGGAATGGTGATCGGGGTTGCAACCGGCTATTTCAAAGGAAGAATCGATGCAACGGTGGGCCGAGTTGCAGATTTTCTTCTCTCATTCCCAAGCACATTTATGATTATTGCGCTCTCACTTCCGCTTACGCAAAGAGTTGAAGCAACGGGTATTGCGCATGAAAATAGTGCAAGAATTGTTGTTTTGATTGTCTTTTTAGCATTCTTTGGTTGGACTGGTTTTTACAGAATTATCCGTTCGCAAGCCATGTCAATGCGCGAACGCGATTTTGTTATGGCAGCTCAAGCCATGGGGGCATCTAGCCGCCGCATTATTATTAAAGAGATTCTTCCAAATTTGTGGCCAACGGCTATTGTTTTTTCATCCCTTGCTCTACCTGGCTACATTGCCGCAGAAGCAACATTCTCATTTTTAGGTGTCGGAGTTAAAGCTCCTGAATCCACCTTCGGACTCGTACTCTCTGATGCAGTTGGCTACTGGCGAGATGATCCCGCATACCTCATTATTCCTTGCACAATTCTGGTTGCAATTGTGCTCTCACTCAACCTTCTCGGAGATGCAATCCGAGATGCACTCGATCCAAAGGCGGGTCGATAAAAGAATTCCCATAGCGATATGGGAAGAAGCGCTTACGAAGAGACATCTCGCGAGTATCTCTTACAGAGTGTTTCATCTTGAACTCACGGCCGTGAGCTCAAGCAATTTCTACAAGGAGGACTAAATGTCAGCTTTTAAAACTAGCCGTCGCTTGATCGCCTCAACAGCAGTAATTGCACTCGCTGTTGGCGTGACAATCGCGTCTGGTTCAGCTGCAACTGCAGCAGAGAAGCCAGTTACTGGTGGAACTCTGTACATGATTACGCACGCTGAACAATTTGATCACGTAGATCCAGCCCGAGTTTACACAGGCCGCGATATTGCGATCTTCAACTCATACATCTACCGCAACTTGGTTTCATACAAGCCAGTTCCGGGTGCTACCGGGTCATCACTTGTTGCAGACCTTGCAACTAACACGGGTGTACCAAGCAACGCTGCAAAGACATGGAAGTTCACACTTCGTTCAGGCGTTACATGGGAAGATGGCTCAGCTATCACTTGTGCTGATGTTGCCTACGGAGTTTCACGTCCATTCGCGCAGGATGTCATCACAGATGGCCCTCAGTACCTAGTTGGTGCACTTGATATCCCAACAGCGAAAGATGGCTCATCTAAGTACAAAGGTCCATATACTCGAAAGGGCCAGAAGTACTTCAACAAGGCTGTTTCTTGCTCAGGTAACACAGTTACCTTCAACCTAAACCGCTCATTTGCTGACTTCAACTACGCACTTACTTACCCAGCAGGTGCACCAGTGAAGCGATCAAAGGACACAGGTGATAAGTATGACCTCAAGCCATTTGCTAACGGTCCATACAAGATTGCGTCATACAAGATCGGTGACACAATGGAACTCGTCCGCAACTCAAAGTGGAAGAAGTCATCTGATTCAGTACGTACTCCGTACCCAGATAACATCGTGATCCGCTTTGGTCTTGCAGAAGATGTTCGCGATCAGATCATGCTTGATGATCAGATCCCTAACACACTCAACCTCGATGGCCTACAGCCAGCTAACAACCGTGCATTCTTCGCAGATCCAAGTAAGAAGGATCAGCGTTCGAACGTTTATGACCCATACGTACGTTATGGCGCTATGAACGTTTCAAAGGGTCACATGGATTGTCTTGATGTTCGTAAGGCTGTCTTCTTCGCATTCGACAACGATGCTCTTATTGAGCTCGCTGGCGGAAAGGTCTTCTACGGAGAGCTCGGAGATAACCCTGTCAAGCCTGTTCTTGGTCTTGACTACGCAAAGACAACTGGCAACATTCACGATCCAAACTTCAAGGGTGCTGGAAATCCAGATTACTCAAAGTCATTGCTTGCAAAGGCAAAGACTTCATGCCCTGATGCATACGATCGCGCAACAAATCCAGATAAGGGAATCACATACGACCTTGCAGATTCTGCAACAAACCAGAAGGCTGCAGTTATTGTGCAGGATGCAATGGCTAAGGCTGGAATCAAAATGAAGTTCAACTTCATCCCACCAGGTCAGTACTACTCAACAGTAATGAACCCTGAGAAGCAGAATGACATTTCATACGGTGGTTGGGGAGCTGACTGGGCTAACGCCTCAACAGTTCTTCCAGAACTCTTCACAAAAGAGGGTGGATTTAACCTAAACCAGAACGGGGATGACCCAGCTTATGCTGCATTTAAGAAGAAGTCTGATGTAGCAAAGGTCGAAACAGACCGCGCTAAGCAGGCGAAGATGTGGCAAGAGCTATCACAATACGTGATGGATCAATACTGGATAGTTCGCGTCTCATTCGGAAAGTCTCAGCAAAGCTGGGGCTCACAGGTTGGCGGCGTGTACTACTGGGAGCCACAGGGTAGCTTCGGCTACGGCCAGTTGTATGTAAAGAACTAACTCTAATTATTTAATTAATTAGAAAATAAGTTCATAGCGCAGTACGGACGGTTATGCAGATAACCGTCCGTACTGTCACGAACAGCTTAAAAAAGTAATTACAACCTCAAGGGGAGTTTCCATAATGCTGAAGTATTTGGTTCGCCGAGTTAGCGCCACGATTTTGGTGTTGATTCTTGTGAGCATGTCTGTTTTTGGAATCTTTGCCGTCTTGCCTATGGATCCTGCTGCACTTACATGTGGCAAAGCTTGCTATCCGCAAGTAATTGAAGCTAATAGACACCGCTTGGGTCTTGATGTTCCCGTACATGTTCAGTATGGACGTTTTGTAAAGGGCCTCTTTGCTGGCCGCGAGTATGGAGATGGCGCGGCAAAGATTGAATGCCCTGCTCCAGCTTTTGGATATTCATTTAACCGCCACGAGTGCGTGACAAAACTCGTCTCTGAAGCATTTCCTGTTACTTTATCTTTGGCAGTCGGTGCCTTTATTCTCTGGATTTCAGTTGGAATAGGACTTGGAATTCTGGCCGCCCGCAAAAGGAATCAGTGGCAAGACCGGGCTGCAACAATTTTCGTACTTGTCGGAACTTCGCTCCCATCTTTTATCTCAGGTATTTTGATTCTGCTCTTCGTAGCTCTCAAATTTCGGTTAATTAACCCCATTGATATGGGGCGATGGATTTCTCCGTATCAAGATCCGGTTGCATGGTTTAAAAACTTTATCTTCCCGTGGATCGTTTTGGCGCTTCTCTATGCGGCAACCTATACGAGATTTACTCGCTCTAACGTAATCGAAACTTCATCTGAAGATTACATACGAACCGCAAGAGCTAAAGGTTTAAGTGAGAGAGTAATTTTACGTAAGCACACTCTTCGTGCGGCCCTCGCTCCCATCGTCACAATGGCGGGCCTTGATTTTGCGGGGCTACTAGGAGGCGCAATTATTACTGAAGGTATCTTCAACTTACCTGGACTTGGTCGCCTCTCAATTCGTGCGGTATTAAATGATTATGACTTGCCAACAATTGTTGCCACAACAATTCTTGCCGCATCCTTTGTAGTTATTGCGAATTTGTTGGTTGATATCTTGTATGCCTATATCGACCCACGGGTGCGTGTTGCATAATGAGTACAAAACCATTCTTAGAGGTTAAGAACCTCAACGTTGCATTTCCTACTGAAGATGGCTTGGTGCAGGCATCCAATGACATCTCTTTCACCGTAGCTCGCGGTGAAACCCTTGCTGTCGTTGGAGAATCCGGTTCTGGAAAGTCTGTTACATCCCTTGCAGTCATGGGTCTGCACGATAGAAAGCGCACCCAGATAACTGGGCAGGCATTTTTAAATCTAGATTCAGGTCCTGTAGATGTCATTTCAGCCAACGAAGATGTAGTACGTAAGCTACGCGGCAAGGCGATGTCGATGATCTTCCAAGATCCGATGTCAGCTCTGCACCCTTATTACTCCATCGGGAACCAGCTGATTGAAGCTTGGGAGCTTTACAACGTAGGCAGCAAGGAAGATGGTAAGAAGCGCGCCATTGAAATGCTCGATCTCGTTGGTATCCCAGGGGCCGATAAGCGCGTTGATGAATTCCCTCACCAGTTCTCGGGTGGAATGCGCCAGCGCGTGATGATTGCTATGGCCTTGATCAATAATCCGTCGCTACTTATTGCTGACGAACCAACGACGGCGCTCGATGTGACTGTGCAATCTCAGATTCTTCAGTTGATCAGAGAAATGCAGAAAGAGTTCAATATGGCTCTGATCCTGATCACACACGATCTTGGCGTGGTTGCTGAAGTCGCAGATCGCGTCAACGTGATGTACGCGGGTAAAATCGTTGAGAGCGGCGGAGCCGAAGATATTTACTATCGTCCTAATCACCCCTATGCAATCGGACTTCTTAACTCAATTCCAAAAATTGGCGAATTGGATTCCAGGAGACTGGTCGCAATCCCTGGACAACCGCCATCACTTATTAATCTGCCTCAGGGGTGTTCATTTAGAGAGCGTTGCTCGTTTTCAGATCGCGTTGCAAATAATCTTTGTAGCACTACAGCACCATCACTTGATGAAAAGACAACAGATCACTTCGCTAGATGCCATCTTTCCGAGGCAGAGCTTGTGAAGGCTCGTAAAGAAATTGGTGGCAACTAATGACTCAACCTCTCCTTAAAATCGAAGGACTGCAGAAGTACTTCAAGACGACCACCGGTGGCGCATTTTCAAAGGTAAAAGGCACCGTAAAGGCCGTTGATGGAATTGACCTTGAAATTTATCCTGGCCAGACTGTTGGCTTGGTCGGTGAATCTGGTTGCGGCAAGACCACAGCCGGTCGCACAATTTTAAAGTTGTACGAGCCAACAGGTGGAAAAATCACATTTGAAGGTCGCGATATCACCAATATTTCCGCAAAAGAGATGAAGCCACTTCGTTCCCAGATACAGATGATCTTCCAAGATCCATTTGCATCCTTAAATCCACGACAGACGGTGGGTTCGCTTATTGGCGCTGCCTTTGATATTCAAGGAATCAAGCCAGAAGGTGGGGTAGAGGCAGAAGTACAGCGCCTCATGGCTCGCGTAGGGCTCAACCCTGAGCATATTAACCGCTATCCACACGAGTTCTCAGGTGGTCAGCGTCAGCGTATTGGCGTAGCCCGAGCAATTGCGTTAAAGCCAAAGTTAATTGTTGCAGATGAGCCTGTATCAGCCCTTGATGTTTCCATTCAAGCGCAGGTTGTAAATCTTCTTGAGGACCTTCAAGATGAATTCAACATGGCCTATATCTTTGTGGCTCACGACCTTTCAGTTGTTCAACATATTTCAGATCGCGTCATCGTGATGTACCTGGGAAAGGTTATGGAAGAAGCCGATAAGGTCGATCTCTTTACCCACCCACGCCATCCATATACAAAGGCGCTTCTATCCGCAGTCCCTGTTGCAGATCCAATCAAGGGTCGCAAACGCGAACGCATTATTTTGCAGGGAGATCTTCCTAGCCCTGTTAATCCTCCACCTGGATGCGTATTTAATACTCGTTGCTGGAAGGCGACAGATAAGTGCCGTACTGAAATTCCACAGTTAGTGCAGATTGGCACCAATCATCGCATTGCATGTCATCATCCAGAAGATTAACTCTTCTGGTTCATAAAGCTAAGGCAGAAGATTAGCCAATAGTGAGTAAAAAGCCCCGACCAGATACTGGTCGGGGCTTTTTACTAGTTCTCGTTAAGCGATAATTCCATCTACTGCAACAGTTGAATCTCCGATGCGAATAGTTAGATTCAGTGGATCTCCTACGATAGCCTGGCAGCCAACGCCATACTTGTAAGAAATTTCGCTACCGGCGGCAAGTGCATCAGTTGGTGCGCCATTGATATCGAGGTCACCCAAAACATCGAAGCAGACATTGCTTGCCGATGCTGCTTGTAGTGAAACGGCGTTGAATTCAAGCGGTGTATCGCTACTATTCTTAATAATCACAGTGAAGTAATTTGAAGACTTTGGCTTCTGATCAATATTTGTCATAAATTGAGTTGGGCTAAAGCGAGTAGGAGTCGATACTGTTACAAAGATTCCGCCACCTAAGTCAAGAGGCGAATCGAATCCGATGGTCGCAATAGGGGCTTCTTCTTGGATAAGAATTGCTGTATCTGCAGGTGCATCAGAGCCACTATTTGTCACTGAGCGTAGAATTGATCCGCCCACGATGACAAGTACAGCTACAAGGATCCACTGCTTTCGAGAAAGTTTTTTCATAGTCGGGATTCTACCTTCACCAAATCCGAACGCGCTCATTGGGGGCAAGCCAAAGTTCGTCTTTTTCAGCTACTTCAAAGGCGTCATAGAATTCCTGGACATTGCGTACGATTTGATTACAGCGGAATTCATCAGGTGAGTGCGGGTCTGTGGCGATCCGACGGCGAACTCCTTCGGGGCGGTTCTTATTCCGCCATGAATGGGCATAAGAAAGGAAGAAGCGCTGATCACCTGTTAATCCATCAATAACTGGGCTCTGAGCGCTGCTTAGGGCGATTTTAAAGGCCTTATAGGCAATCGCCAATCCACCGAGATCGCCAATGTTCTCACCCAATGTAAAGGCTCCATTGACGTGGATGTCGGGGGTGCTTTCAGGTGAGAGCGCATCGAATTGCTGAACTAGAACTGCGGTGAGCTCTTCAAACTTTGCGCGGTCTTCATCGCTCCACCAATCGACCATATTTCCATCGCCATCGTATTTAGAGCCTTGATCATCAAAGCCATGTCCAATCTCGTGGCCAATGACTGCACCAATGCCGCCGTAATTAGCGGCCATGTCAGCTGATAAGTCGAAGAATGGTGGCTGCAAGATGGCGGCAGGGAAGACAATTTCGTTGGCCAGAGGGTTGTAATAGGCGTTGACCGTTTGTGGAGTCATATGCCATTCGTCGCGATCGACGGGGGCGCCAATCTTTGCGATTGCATAGGCATGATCGAATTCTGCGATGCGCCAGAGATTGCCAATAAGGTCACTGGCTGATATTTCAAGGGTTGAATAATCACGCCACTTATCGGGGTAGCCAATCTTGGGAGTGAATTTTGTGAGCTTCTCTAAAGCCTTAGCTTTGGTCACTTCAGACATCCATGGAAGATCGATGATGCTGAGGCGATAGGCCTCGAGAAGATTGCCGACCAGAATATTCATCTCTGACTTTGCTCTGGCCGGGAAATATTTTTCGACATAGACCTTGCCGATTGCCTCACCGAGGGCCCCTTGGGTCACCGAGACCCCACGCTTCCAGCGATCACGAATTTGAGGCGTTCCAGAAAGGGTCTTGGCATAAAACTCAAAGTTCTGCTGAACAATATTGTCGGTCAGAAATGCGGCGCTTGCTGAGACCAGATTGAGTTTGAGCCAAGCAACCCACAAATCACGGTTGGAATCAAAAGCACTCAGCATCGCTGAGACAGATTCGAAGAATGATGGCTCGCAGACCACAAGGCTTTCAAAGGCCTTAGAAGGGACTTTTGCATCTGTTGCCCATGTATCAAATAAGAAGTGTGGGGCAAGGCTTTCAAGCTCTACTCGGCTGTACTTGTTATAAGTCAGAGTTGCATCACGATCTTTAACTTGATCCCAATGGTGAGAGGCGATCTCAGTTTCGAGAGCCAGAATTTTGGTAGCAATCCCTGCGCCGTCAGCGATGCCGACGAGTGCTGACATCTTGGCAAGATGATCTAAGAATGCAGTGCGAATTTCAGCAAACTGCTCTTCACGATAGTAAGACTCATCAGGAAGTGAGAGCCCGCCTTGGCCTAGATAGAGAATATTGGTATTTGAATCCATAGCATCGGGATAGATAGCAGCGCCAAAAATTCCACCGATGCCGCGCATCTCAAGTCGAGCCATGACTGATATAAATTCGTGAAGATTGGAAATTGCATCGATGGCCGCAAGGTCATCAACGATCGGAGAAATTCCTCGAGCTTTAATGGCATCGGTATCCATAAAAGATTTGTAGAGGTCACCAATCTTCTGTGCCTCACCGGCTCCAGTTGCGGTTTCTATAATTTGTCGTACCTGCGCCTCGGCCGCATCGTGAAGTTTGCGAAAGATGCCATCGCTGGATCGGTCATCTGGCATCTGATATTCGCGAACCCACCCTCCGTTGTAGTGGCGGAAGAGGTCATCTTGAGGGCGGACCTTAGGGTCAAGAGAGGCGCTATCGATTCCAGATGTAAGGCTCATGTCATCCAATTCAGGTTCAGTCAAAGTAATTGAAAGTTCAACGTATTCTACTTCTGCCGTACACTGGCGCGCATGGCAGGGCAAAACGCTACAACACCCCGATGGCTAAACCCTGCCGAAATGAAGGCTTGGCGTCGTTACATCATCGCCAGCAGGCGTCTGATTGAAGCTCTTGAATACGATCTTGCGGCGCATGAACTGTCGATGCCCGATTATGAAGTCTTAGCACAACTGAGCGATGCTCCAGGGCGCAGAATGCGAATGAGCGAATTGGCCGAAGTTGCCATGCTCTCAAGATCGCGTCTTTCTCACCGGATCAAGGTGATGGAGAAGGCGGGGTGGGTCAAGCGTGAAGCCTGCACGGAAGATAAGCGGGGATTCTTCGCCGTCATGACGACTCAGGGATGGAAGGCGATTGTGGCCGCTGCCCCAGACCATGTAGAAAGTGTGCGATCTCGTTTTATCGACCACTTAAGCCAGAATGATCAAAGAGTTCTCTCTGAAATTTTCAACAGAGTCACTCAATCGCTTAAAGAGAGCCCGCTTGAGGATTAAAGAGGATTAAAAAAATCTTATTAAAATTTCAAATGTAGGCAGAAATAAAAAACCCCACCAGTTGCCTGGCGGGGTTTTTTATAAGAAGTAAATTACTTAGCCTTCTTAGCTGCCTTCTTGCGCTTCTTTGGAGCAGCTGTCTTAGCTGCTGCCTTCTTGCGCTTCTTTGGAGCAGCCTTCTTAGCTGCTGCCTTCTTGCGACGCTTCGGAGCAGCCTTCTTTGCAGCTGGCTTAGCAGCTGCCTTCTTGCGACGCTTCTTTGGAGCAGCTGTCTTAGCTGCTGCCTTCTTGCGACGCTTCGGAGCAGCCTTCTTAGCAGCTGCCTTCTTGCGACGCTTTGGTGCAGCTGCCTTTACAGCAGCCTTCTTGCGCTTCTTTGGAGCTGCTGTTTTAGCAGCTGCCTTCTTGCGCTTCTTTGGAGCAGATTTCTTAGCTGCAGCCATGTGTTTATCTCCTAATCGGAAGGGTTCGGATCCGTCACCCAAACCTGTTTCGTGGATAAGTGTGACGGAATATAGAAAAAAATACCACTACATAGCGAGAAAAATTGTAGTGCGTGTCGCTAATTATTTTTTTGCATTTTTCGTGCTCTTACGCAAAATTAGCAAGAAATTTTTGCGAAAATTCCACCCATCACTAAAAAAGTTAAGAAATTTCTCGATTTTTACGAATTTCGCGTTCTCGGAGAGCAAATTCGTTCGTTTGCACGTCGTATTTTCTAAATTTCGGGAGAAATATTGCCAAAATCGCGACCACAAGGATGCAGATGAGTCCTCCGGAGGTTACTGAAAACGAGAGGGTAGTAGCTGCTGCCATTGAAGCCGCTCTGAGTTGTCCGGCTAATGGACCCACTGAGTAGGAGAGCATTTCGATGCCTGCTAGTCGTCCCCGATATTCATCAGGGATTGTCTGGTTCCAAATGTTGTCTCGGAATAGCCCACTGACCATATCCGATCCACCGGCGATAGTTAAGAAAATCAAAATCAAGATTAGGGAATTAGTTAAACCGGATGCAGCTATCGCCAACCCCCATCCCATGGCGGCTAAAATTATCGCTCTCCCGTGGAAGCGATAGGTGCGAATCCACCCAGAGGTCAAGGTAACTATTACCGCCCCGACAGTTCCGGCGGCATAGAACAACCCAAGCGCCCACGGTGCTGCGATTTCATCTGCCCAAAATGGAAAGAGAGCATTGGGCATTGCAAAGAACATTGCGGCCAAATCTATTAAGTAAGTACCCATCAAATCTTGGCGGCTTAGCGCATATTTCACACCAGCAAATAATGCTGCCAGAGATGGCTTTTCAGCGCTTTGGGAAGGAGCCACTGCGCCAACGCGCGCAAGAAATAGAAGTGAAATCAGATACGTGGCGATATCTAAACCATAACCCACGGAGATGGAAAAGGTTGAAAAAATTATGCCGCCGATAGTTGGCCCCAAGATAACTCCGACTTGTCCTCGCAAACTCATCAAGGCGCTGGCAGATGGTAGATCGGCATGGCTAACCAGTCGCGGCAAAATTGCATTCATGCTCGGCCTTTGAAGACCATCGACTATCGCGAAGAGGGCGGCGATTATGTAAATCACCAAGACCTTGGGTTCCCGCAATGAGGAATTCAGAAGTAGGGCAAAGACTAGAACTAGAGCTGCTGCCTCCGTTGCCCAGATCATCTTCTTGCGATCGACCGAATCGGCTAGCACCCCACCGTAGAGTCCAAAGACAATCAGTGGGACTATTTCAACAACCCCAAGAAGTCCCACCGCCAGGTAAGAACCCGTAATTTCTTTAAGCTGAAATGGAAGAGCAACATAGGTAATCATCGATCCCAGATAGGAGACCATCCCGGCCGCCCACAAATTTCGAAAATCTGGATATTTTCTTAAGGGGGTTAGGTCGATTGTTAACTTTGCCACGGATTACCTTAACTCTTAGTGGAAAGTCTGGGCCTCTGAAGGGAAGTGGCCAGATCGAACTTCATCAGCAAATTCTTGGGTGGCGGCCAACAGTTCGGCTCTCATATTTCTATATGCCTTTGCAAGTTTTGGGGGGCTGGCTGTAAAGCCGGCCATATCTGTCCAGACTAAAACTTGAGCATCGCATGCAACGCCTGCGCCAATGCCGATAGTCGGAATAGAGAGAGCGGCGGTAATTCTGGCTGCAAGTTCTGCCGGAACGAGTTCGAGGACGACTGCGAAGGCTCCAGCTTTTTCAAGGGCGAGCGCAGCCTCAAGAACTGCATCCCCATCGGTGCGACCTTGAACTCGGTAGCCACCTAATTGATGAAGTGATTGAGGAGTAAGCCCCAGATGGCCCATGACGGGAATTCCAACAGAGGTTAATTTTTCAACAGTTGCAAGGTGGGCGCCTTCAAGTTTGACCGCCATTGCCCCTGCCTCTTTAAAGAATCTAGTCGATGTGGCAAGTGCTTGCTCGGGCGAAGATTCATATGAACCAAAGGGAAGGTCGGCAACAACAAGTGCGAGCTTTGATCCACGAACAACTGCGCGGGTTAAAGGAATCAGATCATCGACTTTGACCGGGATGGTGTTCTCTTCGCCTAAAAAGTTATTGCCGGCGCTATCGCCAACGAGAAGAACGGGAATTCCTGCCTCATCGAAGATAGAAGCGGTCATCTGTTCGTAGCTGGTGAGCATCGCCCATTTCTCGCTGCGCTCTTTGGCAGCTCGAAGGTCGAGGATCGTGACGCGTCGATGGGATGCGCCGCCGTACAGGGTGGTCGATGTAGACATTTTCTTCTCCTGCCTCGAAGCCGCATCTGCGGTCCCCGGGTCGACACATATGCTACTCCCGATACTCTTGAACAATGAAGTTGCGTTTGGCGCTAGCCCAAATAAACCCCACCGTGGGTGAGCTTGCGGGCAATGCTGGGCTCATTAAGCAAGGCACCGATCAAGGGCATGCTGCAGGTGCACACGTTGTCATCTTTCCCGAGATGGTACTGACCGGTTATCCCGTAGAAGATTTAGCGCTACGTCCTTCTTTTCAGCTAGCAAGCCAGAAAGCAATTGCTCAATTGGCCAGCGAACTCAACCCCGACATTGTTTCTATCGTTGGTTATCTCGATACAACGGTGACGAGTGACGGATTTACCAAGCCGCAGAATATGGTCGCCGTCATTTCTGGTGGGCAAATCAAGGCGCGCTATGCAAAGTGCCACCTTCCTAATTACGGCGTCTTCGATGAATTCCGAAACTTTGTGCCCGGTGATGCCACCTTGGTTGTTCGAATCCACGGCGTTGATATCGGTATCGCAATCTGCGAAGACTTATGGATTGATGGCGGAATCACCGCCCAACTAGCTGCTCGTAAGCCAGGGCTTGTGATTGTGCCTAATGGTTCACCGTACGAGCGGGCTAAGGATGATGTGCGCCTTGCTCTTGTGAGAGAACGCGCTCGCCAAGCGAAGGCTCCTCTTGCCTACATCAATATGACTGGTGGGCAAGATGATCTTGTCTTTGATGGCGACAGTATTGTTGTTGGAGCAGATGGCGCGTTGATTGCTCGTGCTCCACAATTTGAAGATGGCGTGATGCTCGTTGATGTCGACGTTGCTACGGGGACATCGAAGCCCGATGTTGTGATTTCAGAGAGCGCGGTCATTCTTGGAAAAGAGTTGGTTCCAACAATTGCCGAGCGCCTTGGGGACGAAGAAGAAGTATGGAATGCAATTGTTGTTGGACTGCGTGACTATGTGCAAAAGAATGGATTTAAATCTGTCCTGATTGGACTATCGGGAGGCATTGATTCAGCCCTCGTAGCGGCTTTAGCCGTTGATGCCCTGGGGCCAGATCGCGTTCATGGCGTTGGCATGCCAAGTAAGTATTCATCAGATCACTCGATTGCAGATGCAGAATTAATGGCCAAGAACACTGGCCTTGGATTTCGAATTATCGAGATTCAGAAGATGGTCGATGCCTTTAAGCAACAGGTAGAACTGACGGGTCTTGCTGAGGAAAACCTACAGGCGAGAGTTCGTGGAACTACCTTGATGGGACTATCTAATCAATTTGGCCACTTAGTTCTTGCAACCGGAAATAAATCTGAACTGGCTTGCGGATATTCAACTTTGTATGGAGATGCAGTTGGCGGCTATGCGCCCATTAAAGATATTTACAAGACAGATGTGTGGGCGTTGGCGCGTTGGCGCAATCAAGTAGCAAAGGCAGCCGGTGAAGTTGCACCAATTCCTGAACGTTCCATCACCAAGGAACCCTCTGCTGAACTACGCCCTGATCAAAAGGATTCAGATTCACTTCCTGAATATGAAATCCTAGATAAAGTCTTGATGGCTTACGTGGATGAAGATATGGGTCGCGATGCTCTGGTTGCTGCAGGATTTGATCACGACCTTGTGGCGCGAGTGATTTCAATGGTCGATCGGGCTGAATATAAAAGGCGCCAATATCCGCCGGGCACCAAGGTTTCAAAGCGTGCTTTTGGCAAAGATCGCCGCCTGCCAATGACTTCAAGCTGGCGGGAAGTCTGAATTCTGTAACACTGCCGTAACGTCGGTTTGGCACGATATAGCCATGTCCCCACAGAGTGAAAACATCAGCAAGCAGCAAGAGTTTGTTCTTCGTACAACTGAAGAACGCGATATTCGTTTTATTCGACTTTGGTTTACCGACATTCTTGGCACGCTCAAGTCTGTAGCGATTGCACCTGCAGAACTTGAGAATGCATTTGAAGAAGGCATTGGCTTTGATGGTTCTGCGATTCAAGGATTTGCTCGAGAATCAGAGTCGGATATGTTGGCAAAGCCAGATCCTGCAACATTTACGATCTTGCCATGGCGTGCTGAAGCACAAGGTGCGGCTCGTATCTTCTGTGACATCACTCTTCCAAGCGGTGAACCATCACCTGCTGACCCACGCAATGTTCTGCGTCGAACCTTAGATAAGGCGGCGAAGATGGGTTACACCTGTTACACGCATCCAGAGATTGAATTCTTTCTCTTTAAATCAGAGCCAGAAAAAGGCGTTGCGCCAGTTCCTGTAGATCAAGGGGGATATTTCGATCACACACCTGCAGTTGTTGGCCATGATTTCAGACGTCAAGCAATTACCTTGCTTGAGGCAATGGGGGTCTCCGTTGAATTTAGCCATCATGAAGGCGCTCCTGGTCAGCAAGAAATCGATCTTCGTTATGCAGATGCATTAAGTACTGCAGATAACATCATGACTTTTCGCCATGTCATTAAGGAAGTTGCGCTCAATCAAGGGTTCTATGCATCCTTTATGCCAAAACCATTTACCGATCACCCAGGCTCTGGAATGCATACACACGTCTCGCTCTTTGAAGGCGAGAAGAATGCATTTTATGATTCCAACGCCGAGCTCAATCTTTCACCGGTAGGTCGCCAATTCATTGCAGGAATTTTAAAGCACGCCGCAGAGATAACGGCTGTGACAAATCAGTGGGTTAACTCTTATAAGCGTTTGCAAGGTGGGGGAGAAGCGCCGTCAACTATTTCGTGGGGACATAACGACCGCGGGGCCCTGGTTCGAATCCCGATGTATAAACCCAATAAAGAGAATTCGACGCGTATTGAATTCCGTTCTCCAGATTCAGCATGTAATCCATATCTTGCCTATGCAGTGATGCTTGCTGCCGGACTTAAAGGTATTGAAAAGAAGTATGTACTCAAACCATCAACAGATACTGAGCTGCTACCTTCAAATTTGGAAGAGGCAATTACTGTGATGGAGAAGAGCGAACTCGTGCGCGAAACCCTAGGTGAGCACGTCTTCGAATATTTCCTTCGCAATAAGCGTGCTGAGTGGCAGGACTATCGCCGTCAGGTCAGCGCCTACGAATTAGATCGTTATTTACCAGTGCTGTAAAAGCGCTCTTTAACCCTGAATTAAGGCGTGCGAGAGTAGTCTTGGGATATGGCTAAAGAAATTAATACTCAGAAAATTCGTCGCTACAACGTAATCGCGGGTGTTTTCCACCTCGTGCAGATGGTGGCGGTACTCGCACTATCAAGTGACTTTACCTTGCCGATTGTTGCCCGTTACATGGCAGGGCCTCCGGGAAGCGTCTTTGCGCAACCTGTGACTCTGCTCGAAGCGCCCATCGGCGCCACCGTTGCAATCTTTTTAGGACTCTCTGCCTTTTTCCACTTCCTTGTTGCTAGTCCACAATTTTTCGGTCGCTACAGAGCAGGACTTGCCGCACATCGCAACTACTTCCGTTGGGTTGAGTACTCAATCAGCTCATCAGTAATGATTGTTTTGATTGCGCTCATCACCGGAGTCTCTGACGTTGTTGCAATCATCGCACTCTTTGGCGTGAACGCGTCGATGATTCTCTTTGGTTGGTTGCAGGAGAAGTATGAAGAACCAGGTAACGGCGGCTGGCTTCCTTACATATTTGGATGTATTGCAGGAGCAGTTCCATGGATCGCACTCTTGTTCTATGTCCTTGCTATCGGTGGCCCAGGTGATACCAAGGCTCCTGCATTTGTCTATGGCATTGTTCTCTCAATTTTTATTCTCTTTAATACCTTTGCAATCGTGCAGTACCTTCAATATAAGAAGGTCGGCAAGTGGTCAGATTATTTGCGCGGCGAGAAGACCTATATAACCCTCTCGCTTGTTGCTAAATCTGCACTTGCTTGGCAGATCTTCTCGGGCACCTTGATTCCGCCCCAGTAAGCCACCTTGATTCAATAAGCCCCCACCTTGATTCAATAAGCATGGACGGGCTATCCTGTAGCCCTCATGAAGCTCCGCGGACTCCTCCTTATCCGCCGTAGCGAGGCCTAGGTCCGAAACGTAAAAGTTTCGGCCGAAGAGATTGACCGGTCTCCTCGCTGCGGAGTTTGGTGTTGCCGGTAAACACCTTCGACAAACCAAAGTAATAAGGAGCAGATAAATGAATTTCCCACAGCAAAAGCCTTCGAAGATGCCGGTGCATCGTTATTCACCATTTATTCCTGTTGAACTCGAAGATCGCACATGGCCAAGTAAGACGATGGTCAAAGCGCCACAGTGGTGTTCTGTCGATCTTCGCGACGGCAATCAAGCCCTGATCGATCCCATGGATACTCCTCGCAAGCTAGCAATGTTTAAGTTGCTCGTTTCAATGGGTTACAAAGAGATTGAGGTAGGTTTCCCATCTGCGTCCCAGACCGATTTCGATTTTGTCCGCAAAATTATCGATGAAGATTTAATCCCAGACGATGTCGTGATTCAGGTACTGACCCAAGCACGCGAGCCGCTCATCCGTCGTACTTATGAATCTATCAAGGGTTCAAAGCAAGCGATCATCCATCTCTATAACTCGACCTCTACCTTGCAACGCCGAGTGGTCTTTGGTCTTGATAAAGATGGAATCAAGAAGATTGCAACAGATGCTGCTCAGCTCTGCCTTGAATTAGTGTCGACAGTACCTGAGACCAAGATTTCATTTGAATATTCACCAGAGTCATATACGGGCACAGAGCTCGAATTTGCTGTCGAGGTATGTAATGCGGTGAACGATATTTGGAAGCCAACTTCACAATGGAAGACGATTATGAATCTTCCAGCAACTGTTGAGATGGCAACACCGAATGTCTATGCCGATTCGATTGAGTGGATGTGTCGCAACCTCACCAATCGCGAGAACGTAATCGTTTCACTTCACCCACATAACGATCGTGGAACTGGAGTAGCTGCTGCAGAGCTTGGCTACTTAGCGGGTGCCGATCGCATCGAAGGAACGCTCTTCGGTAACGGAGAACGGACCGGAAATGTTTGCTTAGTAACCCTTGGTATGAACTTGGTTTCTCACGGCATTGATCCACATATTGATTTCAGTGATATCGATGAAATCCGCCGCACAGTTGAATACGGCAACCAACTTCGTGTTCCTGAGCGCCATCCCTATGGCGGCGACCTTGTCTTTACAGCGTTCTCTGGTTCACACCAAGATGCAATCAAGAAGGGCTTTGAGCATTTAGAGCGCGATGCAAAGGCTGCAGGCAAGAGCGTTGATGATCACACATGGGCTGTTCCTTACTTGCCGATCGATCCTAAAGATGTTGGTCGCTCCTACGAAGCTGTTATTCGCGTGAACTCACAATCAGGTAAAGGTGGAGTTGCATACCTGATGAAGAATGAACATTCACTCGATCTTCCACGTCGCCATCAAATTGAATTCTCTAAGATTGTTCAGGCAAAGACAGATGTCGAGGGCGGTGAAGTCACAGCAGAACAGTTGTGGCATATCTTCGAAGATGAATACTTGCCAACGGATGCTGCTCCAAATCAGAATCAAACCTGGGGACGTTTCCGTCTTAAGGGAATGTCACAAGTTTCTGTGATGGGTGAAGATGTTCAACTCACCGTCAAGATGACAGATCGTGGTGTAGCAATAGAACTTGCAGGAACTGGTAATGGGCCCATTGCAGCGTTCTGTCACATTTTGCAGAACTATGGCGTTGATGTTCGCGTTCTGGATTTCAGCGAGCACGCACTTTCTTCAGGAGGGGATGCATCCGCTGCTGCCTATCTGGAGTGCGCTATTGCAGGAGATGTCTTTTGGGGAGTCGGAATCGACCCCAATACAACGACTGCTTCTCTTAAAGCGGTCGTGTCTGCAATCAATCGCGCTATTCGCTAACTATCGTACGCAGTATGTCTGCTCATCAATCCAAGCTCTACCGTGATGAGGCAATCATTCTGCGCACACAAAAGCTTGGCGAGGCAGATCGCATCATCACGCTGCTGACAAAAGAGCACGGTCGAATTCGTGGTGTAGCAAAAGGCGTACGTCGTACTATGTCTAAATTTGGTGCACGCCTTGAACCTGGAAGTCACGTTGATATCCAAATGCACTCAGGCAAGACCTTCGACACCATCACGCAAGTTGAAGCGATTATGAATTATGGCGAGGCCCTGACGGGTGATTACCAGCGCTGGACAATTGCACATGCAATTCTTGAAACGGCAGAGCGTTTTACTCAACAAGAAGAAGAACCTGCTCCACAAGAATTCAACCTTGTAGTCGGTGGCATGAAGGCACTTGCTGAGAACCGTTTTGACTCATCACTCATTCTTGATGCCTACCTTCTGCGCTCTCTATCTATCGGCGGCTATGAACCTTCAATGACTGCTTGTTCACGATGTGAAAAACCTGGACCTCACCGCTACTTCTCTTTAGTCGGCGGTGGATCAGTCTGTATGGATTGCAGGCCATCGGCATCGGCTACAGCATCGGCGCAGGCGTTAGCGTTAATGCAGGCGCTACTAAACGGCGATTGGGAATTTGCTGAAAAGAGCGAAGGTCGACATCGTCGAGAGGCTAGTGGTTTGGTCACTGCCTATCTACAATGGCATCTTGAACGTGGACTTCGCAGTTTGCCTATGGTCGAAAGGGCATAATGACCCGATATGAGTGAGAAGATTGTGATTCCACAACACATTGCGATTGTGATGGATGGCAATGGTCGTTGGGCAAAAGAACGTGGCTTACCTCGCACAGCAGGACATGAGGCTGGCGAAAAAGTTCTCTTTGATATTGTGGAAGCATGTATTGAATTCGGCGTAAAAGAAGTCAGCGCCTATGCATTCTCTACAGAGAACTGGAAGCGCAGCCCCGAAGAAGTGAAATTCTTGATGGGCTATAGCCGAGAAATGCTGCGCACGCGCAGGGATCGCCTTAACGAGATGGGCGTAAAGATTCAATGGCTAGGGCGTCCACAAAAACTATGGAAATCTGTCATTTCAGAGCTTGAAGAGGCGCAAGAGTTAACGAAGAAGAATAAGAAGTTGACGCTGAATATGTGCGTTAATTATGGAGGCCGCGCTGAGATTGTAGATGCCGCAACTGCGCTAGCGCGGGATGTAAAACGCGGCAAAGTGAAAGCAGATTCAATAACTGAAAAGACTTTAGAGAAGTATCTCTATTCACCAAAGATGCGCGATGTTGATATGTTCCTGCGTTCATCTGGCGAGCAACGCACCAGTAACTTCTTGCCATGGCAATCGTCTTATGCCGAATTCATCTTTATGGATGTTCTATGGCCAGATATGACGCCAAAGCTATTATGGAAAGCTATCGAAATTTATTCAGGGCGTGAGAGAAGGTTCGGCCGCGCGTAGTTAGCATTTACTGCAGAGTCCAAAAATTTCAGCAGTGTGGCCCACCTCCCGAAAGCCATGTTCCTCAGCCATCATTTTTGCCCATTTTTCAATTGCACCGCCTTCAATTTCTACGGTATTACCGCAACCTTTGCATACTAAGTGGTGGTGATGGGCTTCACCACAAAGTCGGTAAATGGCTTCACCATCTTCGCGTCGTAGGACATCAACAATTTGATCATTGACCAGGCTCTGAAGTGAGCGATAGACAGTTGTAAGACCAATGCTCTCGCCTTCGCGCTGCATTAGTCGATACACCTCTTGGGCACTAGCGAAACCGCCGGCGCGTTCTAAGGTACTAAGAACTCGTGGGTTTGATCGAGACATGGAAGTTATTCCATTCCGTGCAAGAAGCCCACAAGCGACCACATGACAAGGACCCCAAGAATTGTTGCCAAAATTGTGTAGCGGGACGAATGTCGTGAATGAGCTTCAGGCAGGATGTGCGAAGTCGCAAGGTAGATAACAATTCCGGCAAAGAGAGCGAGATAGAGACCAACGAAGTTGTCATTAACAGCAAAGCTTGAACCTAGTGCAGCACCACCAATGCGGGCTACAGCATCGAGACCAAGAAGCCAAACACCTTTCTTGCCCCATGATCCATTTTTGACTAAGAACGACACAGTGTTGAGCCCATCAGAGAATGCATGTACTAACAATGCGATAAAGACGGCGACGCCAAGATTATTACTTACAGAAAATGCGACACCGAGAGCAACGCCATCGAGAAATACGTGACCTCCCATGGCTAGTGCGCCAAATGTTCCTGCAATGGAAGATGAGTGGTCATGGTCGTGGCCGTAATCAGATTCGGCCGGTTCGTGTGAACCGAAAATCTGCTCATAGAAATGCAAGAGCAAGAAACCGGCTACGAGTGCAATTGAGGCAGCAGGTGCATGAAGAAATTCCTGAGTGTTAAGTTGGAAAATCTCCGGAAGAAGATCGAAGGCCACGAGACCAAGAAGAAGTCCAGCCGATAGCCCAAGTACGAGATGGAGTCGATCCTTTGACTTAATTGCTAAGTAGCCGCCTGTGGAGGTGGCGATGGCGGTCGATGCCGCCAAAATGATTGCGATATTCATGGAATTACCGTACCATAAATGAAAATGATTGTCATTTTCATACACCTCCACCATAGGCTCAACCCATGATCGCTATAGCTCGTTTCCAGGTTCCGATGAGCGAATCAACCTCTTTCCGCTCAGAGATTGAGCTTGTCCGCGATGTACTGGCTGAGGCCGCAGGTTTCATCTCGGCTTCTATTGGCCAGAACCTAGATGACCCAACGTTATGGGTTCTGGCAACTACGTGGGAGAACGTTGGTTCCTATCGCAGAGCGCTGAGTTCCACTCGCGCAAAGTTAGAAGCGATTCCAATCCTCGCTCGTGCAATTGATGAGCCCGGAGCGTACGAGTAAGAAGTGCCTACGAGATAAACTAAATCCACGATTGCAACGCCCGTTGCTTTTCGCCGACAGCCAGCCGGACTAGCTCCATTTCACCGGCTAAGTAAATTAGCCGGATGAGGATTAAAAGATGGCCCTAGATCGTTTAGAAAATATTGTTTCGCTCTCAAAGCGACGCGGATTTGTATTCCCCTCATCTGAAATTTATGGTGGCCTTCGCGCCTCTTGGGATTACGGCCCTCTCGGTGTTGAGCTTAAAAACAATGTAAAGCGCCAGTGGTGGAAATCAATGGTCATGGGTCGCGAAGATATTGTCGGTATTGATTCTTCAGTAATTTTAGCTCGCGAAGTATGGGAAGCATCTGGTCACGTTGCAACATTTAGCGATCCTCTGACTGAATGTACTTCGTGCCATAAGCGATATCGCGCAGATCATCTAGAAGAAGCCTATGAAGCAAAGCACGGAAAAGCGCTGGCCTCCCTTGCAGATATGAACTGCCCTGCGTGTGGAAATAAGGGTCAATTTACAACTCCGAAGCAATTCTCTGGCCTGCTTAAGACCTACCTTGGGCCAGTTGAAGATGAATCCGGGCTTGCATATTTGCGCCCAGAAACTGCACAAGGAATTTTTATTAACTTTGATCAAGTGATGACAACCTCGCGTAAGAAGCCACCATTTGGAATCGGCCAGATTGGTAAATCTTTCCGTAATGAAATTACCCCAGGAAACTTTATATTCCGTACTCGGGAATTCGAGCAGATGGAGATGGAATTCTTCGTCGTCCCAGGAACCGATGAAGAGTGGCATCAATACTGGATTGATACGCGCCTTGCCTGGTATATCGATCTAGGAATTAATCCAGATCGCCTTCGTATCTTTGATCATCCAAAAGAGAAGTTGTCGCACTATTCAAAGCGCACTGCAGATATTGAATACAAGTTCGAATTTAGCGGCACTGAATGGGGTGAGCTCGAAGGTATTGCTAACCGCACAGACTTTGACCTAAAAGCGCACTCGGCTGCATCTGGAAAAGATCTCTCCTATTTTGATCAAGAGAAGAACGAACGTTGGACTCCATTTGTCATTGAACCTGCAGCTGGTGTGGACCGTTGCACGCTCACATTTATGATGGATGCGTATACAGAAGATGAGGCACCTAACTCAAAGGGCGAGATGGAAAAGCGCGCTGTGATGAAGTTTGACCACCGTCTAGCCCCCGTCAAAGCTGCAGTTCTTCCACTTTCACGGAATGCGGATCTTTCTCCTAAGGCTCGTGATCTAGCGGCACAACTACGTAAAAACTGGAATATTGATTTTGATGATTCAGGTGCAATTGGCCGCCGTTATCGTCGTCAAGATGAAATCGGTACTCCGTACTGCATCACTATCGACTTTGAGACTCTTGAGGATCAAGCGGTCACCATTCGTGATCGCGACACAATGGCGCAAGAGCGAATTGGAATTGATCAGGTAGAAGCATGGCTAGCGCCACGACTACTCGGCTGCTAGATCCCCTACAACTCCCACTCAAAGATGGAGTCCATCTCGTAGACCCACCGGTTGTTCTTGCACCAATGGCTGGAATTACCAATGCTGCATTTCGCATGCTCTGCCGCGAACAAGGAGCTGGGTTATTTGTCTCTGAGATGGTGACTGCTCGCGCATTGCTAGAACGAATCCCTGAAACGCTGCGCATGATCGAACCAGGTGCAGGCGAATGGCCACGTTCGGTGCAGCTCTATAGCGTTGATCCGCATCATATGAGTGAAGCTGTCAAGATGATCGGCCGTGAAAATTTGGCTGACCACATTGATATGAACTTTGGATGCCCAGTTCCTAAAGTAACCCGCAAAGGCGGGGGAGCGGCCCTTCCCTATAAACGAAATCTCTTTCGCGAGATTGTGAAAGCTGCCGTAGAAAGTGCGAAGCCGTATGGAATACCGGTGACGGTAAAGATGCGGATAGGTATTGATACCGATCATCACACTTACTTAGAGGCTGCTAAATCTGCTGCCGATCTCGGCGTTGCGTGGGTGGCACTTCATGCACGTACCGCCCAACAGATGTATGAAGGAAAAGCTGATTGGTCTGCAATAAAGAATTTAGTTGAACATTTGAAACCAACAGGGGTTCCAGTTCTTGGTAATGGCGATATCTGGTCAGGAGCCGATGGCGTTGAAATGGTGCGCCAAACCGGGTGTGCAGGAGTCGTTGTTGGCCGCGGCTGTCTTGGACGCCCCTGGCTCTTTGCGGACTTGGTAGATGCATTCAACGGTGGAGACCATCAAGTTTTGCCAACTCTCTTTGAAGTCAGAGAAGTGATGTATCGCCATGGAGAGCTGATTACCGATTACTTTGAATCAGAAGATCGAGGATGTCGTGATCTTCGCAAACATATGGCCTGGTATCTCAAGGGTTTCCGAGTTCCATCTGAAATGCGTCGCCAATTTGGAATGGTGGGCTCTTTAAAAGAACTCCGCTCATTGTTGGATCAATTAGATAATCAGCCATATCCAATCGAAATAGGAGATAAGCCACGAGGGCGCACAAGCAGTGGACGCGCGCCTACTCTGCCCGATGGCTGGCTCAATGATCCGGATGAGATGATTCATCTGGATGCTGAAGATATGTTCTCCGGCGGCTGATGTTTAAATTAATTCGTAGGCTTATCACTTTGGTCTTAGTAATTGTCATTGTGATTCCTACCTACGCACTCTTTATTACCTGGAATTCAGCAAAGAACCCAACGCTACGAACAGAAGCTGACGTCATTGTCGTGCCAGGTGCTGCACAATTAAACGGAGCTCCTGGAGATGTACTGCTTGCACGTCTTCTCGAAGCTAAGAGATTAAAAGATGCAGGTTACGCCCCACTGATTATTACAGTTGGTGCAGGTGCTCCGGGAGATCGAACAACTGAGGCAGCAGCCGGACGCTATTGGTTAATCCATCACGGAATAAGTAAGCAGCAGGTTATTTCACTCCCCGTTGGACGCGATACTTTAGGTCAAACACGGGCATATATCCAAGAGATGAAGAATCGAAAGTTAACGACGGTAATAATTGCAACCGATGCCTATCACTGTCAGCGCACAATCACTATGGCTGATGACTTTGACGCTGATGCAACGTGTTCACCAGTGCAGACAGGCCCTAATACTCTGGAAAAATCTCGTTACCGCTATTTAATTCGCGAAGCTGGGGCATATCTTGCCTACATCACTCTTGGCAGACGTGGAATTCATATTAGTGATCACCTCGCCAACGCAGGACTTGTAAGGTATGTATATGAGTTCATCAAGTAGTAGCTACAGCACCTTTGATCAAGAGCGCTTTCTTGATGAACCAGCCAAGCGCGCAGGAAGAACCGAATTTGTGCGAGATCGCGCACGCGTTATCCATTCCGCAGCCCTTCGACGATTAGCTGCAAAGACACAAGTAGCTGTTCCATGGGAGAACGATTTCCAACGTACGCGCCTTGCCCACTCACTTGAATGTGCACAGATTGGTCGCGAACTCGGTGAATCTCTCGGTGCCGATCCTGATCTACTCGATACCGCCTGCCTATCGCACGATATGGGCCATCCGCCATTTGGTCACAACGGAGAAGAAGCGCTGGCTGAAGTTGCTGAACCGTGTGGTGGCTTTGAAGGAAATGCCCAGAGTTTTCGTTTACTTACTCGCATCGAAGCAAAGACAGTCGATGCAAACGGTAAAAGCTTAGGCCTTAACCTGACTCGAGCATCTCTTGATGCAGCAACAAAATATCCATGGCCACGCGCAGAAAATCCGCGCAAGTTCGGTGTGTACGACGACGACACAGAAATATTTAACTGGGTTCGCCAAGGCGCGCCTGCAGGTCGCAAATGCATTGAAGCCCAGATTATGGATTGGTCAGATGATTGCGCATATTCAGTGCATGATCTTGAAGATGCGATTTTTTCAGGGCAGGTAAAGGTAAAGAATTTTGATAACGATTTCGACATACTCTATACAGAGATGGTCGCAAGCTATGGAAGCGATGCCACCAAGGAAGAGGCAGCAGCAGCTTTAACTCGACTGCAGCAACTTTCTTGCTGGCCAGTTAATTTTGACCGTAGCCATCGATCACTTGCTCGCCTTAAAGATTCAACATCGCAACTGATTGGCCGCTTTGTACTTGCTGCAGAGCTAGAAACCCGCAAAGTTCATGGCAATGGACCATTGACTCGATATATCGCTAATTTAGAGATTCCTCGCGAGCAAAAAGTAGAAGTAGATTTTCTTAAATCCATCGCAGGCCATTATTTGATTAGCGCTGCTGCATCTCAAGAGCGATATGCCAAGCAGAAGGTAGTTATTCATGAGTTGGTAGAGATGCTCTTTAAGGCAGCCCCACAGGAGTTAGATCCCATCTTCGGCGAAGATTGGAAGATTGCGAACAGTGATGCTCAACGTCTACGGGTAGTTGTTGACCAGATTGCTAGCCTGAGCGACCCCGGGGCCTATGCGCTCCATGCACACCTTTCAGAGCGTCGCTAAGGTTAGTTTATGAGCGGTCGTATCAAGGCAGATGACATTGTGTATGTGCGCGAACACGCGCATATCGATGAAGTCGTCTCTGCAGCTGGCGTAGCCCTGAAGAACGCGGGTGGTGGCCAGAAGAAAGGTCTATGCCCCTTTCATGATGAGAAATCACCGTCATTTCATGTCACTCCTTCCAAAAATTACTACCACTGCTTTGGCTGTGGCGTTGGTGGAGATGTCATCGACTTTATGATGAAGACAGAACATTTAAGTTTTACAGAAACTATCGAACGCCTTGCATCGCAGATTGGTTACACCCTCCGCTATGAAGAGGGCGGTCCAGCGCAACCCACATCGAAGCGATCGAGACTTTATGCAGCAAATCTTGAGGCAGCTAAGTTTTATCAAGATTTACTTAATACATCCGCTGATGCAACCCACGCTCGCGACCTATTAACTAAACGTGGATTTGAAAAGAGCGCCTGCGATTCCTTCGGCGTTGGATATGCACCACAAGGCTGGGATGGCTTAACAAAACATCTTCGGGCAGCGGGATATACGATCGAAGAGTTGGAAGAAGCAGGACTATCTAAGATGGGCGAGCGTGGCCCCATCGATAAATTCCGCAATCGCATCATGTGGCCAATTAAAGATATCTCTGGTGACATTGTTGGCTTTGGTGCACGCAAATTAGCCAGCGATGAAGAGGATCAGGGCCCTAAATATCTCAATACATCTGAGACGCCCATCTATAAGAAATCTCAAGTTCTTTATGGCTTAGATATGGCAAAGAAAGATATTGCTAAGAGCCGCCAGGTCGTTGTTGTTGAAGGCTATACCGATGTCATGGCTTGTCATCTGGCAGGAATTACAACAGCCGTTGCAACATGTGGAACTGCTTTTGGAGATGACCACATTCGAATCATTCGTAGGCTGCTGATGGATGCAGATACCTTTCGAGGCGAAGTCATCTTTACCTTCGATGGCGATGCAGCTGGCCAGAAAGCTGCAATGAAGGCCTTTGGTGACGATCAAAAATTTGTAACCCAGACATTTGTCGCTGTCGAACCTGATGGGTTAGATCCTTGCGATCTTCGCCAAAATAAAGGGGATCTAGCACTGCGTGATCTAATCGCCAAGCGTGTTCCGCTCTTTGAATTTGCCATCCGTACCGAACTCAAAAAACATAACCTTGCAACCGCTGAAGGTCGAGTGAACGCTCTTAATACTGCAGCGCCGCTAGTTGCAGCAATTCGCGATAAATCACTGCGACCTGAATACATCAAATCTCTCTCTGGCTGGCTCGGTACTGAAACCGAAGTTGTAACCGCTGCGGTTAACGTTGCGCTCAAGAAAGTCACAACAACTGCGGCTGCGCTCGATGCATCAACAAGTGATAATTCTTGGCGCCCCAATCCAACTGAACCAACTTTGATGCTTGAACGTGAAGTCTTGAAGGCCAAATTGCAGATGCCAGGGTTAGTCATTGATTGGAAAACACTTGAGGATGAAGCATTCACGCACCCTGCCTATCGCGAACTTCGACGCGTTATTGACTCATTTGGTACCGAGCCCGTGCTCCTTGAAAATGTCACAGATGAACGAATGCGTCAGTTATTTACAGAATTATCTGTTGAACCCGTACGCACAGACGGTGCTGTCTCTGAGAAGTACGTTGCAAGTATCGTGGCGCGATTACGCGAAGTCTTAGTCAGTCGCAAAATTGCAGATCTCAAATCAAGTTTGCAACGCCTTAATCCAGTAGAAAATCAGGAGCAGTACAACGCAGCTTTTGCAGATTTAGTAGCGCTAGAAACCCAGAAACGTGGGCTACACGAACTCTCCATCGGTTCGCTCTAAGACGCTAAAAATCATCCATTTTGGCAGGGGTTAAGCCCTGAGGTAGAGTGTGCACTCGCATTCCCTGATAGCTCAACGGCAGAGCAGTCGACTGTTAATCGACAGGTTCTTGGTTCGAATCCAAGTCAGGGAGCAAGTCTTCGCCACATTCTCAGCTTTAAACCATATTCTCACCTCATGAACTCACTGCAAAGTATTTCTCGAGGTTCAGTGGCTGCCTGGCGCACCCAATCGCGAGCCCAACGATTACTACGAATTTTTCTTGGGATTACATGGGTGTATGCAGGGTGGGATAAGGCGAGTGATCCAGGCTTTCTCAAAGCTGGCGCACCTACTTATATCGGAACGCAATTGGCGGCCTTTGCTCAGAGTTCACCCATTGGATTTCTCTTAAATCACACGATTGAACATGCAGTCCTCGTCGGAGCATTTGTTATGATTTCAGAGTTCGCAATTAGATTCGCTACCTTATTATCTGTTGCACCAGCATCGGCTGCATTTGGTGGTTTTGCATTAGCTACCGGTCTCTGGCTTGCTAGCTCTTTTTACATAACTCCATATTTTTTTGCAAGTGATAGCGCCTATGCAATCATGTGGCTTGCATACCTTCTGCTTATGATTGGGAAACGTCGAATGCCTTCAATGAATATCGAACGCCGCGGAATACTTCGAACAGGAATTGTTGCGAGCATCGCCGTTGCTGCATCTTTTGCAGGACGAGCATTTCCTAAAGCTGGGGCTGCTACAAATGCAAGTAAATCATCGTCAAAGAGCGTAGGAAAGAAAATCATCAAATTATCAGCCTTGAAAGTGGGTAGCACTCATAATTTCATCCACTCAACACAAGGCGTGCCTTCAGTTCTATTCCGCACCAAGACGGGAGTCTTTGCATATTCTGCAATCTGTACCCACCAAGGCTGCACAGTTTCTTACCAAAAGAGTTCGAAACAGTTGGTTTGCCCATGCCATGGAGCTATATATGACCCCGCAAAAGGTGCCAAGCCAACTGCAGGGCCTACCAATACTCCACTGGCTAAGGTAAAGGTAGCCATCAGTGGCGCTTGGGTCGTCCAGGCTTAATACTTCTCCTATTCTTATAACAGGCAAATCTCAGCAAGATAGGGCAACATCATGGGTATGAAAAATATGAAGGCAGTTGGAGCATTTGTAGCAGGTATTGCTCTGGCCGGCACTCTTGCCACAGCTGCAACGACCCAAACATCTGGATCCATCAAGGCGTGCGTTAATAATAGAACGCAAGCGCTCTATCTTTCGGCAAACGGCACCTGTCCTTCTTCGCGAACCTTAATTGAAATCGGCGGGAGTGGAATGAATACCAAGGCGATTGCAGCTTTGGTGACACCTTCTGTTGTCTCAATCTCGGTCACGACTGCTTCTGGCGGCGGTACTGGTTCTGGCTCTATCTATAAGACAAGTGCAAATTCCAGCTACATCATTACCAATAATCACGTCGTTGATGCAGGGGGAGCAGACGCCACGATAGAAGTCGAAATGACAAATGGAGATATTTACCCCGCGACAATTGTGGGGCGAGATCCAGGTTATGACATTGCCGTCATTCAAATTCAAATGGGCAATCTTCCAGCTATTGCAATTGGAGATTCATCTAAAATTAGCGTAGGCGATCCGGTTCTTGCAATTGGTTCACCTCTTGGACTTTCTAGCACCGTTACAGGTGGAATTATTTCAGCGTTAAACCGTCCTGTTTCAACGGGAACGGTAGATGCGCAGTCTTATGTCAATGCTATTCAAACCGATGCAGCAATTAACCCTGGCAACTCTGGGGGAGCCCTTATCGATGCTCAAGGACGTATCATAGGAGTTAACTCTGCAATTGCAACGCTCTCATCAGGTGCATCGAGCGGAAGCATTGGACTTGGGTTCTCTATTCCGATCAATGAGGCTAAGCGTGTGATTGATGAAATTATTGCAACTGGAAACTCAACACGTCCCGTCCTTGGCGTCTACTTCGATACTACCTACACAGGAATCGGTGCGAAGATTTCCCGTCTGAGCGCGGGGGAAGGTGCCGAGAAAGCTGGAATTCCTATCGGTTCAGTTATTCGCAGTATCGATGGGATCAAGATTCCGGATACAGATACAGCAATTGTTCGAATTCGCTCTTATGCTCCAGGATCAATTGTGACTGTGGTTGTAGATCTTCCAACTGGTGGAAGTAAGACCTTTAAGGTGACTTTAGGTTCGGCTCCTTCCATCTAACACCTCTTATAGAAACGAACCTGTTATCTGAATTTAGTAGGTAGCGGATACCGTTCCTTTATGGCTCTTTTCACGCTGTAGTTATAACAGCCTAGCGCTAGCTCCGGCGCTTGGAAGGGAAGTAAAAAAGCGCGGTTTCTTAAAACCGTGTGAGCTAAATGCCTCTGCTACAGCTGTGCGCGTCATTCTCAGATCACTGGCCCTTATCAGTGCAATTGCGCTTCCACCGAATCCACCACCGACCATACGAGAACCGAGAGCACCTGCTGCAATTGATGCATCGACTGCGACATCCAATTCAGGACATGACACTTGATAATCATCGCGCAGTGAAAAATGAGATTGGTTTATCAATTTTCCAAGAGTGACAAAATCAGAGGAGCGAAGGGCTGCTACCGCTTCGAGAACTCGAGCAATTTCAGTGACAGCATGGCGGGCACGAATAAATTCAACGTCAGTAATTTTCTCTTTTTGAGCCTGGAGGTTTTCAAGAGTCAGATGACGCATAGAAGGAACGCCTAACTTTGAAGCCACAGATTCACACGAGGCCCGTCTTTCTGCGTATCCGCCGTCTGTGAGCGCATGATGGGCCTGGGTATCGATAATTAATAGCTCGAGGGATGAATCAGCAAGGTTAAAAGGCACAATTTCTGTAGTTAGATCTCGGCAATCAATCAGAAGCGCTGCACCTGCTTGACCCATCAGCGAGACAGATTGATCCATGATTCCACATGGAACTCCAACATATTCATTTTCGGCCAATTGAGTAAGTCGCGCTAAATCTTCTTTAGATTTTCCGAGCTCTAATAGTGAGTTAAGACCTATCGCTATTGAGCATTCAAGGGCTGCTGAGGAGGAAAGCCCCGCCCCTCCTGGAACTGAGCCATCAATTAAAATATCTGCACCCGTTGTTATCTTCATGCTCCAGAGAACACCAAGGACATATTTTTCCCAATCGCCGCTACTTCCAGGCTTTACATCTTTGATATCAATTGCAAAAATCTTCTCACGTCTTTGAACGGAAGCAATTCGTACCAATCCGTCGCTTCGTGAAGCAATTGCAGCGTGAGTGCGATCGGCAATAGCAAAGGGAAGTACAAAACCTTCGCTGTAATCGATATGTTCACCGATCAAATTGACTCGCCCTGGTGCTTCTGAAATTACTTCAGGTGCGCGCCCATATAGTTCTTCAAAGTTTCTCACAAGTGAGGGCATAGTTAAAGCTTTACTTCTTTAAGCTGTTGAGCAGATTGTTCCGGCCTCATATCCATAATGAATGCACCCATGGCGGATTCAGAACCAGCTAGGTACTTAAGCTTTCCAGGAGCGCGTCGCACACTTGTTATCTGCCAGTGAAGCCGCAAGAGATCGCGACCTTCTCTGACCGGAGCCTGGTGCCATGCAGCTATATAAGCCATCTCAATTTCGAAGACGCCATCGAGACGTTGCATCACTTCAATTGCAATTGCTGGGAATGAGTCACATGCAGCTGGTGCTAGTTCTGCAAGATCTGCTACAGGCTGAAGCGGAACGACGTGAATTTCAAATGGAAAGCGCGATGCATAAGGAGTGTATGCAACCCAATGTTCATTGCGTGCAATAATGCGGATTTCATCTCTGAGCTCACGTGCCAGCACATCGTCAAAGAGAATGCGGCCAGTCTTGGCGCGATGTTCGCGCGCCACATCGAGCATCTTGGTAACGCGTGGAGGAATATATGAATAGGCATAAATCTGACCATGTGGATGGGCAAGGGTGACGCCAATTTCTTCTCCACGGTTTTCAAATGGCGCGATGTGGGCAATATAGGGAAGTTGTGATAACTCAGCAGTGCGATCTCGCCACGCTTCTAGAAGCGTGCGAACTCGCTGTGGTGAAAGCGATTTAAAGTCACCTCCGTGATCGGCTGTAAAACAGATAACTTCGCACTTTCCAGCAGCAACGCCCTCATCGGTATCGGCTCCCACTAAATCAGGAAGAGCAAAATCACCATGAGGTGGACGCAGTGATGGTGAGCGATTATCAAAGACAACTACTTCAAAGTCGCTCTCTGGAATTTCAGTAAGAAGATCGCCAGTTGTAGGGCAGAGCGGACAGAGTTCTTTAGGCGGCAAGAAGATGCGACCTTGGCGGTGAGCTGCCATTGCGACCCATTCATTGACCAATGGATCAAGGCGAAGTTCACCGATCTGAGGTTGTTCTTCTTCTGGACGATGATCAGCAGCGCGGCGTTCTTGAGCTGCGGTGTCATAATAACGAATTGTGCGGCCATCATTCATGGTGCGGCTAGTGCGCACAATCCCTGCAGATAATTCGACGATTTCGTCCATAGTGCGCCTACTCTATCGTGGACTACACCCAGTTAAGGGTACGTTCAATCGCCTTCTTCCACCCTGCGTAACCTTCAGCGCGGATTTCTGCAGTTGTTGTTGCATGCCATCGGCGAGATTGTTTCCATTGCTTCTTCAATTCGTCAGTATCTCTCCAAAATCCAACTGCCAAACCTGCTGCATATGCAGCGCCCAAAGCTGTCGTTTCGGTAATCAATGGTCGTGTTATATCAAGACCCATAATGTCTGACTGCATCTGCATACACAACGAGTTAGAGGTAATTCCTCCATCAACGCGCATTTCTTGCATCGGAACTCCACTATCTGCAACCATCGCATCCATGACATCTTTAGTTTGATAACAAATCGCTTCCAGCGCAGCACGCACTAAATGTGCCTTAGTTGCAGCTCGAGTAAGTCCAACAATTACCCCACGTGCATCACTTCTCCAATAGGGTGCAAAGAGTCCAGAAAATGCAGGAACAAAGTAGACGCCGGCAGTGTCAGAAACGCTCGAGGCCAAGTTCTCTGTTTCAGCGGCGCTATTGATGATGCCAAGTTGGTCACGTAACCATTGAATTGCCGAGCCAGTTACAGCAACTGAACCTTCAAGGGCATACATGGCAGGTTGGTCACCGAATTTATAACAGACCGTTGAGAGAAGACCATTGCTGGAACGAACAATCTCGGTGCCTGTATTAAGGAGCGCAAAATTTCCAGTGCCATATGTTGTCTTTGATTCACCGCGCTCAAAGCAGACTTGCCCCACCATAGCTGCATGTTGATCTCCGAGGATTCCAGCGATAGGAACCGCTGAACCAAGGGGTCCATGTGGATCTGTGAGCGCATAAATTTCTGATGACGATTTAATTTCGGCAAGGACTGCAGCTGGAATTTCAAATCTGTCTAAAAGCAATTGATCCCACTGCAAAGTTTCCAGATCCATTAAGAGCGTGCGACTTGCATTAGTGACATCAGTTAAGTGCACGCCACCATCTACTCCGCCTGAAAGATTCCAAAGAAGCCAGGAATCAATGGTTCCAAATCGAGCAGTACCGAGTTCAATTGCCTTACGTACTTCTTGTGAATTCTGAATAAGCCAATGCATTTTGCTCGCAGAGAAATAAGGAGCCACAGGAAGCCCTGTTTTATAAGTAATTTCTTCAGTGACTTTCTTATCAAATCCTTCAAGATACTCAGCTGTTCGTGTGTCCTGCCACACAATTGCATTATGGAGGGGACGCCCAGAGGTGATATCCCATGCGACAGTGGTTTCTCGCTGATTAGTGATACCAATCGCTGCTAAATCTGAACCCACGATATTGGCTTGTTTAAGTGCTGCAGCTATTACTTCTTGAGTTCGTGCCCAAATTTCGGCTGCATCATGTTCTACCCAGCCTGCGTGGGGCATAATCTGGCGATGTTCGAGTTGATGTTGACCAACAACTTTGCCCTCGGCCCCAAAGATCATAAAACGCGTGCTACTCGTTCCCTGGTCCAGACTTGCGATGTATGCCATATAGTTAAGCCTACTCAATAACCTTGTAACCACTCAAGGTCACCTAGAAATTGGTAGCACTGCGCGGATGTTCACTTCGAAGCTCAACACAGAGCAACGTGAGCGAGCCGTTAATTCTCTAGCCACCGAAGAATTCGATGTACTTGTTATTGGTGGGGGCGTCAATGGTGTTGGTGTAGCCCTTGATGCGGTTTCTCGAGGGCTCAAAGTTGCACTTGTCGAAGCACACGATTTTGCATCCGGTACATCTAGCCGCTCAAGTAAATTAATTCATGGCGGGCTTCGGTACTTAGAGCAATATGATTTCAAACTCGTTCGCGAGGCGTTGCACGAACGCGAGCTGATGGTTTCAACGCAATGCCCACACTTAGTGAAGCCAGTGAGTTTCCTCTATCCACTGACAGAAAAGGTAAAAGAACGTACCTATGTCGGAGCGGGACTGGCCCTCTATGACGCGCTTCGAGGCTTTAATCGTTCATTGCCATCACATAAGCATTTAACAGGAAAGACAATTGCTCAGATTTCTCCATCACTTCGCCAAGACATCATTACGGGGGCAATCCGCTACTTTGATGCTCAAGTAGATGACGCCCGCCATACGATGATGATTGCTCGAACCGCAGCTCGCCACGGAGCTGTGATTGCTACTGGTATCCATGTCGATGGCTTGCGGCGCAATGGCAAGAAAGTTATTGGCGCAGTTGCCTTTGATCGCATAACCCAGAAGAAGATTGAGATATCTGCAAAGGTCACAATTATGTGCACCGGAGTCTGGAGCGACAAGTTACACGAGAAGTTTGGTCTCACGCCGGGTTATTCAGTTGCAATGTCAAAAGGCGTTCATATTGTTATGCCAGGCAGCGCAATCGAATCTAAAGACGGGATCATTTTAAAGACTCCCGTCTCTGTACTTTTCCTCATTCCTTGGGGTGGTCAGTGGATTGTTGGAACAACAGATACTCCGTACGAAGGAGATCGGTCAAATCCGATTGCAACTCACGAGGATGTGCAATACATACTTGATCAAGCAAATCGTGTACTAGAACCTAAGCTCAAAGCTGAAGACATAATCGGCGTATTTGCAGGCCTGCGCCCACTAGTTGCAAATAAGACAGGTTCTGCCACAACAAAACTTTCGCGCGAACATACAGTCGATCACCCAGTTCCTGGATTTGTTAGCCTGGCGGGCGGTAAATACACCACATATCGCGTGATGGCCAAAGATGCTGTGGATTTAGCAGTCCTTGATTTGCGCAGACTCGTCAATGAATCTGTCACTGAGAAACTCCCATTAATTGGGGCTGATGGATATTACGCACTGCAACAACAGACAACGGAAATTGCAGAGCAGTATGACCTTCCCGACGCCACAATTACCCACCTCCTTAATCGCTACGGCTCTTTGATGGAAGAAGTTTTAGAATTGATATCATCTGATTCAGCTCTTGCGCAGCGATTGATTCCCGATCTGCCCTATATCAAAGCTGAAATACTTCACGCGGTCACCCATGAGGGCGCTGTCTCTGTTGAAGATGTGCTCTTGCGACGCACCCGAATCTCCTTTGAAGCAAGCGATAGTGGGGCAAGTGTTGCCGAAGAAGTTGCGGCAATCATTGGTCCAGAACTTGGATGGAGCGGTAGAGATCGACGTGTATCAGTCGAGGCTTTCTTAGAAGTGATTGCCGACGAAGAGAAAGCTTTAGTCGAACTACTTAATTCTTAATCTGGTTTTTACAACTATCGGTTGCAGGTTTAGCTGCAGGTTTTTTGGTTGACGCAGGCGCCGGAGTTGGGCCCTGTGTAATTACGAGTTCAATAGGAACCCCAATATCTGCATGGGTACCTGATGCATCCTTAAATCCAACGTTTCCAAACCAGACTCCTGCTGGCAAGCCTGCTATGGCAATCTGCCAAACTCCACTTGTTTCACGGGTAATAGTCTGCTTTATGGTTGGGATCTTTAACGTCTCAGAGTCAAAGTAAAATCTCACTGAACCTGTAACAACCGGTGTCAAATCTGGGCGCAGAACCTCTACTGCGATCACTGTCTTCTTATTTGTTGTACTGGCCTTTACAGTTGTAATAGCCATCGTTGTGGTTTCGTCATGTGGCATTAAATCGGCAAATTCTGGAAGCCAATTTCCTGTCAGCAGTGATTGGAAATTCTCGATAGACCCACCAAAGACATTGAGGTCAAGGCGAGTGCCAGGAACTCCATATTTTGGGGCTATGCCACATGATGTGTACTGCCAGATTATCCAGTTTGCAGAACATTGGGCGGTAGTCCACGAATGAACAAAACAGCCTGCAGCTTTTACATTTGGCTTGGAACCTTCAATAGCCGGATCAATTGCATACTGTGCAATCCAAAGGGGGTAGGTACTTAATTCCTTATCTCTTTTAAGAGAATTCTCGAGGAAATGTGGAGAGGAGTAAATCAGGGGAGTTCGTCCAGTTTTAATCTTCACAGTTTTAAGGAATTCTTTTGCCCAGGCGGTTGCCGCGCTACGCGTCGCACGTTTTTGACAAACACTAGAGCTACTCACCCGGACACAATTATTTTCTAGGTCAAGGGCGAATGGTAAATCCATCTCGTTGTAGCCACCAAGGGATGCAAGGCGCCAAATTACTTTCTGTGCTTGAACTCGGGCATCACGCCTAATTGCCGTACGAGATGTGACATCGGGCAAGAGTGCATAGTGATAAAAGCCTGTATAAATTCCCGCAGCTTGCGCGCCTTTTCTATCCATCTTTACATATTTTGCAGATAGTTGATCCGAATTATCACGAGTATCCGATGCCTTAATCATGACAAAATCCACTCCAGCGGCATGCATCTTGTTAAAATTTATCTCTTTGCCATTGGGATGTTGCCAACGACTAATATCTGCGCCATGAATTCTCTCTCCTGGCCCAAGAACTTTTAATTCGATTGCCAAAGCAGGTGTGAGAGGTTGAAGAGAGAAGGAGGTGAGGATTAAAGAGGATAAGACAGCTAGGTATTTCTTCATTTTTCAACTACGACAATTGATACTCCGAATATATCCGTAATCGCACTCTGAAGTAATGAACGATGGCGCAAGCGCGCCTCTTGATAGTCATGGCCAGTAGCTAGTTTATTGCTATCGCGAAAATCCAGCGCAAGACGCCCATTTTCATATGATTCAAGCCTGGCATCGAAGTAGGCAATCCAGACGATACGGTCTTTACTCTCGACCAAATCGAGTACTTCATTCCATCTGTGACGAATGTCAGCAAGGGTTAAATCTGGAGCCATAGGGCGACTTTACCCCAACAAGTTCAACGTCTGGATATGCCGAGCCATTTGAAATATTCACCTGTTAAAACCACTCGAAGATTACGAGTTCGATCTGGCGCAATCGATAAGTGCTGCGCAATCCTTGCCACAATTTGTTCTACGGATTTTTCTGAGACATATCTGACACGAGCGATTTCAGAGTTACTGAGCCCTTGAGCGAGCAATCTCAAGGTTTCAATTTGTATATCCGTAAGTTCATTAACAAGCATGGTCAGAGATTTTTCGTAGATTGCTGCATGAATACTAATCCATTTCATAGTCAATCCTTCACGTGCAGATTCCTGGCTCTCAGAGATAGCTCGTGTGATAATTGATAGATCGGAAACCGATCTCTTTAATATAACTTTACTTCCGGCAGGGATGTTCTTCTCCAAAAGACCAAAGAGTCTTAAATCTGGACACGAAGTCATGATCACAATTCCAACCTCTGGATTAATTCTTCTAAATTTCTGGAGGAGTCTGATTGCTTCTTCTCCGGAAAACTGCAGATCGATGAGAATAATTTCCGGTTGAAGCGAGTAAAAGAGATTTTCTGCGACAAATGTATTACTTGCTTCTCCCACAACATTTGTACTGTGCAATCGAAGGGAAGCCGACAGGGTTACTAATTCGAAGGGGTCATCGTTAATGAGTAATATCCGTGCTGGATTTGCCAGAGTTGAAGTCATGGAAGAGGGTAGAGCCCAATCCTCTAAAAAGTGCAGAGGGGATACCCCTAGTTCTCTATTTCAGAAGTGTTCGTATGACAGGTTGAATCTGATCGATGATCTGGGAAGCAGATATTGGTCCACCAGCTGATGCAAGAAGCGCTGCCTTATTGTGGATGAAGGCACCAGCGGCTGCCACATGAGCTATACGTTGTGATGAGTTAAGAATTTCAATGTAATTCGTAGCAACAAGTGCGCCGATAATTCCTGCGAGAACATCTCCAGATCCAGCAGTTGCAAGCCAAGGTGTTGCCTTACCAAGGGAAATAACGCGATCACCATAGGCAATCACTGTTCGTGAACCCTTAACAAGTACACAGGTATTGAGAAGCTGGGCTGTTCTGAGGGCCCATGTCCTTGGATCTGCCTCAACTGCTTCCGAGCTAACGGTAATTGCATGGCGCGCCAATAGCTTAGATAGCTCACCAGCATGGGGTGTTATCAGCGTTGGTTGTGACAAGGTTCCGGCTAAGTGGAGGCAACCGGCATCAAGAACTGTTGGAACGCTCTGCGCTTTCAGAAGAGAGAACCATCTGTGGCGGAGCCAGGTTGTGACATCACCGTATTTGGCCGAATCGATTCCAGACCCGGCCAGCCATGCTGTGACAGGTCCTGGTTGAACAACAGTTTCGGGCGCACCATGAAGGACTAGGTGTGCTAATCCAGATGAACTGTGAAATCGAGCCATTCCAAGACCAGTTGCGAGCGCTGCTGACGTTGTAAGAACGGCAGCTCCAGGATATTGAGCAGAACCAGTAATGAGGCCAAGTACTCCGCGAGAGTACTTATTGTCTATATCGCTGGGAGTAATGATGCATCTAGCTGCATCACGTGCAGAAAATGTTACTAATTTCTTATCGGCCATAGGGTTAAGTCAATGCCTCGAATTTGTATCCTAATCCACGAATTGTTTGAATCAATACTGGGTTTGCCGGATCATCTTCTATCTTTGAACGTAAGCGCTTGATATGAACATCCAACGTCTTAGTATCGCCATAATAATCTCCACCCCATACGCGATCAATAAGCTGGCCGCGAGTTAATACTCGGCCCGCATTACGAAGTAAAAATTCCAATAATTCAAATTCCTTCAAAGGTAGCGCAACTGCAATGCCATTGACAGTAACGTGATGGCGCTCTATATCCATTCGGATTCGACCAGCGGTAAGGGAGCTGGCATCTGATTGAGTGGAGTCATCCACATTTCCACGGCGCAACACTGCTTTAATTCGAGCGAGTAATTCACGAGAGGAATACGGCTTGGTTACGTAGTCATCTGCACCAAGCTCAAGCCCAACGACCTTATCCACCTCTGAATCCTTTGCAGTCAACATTATGATTGGAACAGCCGAAGTAGTACGTATCGACCTGCAGACTTCAATCCCAGAAATTTCAGGAATCATTAAATCCAACAGTATGAGATCAAATGTGCCCGACTTGAATAGTTCGAGAGCCTTACGACCGTTTTCTGCAATCGAAACTTCAAACCCTTCCTTTATGAGCAAGAAGGATAGAGCTTCTGAGAAGGATGATTCATCTTCGACGATCAAAATTCTATTCACGAACCCCACCACCCTTTTGAAGATATATTGGCAATCTCAGGGCAAATGTAGACCCAACATTAGGCGAGCTCCACACTTTAACTTCGCCTCCATGGTTGAGAAGGATATGTTTAACAATCGAAAGCCCTAGGCCGGTTCCTCCAGTTTCGCGTGAACGTGCCGGATCTACTCTGTAGAAGCGTTCGAATATCCGATTAAGTTCATCTTCAGGGATTCCTATTCCTTGATCTGTAACTGTAATTTCTGCGATGTCATTCTCTTTATGAGTTGTTACAGAAACTTTGGTATCTGTAGGAGAATAATTGATGGCATTCTCAATTAAGTTATGTACCGCCATAACGAGCTGTTCTCTGTTTCCAAGAACGATCATTTCAGGACCTTCCTTGAACGCAATCAAAATTTTGCGAGCCTCTGAGGTAGTCTGACATTGATCAACGGCCTCGCGAACGACGTCATTGAGCATTAATTCATGAGCCACTTCAAGCGGATCTGAATCTTGAATTCGAGATAAGTTAATAATCTCTTGAACTAAATCTGTGAGACGTTTCGCCTCATGTTGCATACGAGTGGCAAACTTAGTTACTGATTCGGGATCATTTTTGGCAGCTAGGACGGCCTCGCTTAATAGTGATAGCGCTCCAATGGGAGTCTTGAGCTCGTGAGAAATATTGGCAACAAAATCTCTTCGGATATCCTGAACACGTTCTGCTTCGCTTTCATCAGATATCAATACAAGAATCAAATCATTGTGGGATAGAGATATAACTTTCACAGTCAAATCTCTTAGCCCCTCACCTATAGGCCCTCGTGGAATCTCAATTTTTCCTGTTTGAGCACTGTTGGTCCGTCGAACTACGCGAACAAGGGCTGTGAGTTCAGGACTCTGCAGGCGGTCACCCTTCAGCAGTCCCATTTTTTCAGCGCCTGGGCTAGAGAAGGTAACTATTTCACCAGGAGCCAATATCAAGACTTCTTGATCGAGCTGATTGAGAGTCTCGAGCAGAAGGTGAGGTAAATCCCTTGTTGGGACAGCATCTGAGCGTCGAAACCTCATGGCGTAAGAGTAGTGCTACTTGAGGGTTGTTTACCTTCCGTTCACTTACTGGCAGGACTCCATTCATCATGCAGACCTACCTTCGCTCGTATGGCACTTATCCGCTCCGTTTTCCAAGATGAACTTGATGGCGTTTCTCAATCACTCGTAGATCTATCCGAGATGGTCTCTGAATCAATCACCAAGGCTACAACTGCAATTCTTACGGTCGATTTAAAATTGGCCGAAGAAGTCATAGCAACTGATGATCAGATTGATACATATCAACATAATCTCGATGCCAGAATTATTGACATCATTGCTCGCCAACAACCTGTTGCATCTGACCTTCGTGCACTCGTTACCGCGCTTCGAATGAGTGCAGATCTTGAGCGCATGGGGGACATGTCACACCACGTAGCAAAAATTGCTCGCCTACGTCACCCGGGTGCTGCAGTACCGTCAGAGTTGGTAGAAATTTTTCAGGACATGGGTGCAGCTGCACAGAAAATCGCTCGCAAAACTGGTGAAGTTATTGCAACGCGTGATACTGAGATGGCACTTCAAGTCGAACGAGACGATGATGAGATGGATCAATTACATCGCAAGTTGATTAGCATGTTGGTAGATAGTTCGTGGGGAAATGGGGTTGAAACTGCCATTGACTTGACTCTTCTTGGTCGCTACTACGAGCGTTTTGCTGATCACGCAGTCTCTGTTTCACGGAGAGTTTATTATCTGGTAACAGGAAAGTTTGCATAGGTAATGTCAACCAATTCCGGAGTAATTCCTGCTCCGCGTGAATTAACAACAGAACCAAGGCGATCAGATAAAGTCTTTAGAGCTGTTGTTACTTCAGGCGGACTTTCATCGCTCGTTATCCTGGGGCTGATAGCAGTATTCCTTGGTTACCGTGGTTTTGAAGTATTAAGGCAAGAAGGTTTTGGCTTCATTACCAATTCAGATTGGAGCATCTCAACTGACGATGCCGGTAATGTCATTGAAAGTCACTTTGGATTAGCGGCAATGCTGGTGGGAACTATTCTTTGCTCACTGGTTGCCGTGGTTATTGCAGTCCCAATCTCAGTCCTCACCTCGGTATTCTTGAATTTTTACTGCCCTCAGTGGTTAAAAAATTTTCTAGTAGCCATTATCGACATGATGGCTGCATTCCCTTCAATCCTCTTTGGAATTTGGGGCTTTCTTGTTCTCATGCCTAGCGTTGAATATTGGGCAAAATTAATTCATAAGTATTTTGGTTTTATCCCACTCTTTGAGTTGGAGCCATTTATCGTGACTAGGTCGCCCTTTGTCGCAGGGGTTGTATTGGCCATCATGATTATTCCAATAGTTACATCGGTATCGAGAGAAATTTTCGCTCAAGCACCACTAGATCGAATTCAGGCAGCGTACGCATTAGGTGCCACTCGTTGGGCAATGATAAAAGCTGTAGTGATTCCATATGGACGTAGTGGTGTTATTGGAGGAGCAATGCTTGGCCTAGGTCGCGCTATGGGTGAGACCGTTGCAGTATTCACAGTTCTCAACATTGTTTTCCAAGTGAATTGGCATGTACTCCTCGGAGCAGGTGGCAACGTGGCTTCATTGATAATTTTAAAGTTTGGTGATGCGAGCCCATATGAAATAAAGGCACTGATGGCTGCCGGTCTCATCCTCTTCTTGCTTACGCTCGTTGTTAATGCTGTAGCAAATTTCATTGTGAAGAACACAGGGAAGTCGGGGCGATGACAATAATTCCAAAGCCAGCAAAACCATGGACTTCGACTCCTTCCGCACGGGCCAAAGAGATAGCTCTTTTTCTAGGATCAATTTTACTCACCGTCATTGTCGTTCAAGTGACTGCATTTAAAGGAAAATTGGCCTATTTCTTTATTTTCTTTCTGCTTTATGCACTCACCACTGCAATCTTTCAATACAGCGCTCGTGGGATGGCTGCTGCAAAAGATGCACTTGTTAAAGCGATCGTTGTTTTGGGCGCCGTAGTTACAGTTCTACCGATTGCATCAATCATTTTCACTGTTGCAAGTAAGGGGCTTCCAGGGATTCGTCCTGGCCTATTCACGAACGACATGTCACTTGCTACCTCTACCGACCCTCTCACCAACGGTGGATTACTTCACGCAATAACAGGAACTCTGACCCTAGTCAGCATTTCTCTCTTTCTGAGCGTACCAATTGGAATTCTTACAGCACTCTATTTGACAGAAATTAAAGGTCGATTTACAAATCCAATTCGCTTCCTGGTGCAAGCGATGAGCGGAGTCCCCTCTATTGTCGCTGGTTTATTCATTCTCTCTGCGGTTTTATATCCAATTACGAAGTCTTACTCAGGATTCATGGGAGCACTTGCTCTTACGATTCTCATGATTCCAACGATTACAAGAACTTCTGAAGAAGTCCTATTACTTATTCCGAATGAATTGCGCGAGGCAGGAGTTGCTTTAGGCGGTACGCAATGGCGCACTGTGGCCATGATTGTTCTGCCCGCAGCACGAAGCGGATTGGTAACAGCCATGATATTAGGCGTCGCACGAATTTCAGGAGAGACTGCTCCACTCCTGTTGCTCACCGGCGGTGGCGACAAGGTCAACCCGAACCCATTTAGCGGTTCTCTTGGATCCCTGCCTTATTACATATGGAAATCTTTCAACGCGGGATCACCAGAAGCCATCACGCGCGCTTGGGCGGGCTTATTAGTTCTTCTGGTCGTCGTACTCATACTTTTCACTCTTGCACGTCTGCTTACTAATCAAAAAATGAAGGCGAGAAAATGATGAACGCAACAGTTAAGCCAAGTTCACTTGCAGAGGTAGCAAGTGCGGGGGCAGGTCGCATTCCTTCTGCTGGCGCACTTGGATCGGGATTAGAAACGCGCGGAATTCATGCATGGTTTGGAAAGAATCATGTTCTCTCAGATATCAATCTCGATTTCGCTGCTGGCTCTGTTACCGCACTGATCGGACCATCAGGGTGCGGAAAATCAACCTTTATTAGAACTGTCAATCGAATGCACGAATTTATCCCAGGTGCAGCAATGGCGGGTGAAGTTCTCCTCGATGGAAAAGATATCTATGCGCCCGGAGTAGATGTCACCAAAATTCGTCTTCGCATAGGAATGGTTTTTCAAAAGCCAAACCCGTTCCCTTCAATGACTATCGGAGAAAATGTGCTCTCTGGATTGAAGTTGGCTCAAATCAAAGTTTCCAAGAAGGATGATCTCCTTGAAGAATGTCTGGAACGAGCAGGTTTATGGAATGAAGTGAAAGATCGTCTAGATGCATTTGGTGGCTCTCTTTCTGGTGGCCAGCAACAACGGCTATGCATTGCGCGTTCACTTGCAGTGCGTCCAGAGGTCTTGTTAATGGATGAACCTTGCTCAGCACTTGACCCAGGATCAACTCTGCGTATCGAAGATACGATTCGCGAACTCTCTGATTCCATGACTATTGTAATTGTCACTCATAATATGCAACAGGCTGCACGCGTTTCAGATTACACAGCCTTCTTTCTATCCGAGGGCGGACCAGGGCAGATGATCGAAGTAGCTCCTACTAGCGAGATCTTTTCTCGCCCTAAAGATGAGCGCACAGAGAATTATGTGACGGGTCGATTCGGTTAATGTCGTTCACCAACTGTTCACTTAATTGTTGCTCTGATTTTGCCGTTTTTGCCTAGTTAGTTCACCATCTACATCTATTTTTCAACTGAACGACACAACAACTTATAAGGGGAAATCAATGAAATTAAGTAGAATCGCGAAGATTGCATCTCTTGCACTCGCATTCGGTTTGGTCCTTTCGGCAACTCCAGCACAAGCTACCGACCTTCAAGGTTCTGGTGCCTCTTTTCCTGCTCTCTTAATTGAAGGTTGCAAGGCAGGTTTTGCAAATAGCACTGACCATTCATATACATATGCATCTTCTTCTTCAGGCACAGGTCAATCAAATTCAGATAAATCTATCGGTGATTTTTGGATGTCAGATGGTGCTTATACAGCTTCAACAAAGCGTGCATCACTAATTCACATCCCACTTGTTGCGGCCCCAATCGCAATTTTGCATAACTTGCCAAGTAAGAAGACCTTGAATCTTTCAGCATCAACAATTGCTGGAATTTTCGGCGGATCAATCACAATGTGGAATGACCCGGCAATCGTTGCAGATAACAACGGCACTTATGATCGCATCACATACAAGCTTGATCGCAATGGAAATCCAGTCAAGGATGCTCAGGGAAGTCCAGTAATCCTTAAGACACGCACAATGAAGGCGAGATACACTCTTCCGGAAAAGAAGATCGGTGTTGTCTATCGTTCAGACTCTTCTGGAACTACTGAAAACTTCACAAACTATCTGTCTAAATCAGCACCTTCAATCTGGAAGAAGGCTAAAAATAAAGTTTTCAAGGATTCTTTCCCAGGAGATATAAATGATATGAGCAATCTTGGCCGAGTTGTTGGCGCTGCTTCATCAACAGGCGTTTCTCAATTGGCTGGAAAGACCCGCTACTCGATTACCTATGCAGAAGTTAACTATGCGACTGCCAATAAATTGAAAATTGCGAATGTGGTTAACTCGGCGGGTGCATCAGTTGCTCCTGATTCAACTGGTGTTGGAGCATTTTTAGCTTCATCGACACAGAATGAAAATGGTTTTCTAACCTATGACTATACAACTAAGGAGAAAGGTGCCTATCCACTTGGCATCGTCTCTTACCTCCTGGCTGATTCGAAGTATCCAGATGCTGCCCGAGCCAAGGCAGTTAAGGAATACGCAACCTACATTTTGAGCACTAAATGCTCAAAGGATGTTGGCGCCGCACTTGGATTCTCAGTTATTGATGGAGAACTCCTCAAGAAGTCACTTGCTCAGGTCGCAAAGATTGGCTAATTGACAGTTCTTTACAAGCGAAATGGCGGCCCGAGCAATCTGGCCGCCATTTCGATTTTACAACCCCACAACCTTTAAGGCCATGAACAGATGGCAAACTTGAACTTTGTTCATGGAATCACACAAGCGCTCTGGCAGGAGAAGTTATTCCACATTGACCTCAATGGACAACGCGGTCCTAAATATGACCAAGACTTCGTCTTCGGCCACGGAGATGTCAAGAGCGCCTTCTTCCTCGTAGATCTTCTTGAACGTTATGGATATTCGGGACCCAAGCACTTTGATTACAAGCCTGTGCGCAGAGATGGGTTACGAAATCCTCGACCAACTTGCTATGGGGCACTTGATGGGCGTTACCGCTCTAATCTAGTTACTTGCCAAAATTGGTTAAGGAAATCTACTTAAACCAATCAAATTCTTGACCCAAGAGAGTTTCAAGCGCCTTCGCATCCTCCTTATAAATTTGAGTAAGGAATTGACGATCCCCAGGAGCCATCTCTGGTGCCTGAAATTCCGTTAAATTGTTCTTCATTAATTTGCTACGCAATCCTCGCAACTGACCATAGTGTGTAGCTCTATGAATAACTTTACTGACCAATTGATTCTTACTCTTACGTGCAACATTTCGTTTTGGTAGGTGAAGCTTGAGATTGGAATCATCAGCATATGTAGAGTCTTCTAGAAAATTGATGAGCTCGGCCCCATTTAATCTTGGATTGCCAACCATCTTCTCAAACTGCAGGACAAAGAACTGCTCCTTTGGGAAATATTTCATCCAATTCTTTAATTGTTCAGCGTAATAGCCTCTCTTGACCAGCCCCCCATATAAGAGCTTTTCGTATTTTTCGCTCTCATGTATTGCCTGGGTAAAAGAACGAGAGGCAGGAATAGCGCCGACTCGTCTGCCATGCCAGTAAGCCGAATACGCTCTGTCTACTGGATTTCTCAGGATCGCTACGAGCTTTATCTCTGGGAAATGTTTTACCAGACGTTTTGGTGCGCTATTGCTAAATAGATAACGAGGCGTTTTTTCACCCACTATCTGATGAGGTAAGCCTTTTTCAAAATTCTTTAAGTATTTAGGCAAGCCTTTCCCATTTGCGTATTGCCCTTCTTGATCCCAGAAATGAAGCTCTTGGTTTGCTAGATAAAATTTCTCTGGATTGTTATTTAAGAGCGCCCGAAGGCTTGTCGTGCCGGACTTTTGAGCGCCAATTATTAAAAAATCTATTTTACTCATGCCAAAAACTTAACTAACAATTCTGTTTATCTCAGTTTTTATTCGGTGGAATAACGGGGCAATCTCGGGTGAATTGCTTGCGAATTGCGAATAATGTGTCGACACAGCACCTCATTTAATGGTTACTGTGATAGGGCTAGTTTATATTTGTAAGTGCTGGCACTAGAATCCGGCCGATATGCAACTTGCGCTAATTTTTCCTTATCGACTGAGACTAAGATCTGCCGATTCAATGCGCTATCCAAGCTAGGATTTATGCATTACAGCGAAATTCTGGTTCCAGTACTTAATTAGGACGTAAAGCTACTGAGACAGTGAGGCGGGTCGGGCTCGAACCGACAACCACCGAATTATGAGTGCGTGGAAACATGGTTCTATGCGTGCGCCTATGTGTCTAGTACCTGACGCTTGAGCATGAATGGTCCCCTGATGTCCCTTCTGATGTCCACAAAAGCTATTAGGTTGCTAGGAGATGTAATTCGAAGGTTAATGAGGGGTTCGCAGAAATTTTTCTGCCCTAGAGACCCGCTATGGGGCTAGACCCTTTAAGAGTTCAAATTTCCTCGTCTTGGCACTTATAAAGATATTCCAATTTATCTCAAACTCTGCAACCCTTGAGGATGAATTCTCTTCGCACCGGATATATCTATCATGAGCTTTTTGGTTGGCATGACACTGGCACTCAAGCGGGTATGTTTCCCACAGATCCTTCTCGAGGCTTACAACCTTTTGTAAATTACGAAAATGCTGAGACAAAGCGGCGGATCCACGAATTAATTGTTGTTTCTGGGCTTATAGATAATTTAGATAGGCGAACACCGCGCCATGCAACAATTGAAGAACTTCTGTTAGTGCATCCCGCGGAGTATTTAAATCAATTAAAAAAAACAAGTGACCAAGAATTTGGCGGAGATGCCGGCGATGGGGAAACACCCTTAGCCAAAGGTGGGTATGAGATTGGGACACTTGCAGTCGGTGCGGTCACACAACTTATTCAAGACTCATTAGCGGGTCACATAGATAATGGATATGCACTTGTGCGTCCACCCGGCCACCATGCAGTTCGCGCAGGAGGAATGGGTTACTGCCTTTTTTCAAACTTAGGAGTTGCAATTTCAGTGGCAAAGAAAGAAAACCCTGGAATAAGGATTGCCGTCGTTGATTGGGATGTTCATCATGGAAACGGTACGCAGGATATTTTCTATGACGATGAAGATGTTTTGACAATTTCTCTTCACCAAGACCGGCTATACCCAAGAAAAACCGGGGGACGGGAAGAGCGTGGTGTAGGTACAAACATAAATATTCCTCTGCCTGCAGGTACGGGAAATGGTGGCTACTTATACGCCTTTGAAACCGTTATTAGACCAGCACTCAAGAAATTCAAACCAGACCTCATTGCAGTAGCTTCAGGTTTTGATTCCTCGGTGTACGACCCACTTGGTCGCATGCTTGTGACTGCAAAAGGTTATGCTCAGATGACGGAGATATTGATGGAATCGGCAGCAGATACTGCTAAGAATCGTTTAGTTATCGCACACGAAGGTGGATACAACGCCGTCTACTCGCCATTTTGTGGACTTTTCGTTCTACAACAACTGTCGGGAATTCATAAACTCGATGATCCCTTTTCACATACCGATACCTATCCCGGGCAAGCCCTCTTCCCACATCAAAAAAGTGAGATTGATTTAGCGAATCCTCAGAACCCCTAGTCTCGGCAGAGAGTGCACCTAACCTAATTATCTCCTGGATCATCTGAGTTAAGTAGCTAGCCAGATCGCGATCCCTCACAAGAGGACAGGATCTGGCCTACAGGGCGACTCTTCTTTATTTTTACTCTGCGTAGAGTCAATCTGTGCTTACTTTGCCTAAAAATGTTTGAACAAGTTCTTACATAACCTGTCGCAGATTTAGGAGGTTTTATGGGGAAACGATGGGCAGTTTTATGGGCGCTGGCTGCGCTTCTTCAGTGCCCCTACTATCCGCATGACAGCGCCTAGCAAAATCACTCCATAGACAAGTAGAGAAAATACCCACTTGATACTTGAGGCTGTTGAGGCAAATAGAGCGGTCGACGAAGAAATTGTGCCCTCTGCAAGATACTGCTTTGAGAGAGCGGCTAAGGAAAAGTTCTCCAACCAATCAAAGAGAACTTGACCAAATGGGAGCAGATTCAAAACCCCAAACTTTTGCGAATATGGCTTAAACAAGATTGACACCCAGGCCACATACATAACTCCGTAGATCAAAGCAAAGAGAGAGTCCCAAACCTGATTGAAGTTAATGTAGGCATTAATCATCTGATCAGAACGTTCTGCAAGGAAGGCAAGAATCTCTACTTGACCAAAGCCCAACGAAGTTCCGAGTGATTTAACGCTGCTGTTGGCAACTTCAAAAGCCTTCCCCTGTCGCATTAGGAAAAAGACAAGATAGCCGGCAAAGACGGAGGTGGCCAGCAACGCGGTGACCAGGCTTGACTTCGTGTAGAAAAACTGTGACGCGCGAGTGAGGGGTCCGGATTTTCTCGACGGATTTTTGCTCTCGGTGCTTTTGCTAGACATCATTGACCAGCTACCTCTCTGGTGTGAGTTGGAAATATAGAGCATTGTAATTGCCTCGTTGCTTTAACTCCGGCTTATTGGGCAGTTTCTTGGGCATCGGCTGAGCGTAATTGTGTATCTTCAATCACTATTTAGCATGGAATCTTTATCAAATAGTCCTCTTAAAAGTCGCAACTGGTAAAGTTTTCTCATGCGCGCGGTGGCCAAAAGCAATAAGCGACTGGCCCTACTCTTTGCCATTTTCTTGGCTGTATTTTCAACTGGAATGGTGATTGCACATCAGTGTCAATCCATCTCTAGTAATCAAGTCGCCATGCAGCACCAATATTCGAATACTGATTCAAAATCAACGGCTGTAACAAAACCACTAAACGTTACTTCTAATAGGGAGCGATTAATAGATAGTGGATGTGCGGCGATTTTCATCGTGGTGCTTTTGTTTGGTAGAAAGCTAATAGATTTAAGAGCTCCAAGGTCTCGTTTGAATAGTTTAATGAGTTTAAGTCGAGAATTGGCATCGGTCTATCGTCCTCAAATTTTCCAACTTACTCTCTCTCGCACTCAATTGGCAGTAATCCGTATCTAATCCCTCTTCGATTAAAAACCCTGTTTTATCAAATCGAGAAAAGGATTCCAAATGTTTAAGAAAACTGTATTACTGCTAGCCGTTATTTCCCTTCCCTTATTCAGTCAGCCCGCAACAGCTAGCTCACACGCCAATAGTCTAAAAAATCTAGGTATGAATGAAATCATGTTTGCCCAAGCCATGATTCCTCACCACCAGCAAGCTATAGAAATGTCTAATATGGCTCTTAAAAATGGTGCTAGTGCGGAAGTTAAGAAGTTAGCTAAAGGAATTATTTCTGCTCAGCAAAAAGAGATCAGACAGCTGAAATTTTGGCTCACAGCAACTAAATCATCAATGACCATGGAACATGATATGGGTATGAGCGGCATGCTCTCTAGAAATGAACTGACCACTTTGAAAAAACTCAAAAGCAGCAAATTTGATACCACTTTTCTTAAGGCCATGATTGCTCATCATGAGGGCGCACTAGAAATGGTAGCCCTACTTGATGGGACAAAAAATATTGAAGCTAAGAAAATTGCTGGCGATATTCGCGCAGAACAATCAGCTGAAATCAATACCATGAAGAAATTACTGGCCAAGGCTAAGTAGAGTCGGATCATCATTAGCATGAAGAGAGCGTTGTCCTTAATTCTAGTCACCGTTTTCATGATGCAGCCCCTTCAGGCACAGGCTGCGCCATCGGTGGCATCGGTGCAGCGTGATATTAACCGACTACGAACTTTGGCTGCCGAAAAATATGAAGCAGCAAACGAAGCCACCATAAGAATAAAATCACTTCAAAAGGAGACGGGAGCGCTCCAACAACGTAAGGTGATAATTCAAGAAGAATTGCGGGTAGTGAGTAGAGTTTTAGCAAAAATTGCAATTTCTGAATTTCAAGGCAGTGGTTTCGGAGGGACATTTGAATTGCTATTTTCATCTGACCCAACGAAGTACCTTTCCGACGCCTCGGTGTTAGGTAGCTTAAGTAAGGGATATTCAAAGCAGTTGCGCGAATTTGCAGCAACGAAACAAAGAGTCCAAGCTACACAGTTGGTAATAGCTGATCGGACTTTGCTCTTAATTGCTCAAGAGAAACGACACAATCGCCAGGTGTTGGAGGCAAAGAGTGCATTGCTTAAGGCAGAAAAACTCCTTAAATCACTAGCGAAGGCAGATAGAGAACGTCTTCTTCGAGAAGAAGCGGCTCGAGAAAATAAAATACAAAGGGATTCAAAAGGATATGCCGCTTCATATAAAGGCGACAACACTCGCGGATCAATTGCGCTCAAGTTCGCTCTCCAACAAGTAGGCGATATTTATGTGTGGGCAGCTGCTGGCCCAACAAGGTGGGATTGTTCTGGATTGACAATGCGGGCATTTCAAAAAGCTGGCGTCTCCCTGCCTCACTCCTCACGGGTGCAAGTAAAATACGGAAAGGCAATCACTTATGCCAATGTGAAGCCGGGGGATTTACTCTTCTTTGGTAAGCCAATCAGCCATGTCTCCATATACATGGGAGGCGGAAAAATGGTTCAAGCTCCTAGACCAGGCAAAAAAGTAGAGGTAGTTGCATTCCCGAAAATGTTTGGAAGAAAGCCATTTGTTGGAGCTAGAAGATTATGAAGTTATTAAATAAGAAGTTTTTCATGGCCACATTAATCACCTTTTTTGCTTTCGCGGCTCCAATTAGTTCAGGTAATGCCACATCCCACAAGCCAACTCTTGCACAAATTGAGGCTGCGAAAAAAGCTGAATTAACGAAGAAAAAAATCGCGGATGAAGCTTTAAAGAAATTAGGACGCGCAAAGGGAAATTTAAAACTTTTGAGTATTATTGCGAATCAAGCACAGCAAAAATATATAGCTGCAAAAGCAGATTTATTGGTTGCTACGCTTGAATTGAATTCAGCAAATGAATCTTATTTATTGGCAGCAGCCGAAGTTTCAACGACTCATCGTGAAATTGGCAAGTTAGCTGCCCACGCATATATGAATGGGAGTGGACTTTCAGATATAGAATCTATTTTGAGTTCTAATGGCCCTCAAGAGGTGATGGATAATTTATCAACTTTAGAGAATTTAGGCTCTGGAAATAGAACCTCTCTGAATAGATTTAAGGCAGCTGAGGAAATTGCTCAGCGAGCAAAAATAATTGCAGAAAAAGCAAAGCAAAAGCAGTTAGAAGTTACCGATCGTGTGGCAGTTGCAAAAAAAGAAGCAGATGATGCACAGATGGAACAGCAAAAAGAGGTCAATAAACTTCAAGCAGTTCAGGATAAATTGCAACGAGACCTTGCGTCAGCCAAAAGAGTTCGTATAACTCTCGAGCAGAAACGCCAACTAGCGATCTTGGAAGAAACCCGATCCAATGAAGCCAGTAAAGTAAAGAATCAATCTAAAGTTTGGAAAACTGGTGGTCCTACGGGAGTATCAAGTATAAGAACCACACTCGAACAAAGGCTAAAGGCCGTTGAATTTGCTAAGCGACAAGTGCTTGCAAAGAAACCATATGTTTGGGGAGATGAGGGACCAAACTCATTTGATTGCTCAGGACTCGTGTATGCAGCTTATAAATACGCCGGACTTGGATGGCCCATTTGGGATCGCCTTAATTCGGGGTTGTTTTATACCTACACTAAGCAGATTCCAATTGCTGAAATGCAGCCAGGAGACTTGATTTTCTATTCATATAAGGGAACTCAAAGCACCATTCACCACATGAGTATTTATGCTGGTGGCGGAATGATGTGGGAAGCAAGATCAACTGCAACAGGTCTTAGGTATTCAAATATCTACAGCGTCCCTGGAATGATGCCATTTGCGGGCAGGGTCTAGTCGGATTCAATAATTATGGAGAATGAGGAAGAGATGAAAAGGCCCAGTAAAAATACTGCAAAAATGAGATTAGTTATTTTTGCAATTGCTATGCTCACAGGGTTAGCTAACCAGGCAAGTGCAGAAACTTTAGATTCAGTCGCACATATACATCATCTAAAAGTTGTTGAAAACAAAGTGTTAGTTTTAACTCACGAAGGCCTCTTTGAGCTAGTCGGCAAGAATAATATGAAGTTAGTTGGAAAAGAAAAGATTGATGTGATGGGATTTACAACTCTAGGTAAGGCATTGCTTGCAAGCGGACACCCTGCCGAAGGTTCCAAAATGCCAAATCCAATTGGCCTCGTTAAATCTATTGATGGTGGTTTAAGTTGGAAAGCAGTCTCTTTGGTTGGGAAAGTTGATTTCCACTTTTTAGAAGGAGCCGGAAGTGATCTATACGGTGCAGACTCACAGAGTGGAAATTTGATGTACTCGGCAGATTCTGGAAAGTCCTGGAGAACTTTAGGAATAAATACCCTTACAGATATTGCAGTCTCACCCGAGATGTCAGGAATGGCTATTGCAATTAAGAATTCGGAATTACTGCTTACCAAGAATGCCTTTAAAGCAGTAACCAAAATTAAAAATAGCTTAAAAATTACGCAGATCGAATGGCGTAAATCGGGACTCTACGCTTTGAGTGGTAAATCGCTGTATAAATCCACTAATAATGGTAGAACTTGGACTGAGCTCAGTAGATTTAAAGGTGCTCCAGGAATTCTGAGCGCTAGTGATCAGCTGATGCTGGTAACAGTGGGCTCAGATATATATACATCATCAAATGCTGGCAGAAAATTCAAAATTGTTCCTTAATCTTTTTTATAGAACGGTTCTTTTTTATTTTTCTAAATAGAAATCTTAATTGAGCCCATATAGGGCGGAGTCTGTCCTTGGTCATTACAAAAAGTTATACAAGTTTTCGTTGTATCTCCATCAAGAGTTATATTGAATTTCAAAATGAGTGCTAACACTCATCGTCAACGCTTCTCGTGTCAAGTTTTCAGGATGCGTGACTAAGAGGACGGGTTTAATGTGTTAAACACAATTTCGCAAAACTGACATTTATTAAGGAGAGTCATGACCAGAATATTAGAAATTAACTACTGGAAAGTGACTTCAGGTGCTGAAGAGGACGTCGAAGAACTTGCTTGGAAGTTTGCAAAATTTTCACTTAATAATCTTGAAGCTGCTTTCAAGTTCGGATTTGTTCACGCAGGCAAATATATTGATCATGTAGCTTTCTTCTTCCTATGGGATAGCGATGTTGGGTATAAAAAATGGAAAGTGGAGAGTAACCTCAATAAGGAATTTCAAGATTGGCTATCAATCCTTGAAGATGGTGGCCAGAAACATAAAAAGGTTGATTACGATATAATCCATATGGTAGATCTTTAAATTCGGCTTATAGGTCGGTTCTTGCTTCAAATAAGGTAATCTGCCCACTATGGCCTGGTTCTTACTCTCAATTGCAATTGTTGCTGAAATTGTAGGAACACTATTCCTCAAAGCTAGCGATGGGCTGAGCAAGCTATGGCCCTCAATCGGAGTTGCCGTTGGCTATGTAATCGCCTTCTCGCTCATGGCTATCTCACTCAAAAAACTTGAAGTGGGAATTACCTATGCAATTTGGTCTGGTGTGGGAATCATGGGAGCTGCCATAGGTGGCGTTATCTTCTTTGATCAGCATCTCTCTAAGTTAAACATTATTGGTATGGCAATCATCATTGTTGGTGTGGTGGTCATGAATCTGGGTGGAGCAGCCCACTAAAGATAAAGTATTACAAACATAAAAATCGATTCAAGATAGGCTTAAGCAATGTCAATGCCTGTTATGACCAATCGTGAAGCGATTCGTATAGGGCTTCCAATCTTTATTACTGCAATCAATATGCGTGCCGGTTTAACCATTATGAGCCCGCTCTATCCGATTCTTAAAGAGCAGTACCACTTGAGCTCTTTTCACCTTTCCTTCTTAACATCACTCTCTGTACTCTGTTTTGCAGGAAGTGCATTCTTAATGCCACTTGTGGGCAAGATTGGTGGAACCAACAAGGTTATTGCTTGGACTTTAACGGTTTTATCAGCTGCTATTTTCCTTCGAGCTGTTGGTAATGTTCCCATGCTCTTTATTTCATCCATCACCGTTGGTATTGCTATTGCAATCCTTAACTTTTCTTTGCCTGTGTGGGTGAAGGAAAATGCTCCTGAGCATTCAGGGCTCTTAACTGGTATCTATATAACAATCATGGGCACCTTTGCAGCGATCTCTGTGGCGGTGGCAGTGCCATTAGCACAGGCAACCTCATGGGGTTGGCGCTTATCTATGATTCCATGGTTAGTCATCGGCGTGATTTCATCTGCATGGTGGTTGATAAGGATTTCCAAATCTCGTGAATCAGGTCATATGGAAGTCAGCTCTAAGTTCCATACATCCCTTTTTAGAAAACCAGGCGCGTGGAGTATCGCAATTTTCTTTGGTCTGCAATCCATGCTCTTCTATGGCACAGCAACATGGCTACCAACTATCTTGGTTTCTAAGGGTTACACCCTTAGTCAAGCTGGATTAGCTGTCTCTATTACCGGTTTTCTGGGCTCTGCCATTGGTATTGCAGTTCCGCACTATGCATCCAAGCTAAAGAATATGCGCATATTATTATTCTTAATGGGCTTAATGGTTGCAGCTAGTTTTGCTGCATTGATCTTTGATAGTGGTTGGCGGTTGATAATCTGGCTTCTTATTTCAAATATTGGGCTCGCCGTTACTTTCCCCTTATCTCTATTACTCACAGTCACACGCAGTATTGACGCGGGTGAGACTCGATCTCTTTCAATCATGGCTCAATCCATTGGTTATCTCATGGCTGCCTTTGCACCTGGAATCGTTGGAGCAATCTTTGATTCAACCTTGAGTTGGAACACAGCATTGCTCGTGCCAGTGGCACTTGGAATAGCGCTGGGTTTGGTCGGCTACTTTGCAGGAAAAGCCGAAAAGATAGAGATTTAAGCCAGATAGAAAGCCTGTGCAGTTACCATTGTGTATTAATAAGCGGATGAAAAGGTGTTCATTTTGTTTGAATCAATAGTGCTGGGGATCTTGCAGGGTCTTACAGAGTTTCTGCCTATTTCATCGAGTGCACACCAGCGCATCGCAGGCGAGTTTTTTAGCAATGCCCAAGATCCAGGTGCCCGCTTTACGGCCATTACCCAGATTGGCACAGAGCTTGCTGTTTTAATCTTTTTTAGAAATGACATTAAGAACATTGTTCTAGCTTGGTTTAGACAAGTTATTTTGCGCAAAGATTTAGCTTCAGATCAAAAGCCTTTGGCCCGTATGGGTTGGTTGATTATTATTGGCAGCATCCCAATCGTTATTTTAGGTTACTTAGGTAAAGACATCATTACTAATGATTTCCGCTCCCTTTGGCTCATTGCTTCATCCTTAATCATCTTTGGTGTGATGCTTGGTATGGCTGATCACTACGGCAAAAAAGAAAGAGGACTTAGTGATCTCAACTCCAAACACGGCATCCTTTACGGACTAGCCCAATCACTTGCATTAATTCCAGGTGTTTCTCGTTCTGGTGCAACTATTGCAATGGGCCGCTACCTCGGTTACACCCGTGAAGCAGCGCTGCGCTATTCATTCCTCTTAGCTCTGCCAGCAGTTTTTGGAAGTGGGCTCTATGAACTCAAAGATGCATTTGGTAATAATGAGGTGGCAAATGTTTACACCCTGCCACAGACCTTTATAGCAACAGCCATTGCCTTTGTTGTTGGCTACGCCGTCATTGCCTGGATACTTAAGTTTGTAACAACTAGATCCTTCATGCCATTCATCATCTATAGAATTGCCCTTGGAGCAACTGTCTTAGTCCTTCTGAGCACAGGCGTCATTAACCCATAAGCAGAGAATTGAGCTAGAAAGATTAACTTCCTGGGCTCACCGTAGACATATTGAAATCTTTAATAACTAGTGGTGGAACCGCAACATTAGATATATCGCCAGCCCATTCACGTGGTTGAGTCCACTCACTAGCACCGGCATGTGCGATACGAGATATGGCTGAAACCGGTGAATCATTCCAACGGAAGTTATTAGTTGCACCAACTACTTCGCCGCCCTTAACGTGATAAACACCGTCACGAGTTAAACCAGTGAGAAGTAGTGAGTTGGGATCAACCATACGGATATACCAGAAGGTTGTAAGAAGAAGTCCGTTATCAACTTTCTTGACTAGATCTTCCAATGACCCACTTGCTCCATCAACACTCATAACAAGGTTTTCACCGATTGGTGTGAAATCAAGATTGGTGAGCTTTGCAGTTGCGCGAGTTTGAATCAGAGATTGCAATACGCCATCTTTGAGCCAGTCAACGCGCTTGATTGGTTGACCATTATCAAATACTGATGAGAATGGTGAACTCACTGCTGTTGCTACAAAGTTAGATGCAGGAAGTTGCTTGAAATCAGGATCACTGAAGAACTGCAGTGAAACATTAGAAAGCTTCTCGCCAATACGAGTTCCGCCACCCTTTTTAGAAAATACTGATTGACCTTCATGAGCATCACGAGCACCTGATACCCACATCATGTAGGTGAAGAGATCTGCTACTGAGCCTGAAGGAAGGATGGTGTCATAGCGTCCTGCTGGAAGATCTACTTTTGTGCCCTGCCAAGTTAAACGCTGGCGAATCTGGGCATCGATATTTGCAACTGATACATCTTTAAAGTCGCGAGTTTCAACGCCTGCCCATGTGGAGCGAGAGCGGTCGTGGGACTTTCCAGTCATTTCTACGCGACCAACTGGTGAGTCCTTGCGCAAACGCAACCCACCCTTTGAACCAACCCAGGTTGTCTCATTGGTGTGTTCGGAATATCCAAAGAGTTCAATTTTATCTGCAACTGAGCGAGAGAACATATCGCCAAGTGCTGGTGCAAATGTTGAAAATACTTCAGGACCGGTTGGAACGTGGGCGGCTGACCAATCACCAATAGAGAGATTTGTAGCAAGCGGTGCGTAATCATCAGCTGGACCTGATGCTTTTGCTGCAGCAACTGCCTCCTCCAGTAGCTTGGGAACATCTGCAAGTAAAACATCTGTGCGTGTAACGCCACCAGATGCCATGCCACCTTCCACGGCCACAAAGGCAACAACTGTGACGCTGCGCTCTTGAATAACACCGTTAGTAGTGAGCGTGCTGCCAGCCCAACGAAGGTTGGCTTGAGTCTTATCGCGCACAACAACTATGCAGTCATCACATGTTGCAGCCGATGTAATCTTTTCAATTAGATCTTGAGCAGAAATCATTTTCCAGCCTCCGCAACAGTATTGAGAATGTTTACTTTGTCGAAGATTGCCGCTGGGCAACCATGACTTACCGCTGCAATCTGACCTGGTTGAGCTTTACCGCAGTTAAAGGCACCGCCTAGAACATAAGTAGAAGGACCACCCACAACCTTCATAGAGCCCCAGAAATCAGTTGTCGTTGCTTGGTAGGCAACATCTTTGAGCTGACCAACAATCTTGCCGTTCTTAACGCGGTGGAACTGTTGACCAGTAAATTGGAAGTTATAGCGCTGCATATCAATGGACCAAGACTTATCACCCTTGATGATGATTCCATCTTCCATTGAAGCAACCATCTCTTCATAGGTTGGACCTGTTGGGTTTGGTTGCAAAGAAACATTTGGCATGCGCTGAATTGGAACGTGTGCTGGTGAATCTGCAAAGGCGCAGCCATTACTGCGATCGCGATTAACGCGGGCAGCAATACGGCGATCTAATTGATAACCAACGAGCAGACCATCTTTAATGATGTCCCAGCGCTGGGCTGCAACACCTTCATCATCAAAGCCCACCGTGCTAAGGCCATGAGGTGTGGCGCGATCTCCAGTCACATTCATTAGCTTTGAGCCGTATTGGAGCTTATTTAACTTATCTGGTGTGGCAAAAGATGTGCCTGCATAGTTTGCTTCATAACCAATTGCGCGATCGAGTTCAGTTGCATGGCCAATAGATTCGTGAATTGTGAGCCAGAGATTTGAAGGATGAACTAATACGTCATAGCGACCAGGTTCAACGGAAGGAGATGCAACTTTTTCAGCCAAAAGGGAGGGAAGTTCTGCAATTTCGCTATCCCAATCCCAGTGCTTATTGCCCATCCATTCCCAACCAAAGCCTGCAGGTTGTGCCAATGTGCGCATGGATTCAAAGCCATGATCGCCAATGGAGATTGCTTCAATCTGTGTTTGGATGCGCACGCGCTGTTGTGTGGTGCTAGTTCCATATGAATCGGCATAGTGCTTTTGCTCTTTAACAAACATTGTGTGGGCAGATGTGTGATTAACGTTTGCACTCTTTAGCAGACGATTACTTAAATCAGCTAGGCGATCCTTTTTATCTGAGTCAGAGACAGAGAATGGATCGACTTCATAATCAGATACCCAGCTCTGGTTTGCATAAACCGGCTCAGTAACAAGTGAAACTAACTCTGTTGATAAAGGCTTTGAAGTCTTAGCCATTGCAACTGCTGTTAAGGCTAGCTTCTTGGCAACCTCTACAGAGATTTCAGGCGATGAGGCAAAGCCCCACGCTCCATTGACGATAACGCGAACGCCTAAACCGGCATTGGTCTCATCACTTTGTGTCTCAGGGCGAGCATCGCGCAAAGAGAGCAAACCATTTCGAGTGCGCTCGATTCGCACATCAACATGGGAGGCACCAGCATCTTTTGCGGTACTAATCGCGGCATCACTAACGGCTGTTAGTGGAAGGGCTAGAAAATCTGCATCTACGTTTTTATTCACTCCCGAACCTTATGTCAATCAAGGCGTTGGTGCATAGATAGCGTGCAATCGGAGATTGATTTGCGGTCCAGTTGAATTGGCTTTACGCTTTACTTGCTTAAGGGGAGTACCTCACTACAGCTACCTCGTCAATACGGTGTAAAAACCCGGGGCGCTGGCCGTTCATTCGGTTAGGGAGACCTTGACCATGTACTACTCATGGCTATCAAGGGAGAAATTCATGCAGGTTTCAACACTCATCTGGGCAGTAACAATTGGACTGATTCTTGGTTTAATTTTGGTTGATCTATTTACTGCTTCACGAAAAGCCCACGACGTTAAATTCAAAGAGGCAGTAGCTGCTACGACCTTCTATGTCAGTGTTTCAATCGGCTTTGGCCTTTGGGTGTGGTCCTACTTTGGATCAACATATGGAACTGAATTCTTTGCCGCTTATTTAGTGGAATATTCACTCTCTATTGATAACTTATTTATTTTCGTAATCATTTTGGCCCAGTTTGCAGTTCCAAGTATCCATCATCAAAGAGTTCTACTTATTGGTGTCATGTTGGCACTGGTCTTTAGAGCCATCTTCATATCAATTGGAGCGGTTGCAATTTCTGCCTTCTCCTTTACTTTTGCGATATTTGGGGCAATCCTCATATGGACTGGAATTGGCCTATTCAAGCATTGGAATGAAGATCCAGAACCAAATGATAATTTTGTGATTCGCTCAATCAGAAAACGCGTGCCCATGGTGGATGACTTCCATGGTTCAAAGCTGTTCATTAAGGTAAGTGGTAAGCGCTTTGCCACCCCAATGTTTTTGGTAATTATTGCCATTGGATCAACAGATTTACTCTTTGCTTTGGATTCAATTCCGGCAACATTTGGTGTGACATCACAAACATTCCTAGTCTTTACAGCTAACGCCTTTGCACTGCTGGGGCTAAGAGCTTTGTATTTCCTTCTCAAGGGCCTATTGGACAAATTGATTTATCTCTCCCTGGGCCTCTCATTTATCTTGATGTTTATCGGCGTGAAATTGATGCTCACCTATGCCCATGAAATATTCGATAGCGTTCCAAAGATTTCGACACCTGTTAGCCTTACAGTTATCGCGACAATTTTGTTGATCTCAACTATTGCCAGTTTAATTAAGAGCAAGCAGAATCCTGAAATGAAGGCACACCCTGGACGGGTTACCGGCCACAAGGAAGTGGAGAAGAAGTGAAGAAAAATTGGTTGCTTTTGCCTAAGAGATTAAGGCAGATCATCGCTTTTTCTGTTGGTTCATTTTTAGTTCTAACTGGCTTGGTATTAATTGTTCTCCCAGGTCCTTTCACAATGCCCTTTGTAATAGCTGGATTAGTTGTTTTAGCCGTTGAGTTTGCTTGGGCTGAAAGACTTTTAGCAAAAGCAAAACTTCATGCGAATAAGATTGTGCCTAAGAAATACAAGAAGAGTAAGTAGAGCATAATTGCCTAATGCCTAAAGACATCGCATGCGTTGAACTACATGCTGATGAATGGGCAAGGCTGCGTGACATCCGCTTGAAGGCACTCATTGACAGCCCTCATGCTTTTGGTAGTACATATGAAAATGAGAGCGCATTCGATGAGGATAGATGGCGCCTAGAGTTTGCCAAGCAAGCTTTTGTGGTTGCATCAGTTGATGGCGTTGATTCAGCCATGATGTATGTTGAAAATCTTTTAGGTGATTTTGATGCCACATGCTGGATTGGTGGCTGTTGGAGTAATCCAAACTTTCGTGGAGTTGGTTTAATGCGTGCAATGTTTGAATTTTTAGATGAGCAAGCGAGTTCACGTCATTGGCTTGTTCAAGGCCTTGGTGTGTGGACTGATAATGATTTAGCAATTTCAGCTTATGAAAAATTAGGTTTTGTTGAGATGGGTGGGCCGCAGCCAAGCACACGACAACCTGGGAAGTTTTATCAGCAAATGATTAGAAAAACTCTTCCCGCTTAAATCTCTGACATTTGATACTTAGCTTTAGCTAGCCAGGCAGGATTGATTTCAACACCCCAGCCTGGACCTTGTGGAATCTGTACTTTTCCACCATCAATTGCAAATGGATTTCCAAGAAAAAGATCTTTTTGCCATGGGTAGTATTCAAAGCCTTCAATAGAAAATTCAAGATACTTTCCTGGATTAGGAATGGCACCTAGTAGGTGCATGGTGGCGATAGTTACAAGAGAAAGATTGGCGCAGTGGGGAGTGATGGGCATACCTGCTTTATTTGCCATTTCTACAACCTTGAGAGTTCTCCAAATTCCACCCATATACATAATGTCTGGCTGTAATACATCCACAGCACGCATATCAATCATTCTCTGCCAGGTGACTAGATCCCAATCCTGTTCACCGCCAGTGACATCAATTGTCAATGCATCAGTAACTTGCTTTGTTTCTTCAAGCTCCCAATATTTGCATGGCTCTTCAAAGTGCCCAATTCCCTCAGCCTCTAAAATCGCGCCAACTTCAATTGCGCGCTGAGGAGAAAAACCACTGTTGCCATCTACTAATTTTGAGATTCCATCACACAGCGCGCGAGAAACAACAGGGACTACTTCTTCTGTGCGCCCAGGCCACTCATCAATATCATTTCCACACTCTGCGCCAACGCGCCATTTGAATGCATCAAAGCCAAACTCATCACGTAGCTTTACTAAACGCTGTGCTTCATCCGCAGGTGTGATGTCACGGCGCATGGATGATGCGTAAGCGCGAAGTTTCTTAGCAGTTCCACCCAAGAGTTCAACAACTGGTTTGCCTTCAACCTTTCACGCAGATCCCATAACGCAGTATCTAAGCCAGCATTGGCACGAGCGCGATAACTTCCTGGAAATTTATGCTCACGAGCTTCAACTAAAGTGACTAGTGCTCCGATATCTGATGCGTCTTTACCTAGTACCCAGGGTGCTACTTGGCGATGAAAAACTTGTGCAGTGATATCTGAGTGATAGCTAGAGGTTTGTCCCCAACCGATGTGGCCATCAGATGTTCTTACCTTTACAAAGCAAACAAACTCATCAGTAAATGTCTCAAGCTTTGTAACCGAACCAAAGATCATCCAGCTGCCTTCACGAATACCGGCATATCCAGTAGTGAAACAGAGACAGTTGCGCCTACACCAATGCCTGAAGCATCAGAGCTTGGAAGCTGGGCTGTAACTTTTGTTCCATCATTCATAGTGATATTCAATCGACAAGACGCTCCAAGGAAGCTTGCCGCTGCAACAGTTGCATTGCCTGACTTGCTGGCAACAACATCAACGCTCTCTGGTCGCACGAGTGCAATACCAGTTCCTGATGTAACAGAGCCTGGGAGGGTTTTAACTACGCTGCCTAGAACCTCAATTGAGCCGCCAGAAACCTTGCCTGAGATTGGATTGGTTAATCCAACGAACTCAGCAACAAATGAAGTCTTTGGACGGTCATAGAGCTCTGATGGGGCAGCGATTTGTTCTAGTTGACCGTTGCGCATAACGCCCACGCGATCAGCAATGCTGAGTGCTTCTTCTTGATCGTGGGTAACAAAGAGAGTCGTAGTTCCAAGCTCCATTTGGATGCGTCGGATTTCTTCACGTAACTGGGTGCGAACCTTTGCATCAAGGGCTGAAAGTGGCTCATCAAGGAGCAAAACCTTTGGTGAAATCGCAAGTGCACGGGCTAAAGCAACGCGCTGTTGCTGTCCACCGGAAAGTTGATGTGGAAAGTGTTCGGCGTGAGTAGACAGTCCGACAAGTTCTAGAAGCTCAGCAGAGCGTGCTTTGCGCTTATCGCCAGCAGTCTTGTGAGCCTTTAGCTTTAAACCATACTCAACATTCTCACGTGCAGTCATATGTGGGAAGAGTGAGTAAGCCTGGAAAACCATTCCCATTCCGCGCTTATTAGCGTTTTGGAAAGTTACATCTTTACCATCGACAATCATCTGACCATGGTCTAACTCTTGCAGACCCGCTAAGGCGCGTAGCGCAGTAGTTTTTCCACATCCTGATGGTCCCAGCAATGCCACTAACTCACCCTCTGCGATGTCAAGGCTTAATCCGTTTAGGGCCTTAACTTTGCCAAAGTGCTTAGCAAGTTCTACTAACCGTACATATGCTGATGAGCTCAACGGATGAGTCCTTTTCTCTTAGGCGATGTCAACGTCAAGGACTGCGCCCTGGCGTTTCTTGTTAGGGATAATAAGAAGTAAAAATAGAACGAATAATAGTGATGCTAGCGAAACTGAAACCGCAACCCTGCCATTTGTTCTTCCTAGATCAGCAATAACGACCTGGAGTGTTTTAAAATTAAGAATATTAGAAATGGTGTACTCACCTAAAACAAGTGCTATGGCGATAAATGAGCCATTGATAATGCCAGTTTTTATAGTTGGCATTATCACGCCAAAAATTACTCGGGGGATGCTCGCTCCGAGAGTTCTGGCAGCCTCTGCCAGAGTATGTATATCGACAGCATCGAGGGCTGCTGATAGAGATCTGTAGGTGTACGGCAAGATCAACATCGAATAGACCCCAGCGAGCATAATTGGAGACTCCGTTAAGTTAATTGAGATCCATCGGTAGAGCGGTGCAATACCCACCACGATAACAATGGCTGGAATAGCCAGAGGCAGTAGGCATAAAAGTTCGAAGGGCCTGCGTAGTAGAGGAAGCTTTAAATGCACCCAAATAGCGGTCGGCACGATTAAAAACAGAATGAGCGCCATAACAATTCCTGCCGTGATCAATGATCTTGTGACAGCTGCTAGCAAATCAGGTTGAGATGGAATTCCCTTCCACGCCTCTAGCGTGCGACCCTTTTTCCCTAAACCAAAGGATTTTGTTGAAAAATCTAACATCGCGATAAGCGGGACGATCAAGTAAGCCCCAACAACGGAAATTATTGTCCAACGCCAAATCTTAACTCCGAGAGATTTTTTCATTAGCGCTGCTCCCATTTACTAACTTTGCGGCGAAGAGCGGCATATAGAGACATCGCCACGACCACGACCACAACCATCAAGAAAGATAGCGACTTTGCTACGGCCGCATTATCGACACCAACCTCACTCGTGAGTGCGGTTCGAATCGCTAGTGGAACTAAAAAGTCCGACAAGTTAATCAGGACGGCAGCTGTTGCATATGCTGAAAACGAGTTAACGAAAAGTAAAAGTGCAGCACCTGCAAATGAAGGTGAAAGAATTGGGATCCCGATACGCAGCCAGTACTCATAGACCTTGCCACCTAAAGCATCCGATGCCTCACGCCATTGCGGTTTTAGATTCTCAAGGGTTGGCAAAAAAACTAGGACCATCAAGGGGATTTGAAAAAAGGTATAGAGAATTGAGAGCCCAGTCATGCCATAGAACCATCCGGTCTGGGCAAAAAATGAGTCGGGGGAGAGTTTGGCTGCAAACGAGGAGACTAACCCGTTAAATCCAAATGTTGCCAAGAAGGCAAAAGTAAGCATGACGCCACCGAACTGGGCTAAAACACTGCTCAAGGCGACTGAAAAGCGATAGAAGTATCCGCCAGGCTTTCCGCTCACCAATGCCCATGCAAATAGGCCTCCCAAGATTGCACCGGCTAGCGATGTCTTTAATGAAATCTCGAGAGAGTTACTAAAGGAATAAAAAGTAGATGGAGATTTAATGGTGTCTATCAATACTTCAAGACCGAGATGACCTTCATTATCTTGAAAAGCTCCAGAGATCACACTCCATGTGGGATAAAGCAAAAAGAGCCCTGCAAGTGCTAGAAAAGGCAAGACACCTAGATAGGCAGATTTACTGCGCCAATACCTAGAACCGGTCCTGCCAATGGCAGAACCGGTTCCATGGTTTTGAGATTTGGTCAATTACTTGACCTCTCTTTTACTATTTAACGTGATCCAACCGCCTTAGACCATTCAGCCTTGATGTAGGTAGTTGCAGCAGCAAGCTGTGCGGCGCTTGGATTTTCTGCGCCAATCTTTGACTTACCAATGACTGCAATTCCAGCCGCTGGTGCACGCCTTACTTTGTTAAGCCATGGCCATAGTCGGGGAGTGGCTCCGCCACCTGCCCAAATTGCAGCTCCTGACTCTCCAAGTGTGAACTCCAACCATAGACGAGCACATGCTGGATGTGGAGCCCATGCAGAGACAGCTGAGTTATATCCACCACCGAGTTGGGCTGGTGTGTAAAGCTTCCAATCCATCCCAACTTTAGCGAATCGTCTCTGAACGGCAAGTTGTACATATCCGTTATCGATAACTACTGGAGTTGCACCAGACTCGATTGTCGAAGAGTCTGGGTCGACGTTAAGGAAGTTGCCAAGATCTTTTAGCTTCTTGAACCAGGCAACACCCTTTGAAATATCATCAAAAGTTCCGCCTAGCGCTTTGTTAATCATAAATATACCGTTGAGGCCAGTTGCTGAAACGAGAGGATCGCCATTAAGGGCAACCTTGCCCTTGAATCGTGGCTGTAGCAGATCATTTAGGCTAGTGATATTGCCCAAAAGTGTTGCGTTGTACCCGATTGTCAATGTACCCACGTAGTTAGGTGTGAACTCGGCAGTTGGTGACATTGCATATGCAGTATCAATGTACTTCCATAGCTTTACTTTATAGGGAGCAAAAGTTCCGGTTCCTTGGTTTGGAACGGCAGTAGATGTTCCGATGTCAAAGACATCTGGTGAACGAGTTGTGCCCTTGAGTGCAACTGCAGTACTAATCTCTGTTTTTGAGCCTGCAGTTGGATCCATCTCATCAATCTTGACTCCGTAGGCCTTCTTGAAGGCATCAATCATAATGCCATAGTCTGCCCAGTCATGTGGCAGGGCGATAACGTTGAGCTGTCCTTCATTCTGGCAAGCATCAACTAATTTTCCCATTCCTCCGCCTTTAGAGGCAGAGGTCATTTTTGACCAATCGCGGGGTTTAGCAGATGCTGACGAGGTGATTACTACGGGAATCGCAAGGGCAACAACGAGGGCTGCTGCCAAGGATCCACGGGTGATTTTCGTTAAGTGCACTGAGTTCCTCCTATATGTAAGTGGTATGTGTTTTCTCATACATCCTTAACTCTCTGTGGCGATTGTTGCTGCCGCAAATCGTTGTGGAATTTTGTACTTACGCAGATCCGTTCTCCTCCTGGGACAAGTTCGTAGTGCGCATCTCACCCCCACCTCTTACAAGGAAAGAATTCGACTTTCATAACCTACTGGTAAGCCGGGTCGGAGTCTAGGTAGCCGCGAGGGGAACCTAGAATTTTAGGCTAATTTCTTTACAACTCGGTAGGAGGCCAGGGTTGGATCGGTGGCATAAGCGATTCGCACACCCGCCACCTTGGTTGTTGATAGACCATCAAGAATCTGCGCGGTCAGAACTTCACCAGGTGCCACCACGGCAACGCCTGGGGGATAAGGAGCGATTAAATCAGCCGAGATTCGGCCCACACAATCCTTCGCTGCCACCATCTCGGTATCGGCAAAGTAGGCATCGCGCATTGAGATTGCAACTGTTGGAACAACTGACCAGCTCAGCGATGTTGCAGTTGGGCGAGGAGTGTTTTTAGATGACTTGAGAATAGGAAGAAGGACATCGGCTAATTGATCAAACTCTTCGAGTGAATCAGCCAGAGTTGCAATGAAGACAACGCTGTCGCTATCGGCCATCTCAACGCGAATGTTGTGAGCTTGTAATTTCTTCTCAATTTCAACCCCAGATGCGCCTAGTTGATTAGCGCGCAGAACAATCTTGGTTAAATCAAAGCGGCCAGCAGCAAAATCACTTGCATTTAAGAAAATTGGCATATCAAAGTGAGATTGCACAGAGTTCTTAAAAGCATTTACGTTACTAACTAGTTGAGAGATCAATTCATCCCCGCGAGTTTGAAGCAATGCTCGGCAGCCATCAATAGATGCCAGTGGAGCACCTGCAGGTGAAGTGGTGTGAGTGGTTTCAAAGCTTTGTTCAATGCGATCAAGGTTAAGAAGTTTCCCCTGAGCAAGAAGAAGTGCTGATGCGCTATAACCAGGAAGAGCTTTGTGCACACTAGTAATGAGTGCATCTGCGCCCATCTGCAAACAATGTTTTGGTGTTAAAGGTGAGAAACCAAAGTGTCCGCCCCATGCTGCATCCACAATGACAGGGATTGAATGTGAGTGAGCACTTTTAACGAGTGCAGGTAAATCTGACAAAGTGCCTAAGTAGCCTGGCTCAGTAAGAAGAAGTGCAATTGGTTTTTGATTAATGACTTTTTCAAATTCAGCAACTGTTATACCTGTTGGCACACCCGTTGCTACATCAATTTGCGGTGATAACCAGATGGGCTCTAATCCAGCTAATACAAGTGCGCTAAGAATTGAGCGGTGCGCTGTGCGAGAGAGTGCGACTTTGTCTCCAGGTTTTCCCAGAGCCAAAATCATTGCTTGGTTGGCATGTGTTGAACCACCAGTTGAAAAGCGAGCAAAATCGGCTTTCCATAACGTGGCAGCAAGAGCTTCTGCTTTCTTTAATATCTGGTTGGTCAACTTAATCTCATCTAAACCACCATATAAAGGTGTGTCACCATCAACGACTACCCCTAAGCCGGCATCGAGGCGTGAGGCCCTTTGCTTGTGACCTGGGATGGTGAAAGGAGTGCGCTTGGTTTCAAAGTAAGAAAGGTAGGCATCTAGAAGCGGTGCCGAATCTCTCAGTGAACTCATAGCACCAAGGGTAACTTCTAGGTCCTCTGATCGGAAATGAGGCCTTAGACTTTTCCCATGGACACACTTACTAATCTGACTCAAGAACGTCGTTTGGTTACCGCTATTCCGGGACCAAAATCTACCGAGGCGCTCAAGCGCCGCACGGAAGCGACGTCAGGCGGATTGGGTATGGCAATTCCAGTTGTAATCGAACGTGCAAGTGATGCGATCTTGCTCGATATCGATGGCAACCAGATTATTGATTTAGGTTCAGGAATTGGTGTTACTGGAGTTGGTAACTCGGCTCAACGTGTTGTTGATCGAGTTATTGAGCAAGTGCAGGCATTTACACATACCTGTTTCACTGTTGCTCCATATATGAACTACATCGAAGTGTGCGAAAAACTCAATGCAATGACTCCTGGTTCACATAAGAAGAAATCACTCCTTGTTAACTCAGGTGCTGAAGCTGTTGAGAACGCTGTGAAGATTGCACGTCATTACACCAAGCGCCCAGCAATTGTTGTTTTTGAACATAGCTATCACGGTCGAACAAATTTAACGATGGCACTTACTGCAAAGAACATGCCATACAAAGAGGGCTTTGGTCCTTTTGCCCCTGAGGTTTACCGCGTACCAATGCCATATTCATTCCATTGGGTGGGGGATCAGGAAACGATTTCTGAAGATGCTATTGAAATGGTTACACACAAAATTGATAAAGAAATTGGAGCACATAACGTTGCTGCGATTTTGATTGAGCCAATTCAAGGAGAAGGTGGATTTATCGTTCCACCGAAGGGATTCCTTCCTGCGCTCGCGAAATATTCAAAAGATAATGGAATCGTCTTTATTGCAGATGAAGTTCAGACTGGCTTTGCTCGCACAGGACATATGTTTGCAGTTGAAGAAGAAGGCGTTGTTCCAGACATGGTCGTAACAGCTAAGGGAATTGCCGGTGGACTTCCACTTGCAGCAGTTACTGGGCGCGCAGAAGTGATGGATTCAGTTCATGCTTCAGGTCTTGGTGGAACATATGGTGGAAATCCAATCGCATGTGCTGCTGCCCTTGGCGCAATGGAGACAATGGAAGAAGAAAACCTTGTTGCCCGTGCCAAGCACATTGGTGAAATTCTAGGGACATCACTTCGCGAACTTGCCAAGAAGTATCCAGTTATTGGTGAAGTCCGTGGACGCGGTGCTATGCAGGCAATTGAATTAGTAGAGCCAGGAACTAAGAATCCCAACACGGCTGCAATGAACGCTGTTGTTAAGTACTGCCAGAGTCAGGGCGTGTTAGTTCTTACTGCTGGCACTTATTCAAACGTTGTGCGCTTCTTGCCACCACTAGTAATTACAGATGCACTTCTCAAGGATGCCCTAAGCGTTCTTGATGATGCTTTTGCCTCGCTCTAATTCACAATATCTTTATAGCGAGCAAGATCGGCATCACTTGCTTCTGGCCATTGCCGAGCTAGCGCTCGCACGCCATGGGTTTTAAAGGCGTTTATCTTGATGCGCATCTCTGGGTTAATTCCTCGTAACCATACGGCCGTATCAATTAACTCTCTATCAGAGTCATTTTGGCCTGGCACTAGCAACAATCGCACTTCATAGAGTTTTGCAATGGAATCCAGATACCTAATTGAATCTAGAACAACTACATTTGAGTTACCAGTGAGCTCGATGTGTTTAGCATCATCCAGAGCCTTTAAATCAAGCATTACGCCATCGGTAAATGGGGCTAGTTGAATCCAAACTTCTTGGGGTGCATTGCCATTGCTATCTATGAAAGTAGTAAGACCTTTGAACTCCTTGCGCGATTTAATCTCTTTAAAGAGATCGAGTACGAACTCATGTTGCACCGTGGCTTCACCGCCTGAAACAGTAACTCCAGAGATATAGGGCATCGATCCACGAATCTCTTCAAGAACTTCTTGCACGGTCATCTCATTGGCACGCGGTGTACGCAGAGGAATTGTTTGTGGGTTGTGACAGGCTAAACAGTTGAAGTTACAGCCTTGTAAGAAAAGAACATAACGATTTCCTGGGCCATCAACCCAAGAAAACTTAATCGTGCTAGCTACTTGTGCTTGGTGAGCTTTCAGCACTCATCACTCGCTTTACATTGCGCCGATTAACATGAGAATCTGCAACTGAACCGGCACCAAGGAATGTGCTTGAGTGACGGGCGCTTGGCATTTTTGCCAAATCAGATTTACGTACTAAATAGCCCGTAATACGGATGAAGTCGTTGCTATCTAAGTTAAAAGTGAAATCTCGCATACCGCTTTTAAATGCCCCGCGAATTACATCAACGACAGCTTGTGGATTCTTAACCGCAGTTTCATCAAAAGATAAAACATCACTGATACCGGAGGCAAAAAGATGATGGTGGCGAGAAACCGTGCGTAGGTGATCGATAAGTGGCGGTTCTGTCCCGATAGGAATACGGGTTCCGGCCGTTACGTCAAGATCAAGATCGATTCCTGATTGGGAATGTAAGAAGGCATAGCCGTCATTGCCATCGCAGTAAGGCATCTTGCGGTGGCTAACCCAATCTGCGATAAAACTTGTGATTCGATATCCCAAATCATCGGCGGCGATGCTGTGTCCATAGGTTCCAGAATCACCTTCTTGTTCCATCAAGATATTGACGCATTCAGCTAAGCCAAAGAGACCAAACATTGGAGAGAATTTCTCTAAATCAAGCAAGCCTTCATTTACTAACCAGTTGCTTTCAAAGAATCCTGATTCCTCCACTAAATAGAGAATTCGAGACTCCATGAGTTCGGCAGTCAGATCAAGGTAAAAAGGCAGAGTAGTTTCAAAGAATTTTTCAACTCCGCCATTACACTCCTCGGCAGTTTTCTTGAGATTAATGCGCACCAAAGTGTGTGAACCACCACCGATTTTAAGCGAGTTATAGCAACTAACAGCTGCATACTGCGAACCGAGATCACTTTGCATCATCACATCGTTGATGAAATGTGGCTTACCGCAGGCAAAAACTGTAGTGACCGCATCCAAAATGTATTCATCACTGGTCAGAACCGGGTCGACCTTGAGTGAAATATTAGGTACTACTTGCAAGAGCTCGCGCTCTAACTTAAAGATCATTTGTGAAACTCGATTATAAACTGGGCTTAAATTTGTGTGCGCAAAGGCATCGGGAAACATTCGATCCAGAGATATCCAGAAGCGCTTTAACTTGGCATATAGATCTTCATCGCTAAGACCATCAACGTAAGGCAAGAGCAAAGTATCAAGATCACCAAAATAAACGGGATAGCCAGTAATTGATGGTGTGGCCGAATACATTATGAGGAGAAAAGCTAGGGCATCATCAAAATCTTTTGCCGCTGGAAGTTCTAGGAAAACAGAGCCGTTATCTAAAACTTTCTTGTAATCAGGCAATAGGTAACGAGGGCGATAAGGGGCATTTCCCTCAAACATGTCACAGATAATTCGCTTCTCTAGAGCGTCAGTGCACTGCTTACGTACTGGTGGGGGATCGAGCAAGTTTTCTGCCAAGTTTGCTAATTGCGCAATGCGTTGTCGGTAAGTGAATTTGGAGTCATTGACCGTGCTTCGAATGTTTTCTAGAGAAGTCATGCTTTCATAATAGGTTTATAACTATAAATATGAACTAGGAAAAGCCTGTTTCAGCGCTTGCGAGAGTGCTGGCCCTTGAGGGTTAGTTCTCTAACTTGTAACCAAGACCACGGATGGTCTGAATCAATACAGGGTTAGCTGGATCTGCTTCGATTTTTGAGCGCAAACGCTTGATGTGAACATCGAGAGTCTTTGTGTCGCCGAAGTAATCTCCGCCCCACACGCGATCAATGAGCTGTGAACGAGTTAAAACACGGCCAGCGTTTCGCACTAAGTATTCAAGGAGCTCAAATTCTTTGAGAGGAAGAGTAATCGAAGCACCGTTGAGAGTTACTTGGTGCTTTGCAGTATCAATCTTGATTGGACCGGCTGTGTGAATATCAGAGGCATCAGCTGCTTCTGCATCACTGCTATTGCGGCGAAGAACAGCTTTTATTCGCGCAATTAACTCGCGCGATGAATAAGGCTTAGTCACGTAGTCATCTGCACCAAGTTCTAACCCAACAACTTTATCGATTTCGGCATCTTTAGCCGTCAACATAATAATGGGAACTTGAGAAGTCATTCGAATAGAACGGCAGACATCAATTCCAGACACTTCAGGAATCATCAGGTCTAGCAAAATGAGATCAGCACCAGATGCTGCGAATTTATCCAAAGCTTCGCGGCCAGTTTGGGCTACCTCGACTTCGTAGCCTTCTTTGCTGAGCAAGAATTCAAGTGCCTCAAAAAATGAAGCTTCATCTTCAACGATAAGAATTTTTGTCATTGGACACTCTCTTGAGTAGGCGTGTAGACGGGTAAACGGAGTGAAAACGTACTTCCAACACCAGGAACGCTCCACACAGTGACTTCACCACCGTGCTTTGAAGCAACGTGCTTAACGATTGAAAGACCAAGGCCAGTGCCACCCGTTTGGCGTGATCGAGCAGGATCTACGCGATAGAAACGTTCAAATATTCGGTCGATATCATTCTCAGGAATACCAATTCCTTGATCAGTAATCGAAATATCCACAATGCCCTGATCAACAGTTGTATTGACAGAAACTTTGGTGCCTTCGGGGGAGTAGTTAATTGCATTCTCAACAAGGTTTTGAATTGCCATAACTAACTGCTCGCGATCTCCTAAGACAAGTGCATCCTTGGCTTCGGTATGCGAAACCATTATTTGGCGATTATCTGCAGAAATCTGACTTTGATCGATTGCAGCATTTATCAGATCTTCAATTTCAAGTTCAACTGCAACTTGTAATGGATCTGAATCTTGCAAACGAGAAAGGTTAATAATTTCTTGAACTAGATCAGTGAGTCGTTTCGATTCTGTTTGCATTCTGGTTGCAAATTTAGTCACAGAAGCAGGATCATCTTTAGCACCCAAGACTGCTTCAGATAAAAGTAGGAGAGCCCCAATAGGAGTCTTTAACTCATGAGAAATATTTGCAACGAAATCTCGGCGCACTTCATGCACTCTTTCAGCTTCACTCTCATCGCTAATAAGAATCAAAACCAAATCATCTTCACTGAGCGGAATTACCGTGACAGTTAACTCATGTATTCCTTCACCAATTGGCCCGCGTGGAATATCAATTTTGCCCACTTGTTTTTTGTTAGTTCTGCGAACCACTCGGATCGTCGCAATTAACTCCGGGCTTTGAACTTTGCCATCTTTTAATATTCCAAGTTGCTCAGTGCCAGGTGTTGCAAAAATTGCTATTTCACCAGGTGCTGCGATGAAGGCTTCACCTTCAAGATTGGCCAGAGTTTGCACGAGCATGTCAGGCAGTTCACGTGCCGAATCGGTGGGGGATTCACCGCGGCGAAATTTCATGAGGCCAACTCTAGCGTGGGGTATTGGCGTGGGTTTGCTCGTTTACCTGCCGTTCACCTAACTGAGGGTTCCTATTCACCATACTCGAATACCTTCGCCCCATGGCACTTATCCGCTCAGTTTTCCAAGATGAACTCGATGGCGTATCCCAATCCCTGGTAGATCTCACCGAGATGGTTTCACTCTCCATTGCAAAGGCAACCGAAGCAGTCCTCAAAGCTGATTTAGCGTTGGCCGAAGAAGTTATTGCAACTGATGATCAGATTGATAACTTTCAACATGATCTTGATGCACGCATCATCGACATTATTGCGCGCCAGCAACCTGTTGCATCTGATCTTCGCGCGCTAGTTACTGCATTGCGCATGAGCGCAGATTTAGAGCGCATGGGGGATATGTCTCACCACGTTGCAAAGATTGCACGTCTGCGTCACCCAGATGCAGCTGTTCCTTTTGAACTGTTACCAATGTTTCAAGCCATGGGTAATGCTGCAGAGAAGATTACAAACAAAATAGGTTTAGTTATTGCAACGCGCAATACTGAAATGGCACTTGAAGTTGAACGCGATGATGATGAGATGGATAAGTTACACAGACAGTTAATTTCTACACTTGTTGACCCAAATTGGAAACATGGCGTTGAGCCAGCAATTGATCTGACTTTGCTAGGTCGATATTACGAGCGCTATGCAGATCACGCGGTTTCTGTTTCACTCCGTGTCTACTTCCTTGTTACAGGAAAGTACGCGTAATAATAAGGTGAGCACACCTAACTTAGTTATTCCATCACCACGTGAAATAACTACAGAGCCCCGGCGCTCCGATAAAGTCTTTCGCGGCGTCGTTACAGGCGGGGGACTCTCTTCCCTTTTAATCCTTGGACTCATTGCGGTTTTCTTGGGTTATCGTGGTTTTGAAGTTCTGCGCCAAGAAGGTTTTGGTTTTATTATGAATTCTGATTGGTCAATCACCACAGATGATGCTGGAAACGTTGTGGAAAGCCACTTTGGCTTAGCTGCAATGCTGGTTGGAACAATCTTGTGCTCCTTGGTTGCCGTGGTCATTGCAGTTCCTATCTCAATTTTCTCAGCTCTTTTTCTCAATTTTTATTCACCCAATTGGCTTAAAAAACTTCTCATTGCAATCATCGACATGATGGCTGCTTTCCCATCAATTCTTTTTGGTATTTGGGGCTTCTTAGTCCTTATGCCAAGTGTTGAATACTGGGCCAAGTTGATTCACCGATACCTAGGCTTTATCCCTATTTTCGATATGCAAGTTCCTGTATTTACTCGCTCACCCTTTGTTGCAGGTGTTGTCCTAGCAATCATGATTATTCCAATTATTACTTCAGTCTCACGAGAAGTATTTGCCCAAGCTCCACTTGATCGTATTCAAGCGGCCTATGCTCTTGGTGCAACGCGTTGGGCAATGATCAAGGCTGTTGTTATTCCTTATGGTCGAAGTGGTGTTATCGGTGGCGCAATGCTAGGCCTTGGCCGCGCAATGGGAGAAACTGTTGCAGTATTTACTGTTCTCAATATTGTCTTTCAAGTTAATTGGCATATGTTGCTCGGCGCTGGTGGAAACGTTGCATCATTAATTATTTTAAAGTTTGGCGATGCTAGCCCATATGAAATTAAGGCGCTCATGGCCGCTGGTTTGGTTCTCTTTCTTTTAACTCTTGTAGTTAATGCATCCGCTAACTTCATAGTGAAGCGCACTGGAAAGTCAGGACGATGACAACCTTTACCCCAACTCCACAAAAGCCTTGGCGTGCATCTAAGCGCGAACGCGGTTTCGACTTTGCAATCCTTCTTGGAGGCTTCCTGGCTTCATATTTATTAGTTGCCTTGACACCCATGAAGGGAAAGCTGGCTTATTTCGCACTGTTCTTTATTTCCTATGCATTACTTGCTGCACTACTCAAGGGCCTAACCAGAGGCAGCGCAGCAGCTAAAGATGCTCTCGTGAGTTCATTGGTTGTTGTTGGCGCCGTAGTGACGGTTATTCCTATTGGAAGTATTTTGCTAACAGTGCTACAAAAAGGTTTACCTGGAATCAGTTTTGGACTCTTTACGCACGATATGGCACTTGCAACACCTACAGATCCCTTATCCAATGGTGGCTTGCTCCATGCCATTACAGGAACACTGACATTGGTGGCACTTGCTTTAATTATGAGTGTTCCCATTGGAATTTTGACTGCGCTGTATTTAACTGAAATCAAGGGCCGATTCACAGGACCAATTCGCTTTCTTGTTCAAGCGATGAGCGGTGTGCCATCAATTGTTGCGGGCTTATTTATTTTATCTGCCGTGCTCTATCCAATTACGAAAGCATATTCGGGGCTCATGGGCGCACTTTCACTTACGATTTTAATGATTCCAACAATCGCTCGCACATCCGAGGAAGTCCTTAACTTAATCCCAAACGAGTTGCGCGAAGCAGGCACAGCACTTGGTGGCACGCAATGGCGCACAGTTGCCATGATTGTCTTGCCTGCAGCCAAAAGCGGCCTTATTACTGCGATTATTTTGGGTGTGGCACGTATTGCTGGTGAGACTGCACCAATTCTTCTTCTCACTGGCGGCGGCGACAAAGTAAACCCCAATGCATTTAACGGACCTATGGGGTCATTGCCGTATTACATCTGGAAATCCTTTAACGCCGGATCTCCTGAAGCAATAACTCGTGCCTGGGCAGGCTTATTAGTTCTACTTGGCATCGTCCTTATTCTCTTTACGTCTGCACGATTTTTAGGAACACGAAAGATTTCACGATGACTACTTCACATGAAAGCGAGAAGGCAACTATGGATACAGCAGTAAAGCCATCATCATTGGCACAGGTTGCTAATTCACAGGCAGCAAAGACCCCAAGTGCAAGTGCTGAAGGCACTGGGCTTGAGACACGCGGTATTCATGCTTGGTTTGGAAAGCACCATGCTCTTGCTGACATCAATTTAAATTTTGCTGCCGGCACAGTTACTGCCTTGATTGGTCCGTCAGGTTGCGGCAAGTCCACTTTCATTCGCACAATGAACCGCATGCACGAATTCATTCCGGGTGCTGCAATGGCTGGCGAAGTTCTTCTAGATGGCAAAGATGTGTATGCAGCTGGCACTGATGTAACAAAGATTCGCTTAAAGATTGGCATGGTTTTCCAAAAACCAAACCCGTTCCCCTCAATGACAATTGGCGAAAATGTTTTATCTGGCCTCAAACTGGCTCAACTTAAAGTTGATAATAAAGATGACTTACTTCAAGAGTGTTTAGAGCGTGCAGGTCTATGGAGTGAAGTAAAGGATCGCTTAGGTGCCCACGGTGGTTCTCTCTCTGGCGGTCAGCAGCAGCGCTTGTGTATTGCGCGCTCTTTAGCTGTTCGTCCAAAAGTTCTATTGATGGATGAACCATGTTCAGCCTTAGATCCAGGCTCGACTCTTCGTATTGAAGACACAATCCGCCATCTCTCAGAGACCATGACAATCGTGATTGTTACTCACAATATGCAGCAAGCTGCCCGTGTGTCTGACTACACCGCATTCTTCCTCTCCGATGGCGGCCCAGGGCAGATGATTGAAGTTGCCCCAACATCTGAGATTTTCTCTCGCCCAAAGGATGAGCGAACAGAGAATTACGTCACCGGCCGCTTCGGCTAAGCGGCACCATTTGTTCACCTAAATGTTGATTTGAGTTTAGATAGGACTGGCTATTTGTTCACCTAGCCTGCATAGGTTTCACCTCGTAGTACACATTAAAAATCTATGAGGGGAAATAAATGAGAATTTCAAAGCTCGCGAAAGTTGCATCACTTGCACTCGCGTTCGGCTTAGTAGCGTGCACACCATCTTATGCAGTTGATCTTCAAGGTTCAGGAGCATCATTTCCTGCTCTACTAATCGAAGGTTGCAAGGCTGGATTTGCAGGAAGTGGAACAGAACATACATATGTTTATGCTTCATCATCATCAGGTACAGGACAAGCTAACTCAGATAAGTCTATTGGTGACTTCTGGATGTCAGATGGTGCTTACACAGCAGCAACAAAGCGCACTTCACTTATTCACGTGCCACTAGTTGCAGCACCAATCGCAATTTTGCACAACCTTCCAGCAAGGACGACTCTTTCACTTTCAGCATCAACAATCGCTGGAATCTTCGGTGGAACAATCACACGTTGGAACGATCCAGCAATTGTTGCTGATAACAATGGTTCAACGACAAAAGTTATTTACAAGAAAGATTCAAAGGGAAACCCACGCAAAGATTCAAAGGGAAACCCAATCGTTCTTCGTACACAAATTGTTACTCAGCGCTACACATTGCCAAACAAGCCAATTAAAGTTGTTTACCGTTCAGACTCTTCAGGAACATCTGAGAACTTCACTAATTATCTCAACAAGTCAGCTACATCTGTTTGGCCAAAGGCTAAGAACAAGGTGTTCAAGGATTCATTCCCAGGAAACATCAATGACACAGCAAACTTAGGCCGAGTTGTTGGAGCTGCTTCATCAACCGGTGTTGCACAGCTTGCTGGAAAGACTGCTTACTCCATCACTTATGCTGAAGTTAACTATGCAACAGCCAACAGGCTCAAGATCGCCAATGTAATCAACGCAGCTGGTTCATCAGTTGCTCCAGATTCAACCGGTGTTGGCGCATTCCTTGCATCAGCTACTCAGGATGCAAACGGCTTCCTTACTTATGACTACAAAACAATGGAAAAGGGCGCATACCCACTAGGTATCGTTTCTTACCTTCTTGCTGATACTAAGTACCCAGATGCAACTAAGGCTGCAGCAGTTAAGGCATATGCAACATATGTCTTGAGCTCAAAGTGCTCAAAGGATGTTGGCGCTGCTCTTGGCTTTAGCGTTATAGACGGTGCACTTCTTAAGAAGTCACTAGCTCAGGTAGCAAAGATCGGTTCATAAGTCTCTTAAAGATCGAGGGTAGAACGGCCCGGCTCGCAGCGATGCGAACCGGGCCGTTCTTTTCTTTAGGTCTATATTCAACTCATGCAAATAAATCTTGATAAGAAGTCAGGTTTGCTCCTTGGCATCATCGCAGCGCTACTTATGATTGTGATTGTCTTATTAGTAGATAAAGTTGAAGATGATGGCCATTTAGTGGAGAGCCACTCCCAGCAGCTACAGATTGGAAACTAATGTCATCAATTGCCGAGATTGCCGCAGCCTATGAAAAGGCTACAAATGAGTTTTTAACTATTGCCACTAATGTCCCAGAATCAAAGTTAGATGTGTGCGTGGGAGAAGACTGGAGCTCACGCCAAGTTATTCATCACTGCGCCGATAGCGAAGCACAGTCTTTTGCGCGCCTCAAGCGCTTAGTTGCAGAACCTGGATCTGCTATTCAAGGTTATGACGAAGGCCTGTGGGCGAAGAACCCAACACTTGGTTACACAGATATGCCTGTAGAGACATCTATTGCTGTCTTTAAAGCAGTGCGTGCTGGTTCTTTGGAAGTTATCAAGCGCCTTGAACCAGAACAGTTAAAGAACTTTTGTGTTCACTCAGAACGCGGGGAGTTCTCTCTGCAGCGTTGGCTAGAGATCTACACCCGCCATGCCATCGAGCACGCAGATCAGATAACTAAGAACTTAGCTCTGTAGTTTCGCGCACTAGGCTGGCACACATGAAGTCCCTGGGCCCTGCCTTTAATCGCATGTGGGGCGCTAGTTTGCTAACAAATCTGGCCGATGGAGTTTTAATTGCCGCTGCTCCACTTCTTGCGGTAACGCTGACTAAAAATCCAGTTCTTATTTCAGCGATAAGTGCGTTAGTAATGCTGCCCTGGCTTTTATTTGCCATTCCGATCGGCGCGATAGTCGACCGAATTGACCGCAGGTTTTTATTAGCTGGAGCTAATTCAATACGCTTTGTTATAGCAGCCCTTATTGCCCTAGCGATTTCAACTCACACCATCACTATTTACTTACTACTTATTGCAACTTTTCTTATCGGAATTTGTGAAGTAACGGCAGATACAACATCACAATCTCTGATTCCTCAGATTCTAGATAAGAGCCAGTATGAAAAAGGCAATTCCAGATTTCAAATCTCAGAAACTGTAGTTCAAGGATTTATCGGAACTCCGCTCAGTGGCTTTCTCTATGCCGTGGCTATTTATCTACCTTTTGTCATTAACAGCGTGGGATTTTTAGTTGCAGCAGCCTTAGCTGCATCTATCCCAGTTAAGTTCTTGCAAGATATACGCATTGAAGAAAACGCTGAGAAGAAACCAGATTTTGTAGAGGATATGAGATTTGGGATTCACTACCTTTATAGCAACAAGCCTTTACTCAGACTTGTAGTAACAACTGCCAGCATTGGTGTGTGTTATTCCATGTCCACGTCCACCATCATTTTATTTATCTTAAATGAGTTAAATCTAAAACCTGCATTCTTCGGATTGGCTTTAACTATTCAAGGATCCGGAGCAATTATTGGGGCGCTATTGGCGCCCAAGCTCTCTACCAAATTTGGTCGCAGCAGAGTGATGGCAGTATGTATTTTTCTGAGTTCTCTTCTCATACTGCTACAAGGTTTATCACCCAATATCTATGTCTATATTGCTCTAGCTTTCATTGCCTCTTTCACAATAACCAACTGGAATATTCTTCTCATGGCCACCTATCAAAGTGTTATTCCGGGCCATCTCTTTGGACGCATACATGGAACGAGGCGCACATTAGTGTGGGGATTAATGCCCTTTGGATCTTTACTAGGTGGCTTCATTGCTAAAGGGGGATTGCGCCTTCCGCTATTGATTGGCGGCGCAATCGCAACAGTGATCGCACTCCTTTCATTGAGATTTCTTCTCCACGTTGGTGAAAGCGCAGCAAAAGAGGCGCTAAACAATGAGTAAAAAACTCGGTGCTTCTTATTGGAAACTATGGACTGCAACGGCTATTTCTAACCTTGGCGATGGAGTTTCAATGGTGGCCTATCCATGGCTGGCTTCTGCTGTTACTCGCTCACCTATCCTGATTGCTGCTGCCGGCTTTGCATCACGCTTGCCCTGGTTGGTTTTCACATTACATGCCGGAGTGTTAACTGATCGCTTTGATCGCAGAAAGCTCATTGTGGCAATGGATTTTATGCGGGCTTTATTGACTGTATTTGTGGGAGCAGTTGTTTATTTCAATAGAGATTCATTTCCTGCCCTAGATGAATTAACCACCATTACCAATTTGCAAACTAATTGGCCGATTTATTTCACCTTACTCATTACCGCCTTCCTCTTTGGGTTGGCTGAGGTCTTGCGTGATAACAGCGCCCAGACATTGATGCCATCGGTGGTTGATAAAGAAAACCTAGAAACTGCCAATGGCCGTATGTGGTCTGCCGAATCATTGACCAATAGCTTTATTGGACCGCCACTTGGATCACTCTTAATCGGTTTTGCAATCTTTATTCCATTTTTCTTTGATGCGGTCTCCTTCTTTTTTGCTGTTGCATTGATTGCATCTCTTAAGGGAACTTTCAAACCTTTCACTGATGATAAAGCTCGAGAGAAGATAAATTTTAGGGCAGAGATTAAAGAGGGTTATGCGTGGTTATGGGCACATCCATTACTTCGTCCCATGGCGATTATTTTGGGTTCAATGAATGGTCTGGGAACTATGGTTGGTGCAACCTTTATTTTGTTTGCACAAGAGGTATTACACACTTCTGTTTTCACTTTTGCAGTTTTAGGAACTGCTGGTGCGGTGGGCGGAACTATTGGGGGATTACTTGCACCTAAAGTCTCTGCAAAGTTAGGTAGTGGTCGATCCCTTGCCATGGTTCTTGCTGCAGCACCGATTGGTTCATTGATTATTGCTTTAACAACAACCTGGCAGGTGGTGTGGGTTGTTGTGCTTTTTGAAACCTTCTTTGCAATTTTGTGGAACACCATCACTGTTTCTCTTCGTCAAAGCATTATCCCTACGCATTTGTTAGGCCGTGTTAATAGCGTCTACAGATTCTTTGCCTGGGGATCCATTCCCATTGGAATGTTTCTCGGGGGAGGCTTAGTGAGTGCATTGACTCTTGTGCTCTCTCGCGGAAATGCTTTGCGCGCTCCCTACTTATTTGGCGTGGTCCTGGGTCTGCTCTTGTGGGCGATGGCAGCCCCGCGGCTGACTACCGCCAAAATCGAGGCGGCCCGAAAGGCGGGGTAAAAATCACCCCTTTGCCAGACCCCAAGACCTCTTTTATTACGAACATCGTTACAAATCCCACGCACAGGCAAATCCTGCCCCTGTTGCGCTAATACGCTCAATTCGGGCAGACTCTGACTACCAAAAGCGCCTATGGGGCAGGTCGACTCTCCACAGACGCTTTTACTTATCCCTCGAGGAGGATCTATGAAGTTCACACGTAGCGCAAAGTTTGCGCTTGCAGCTGCAGCAACAGCGGCGTTGGCAGTTTCACTGCTTACACCAGCACAAGCTGCAACTCGTTCAACAGTTATCTTGCATGAGACAAACTCAATTACAGGTTTGAATTGCAGCCTTTCAGCTACAAACTCAACAACTTGTTCTGCAGTTTCATACCTACAAGGTGCTGGCTTTAACTATTACAACGAAAAGAAAGAACTTATTAAGAATACGGTTTTTGGTTCATACAAAGTCACAAAGAACTCAGCAACAGATTTCCGTACATCATGGACTGTTAACCCAGGCCGTGTGTGGTCAGATGGAACTCCAATTACTGGAGAAGATCTGCTTCTGTCACACGTACTTCAAAGCAATGCCTATTCAATCGCTGCAGGTCTTGGCGATCCAGAAGGTAAGGATGCTCCAGCATTCAACGGTCTTGGATACTCAGGCGTTTATGATGCAAACATCGTTGGCGAGCCAACATTGTCTGCTGACAAGATGACTGTAACTCTTAGGTTTAGTAAGAGAATTGCTAACTGGGATCTTTACGGTCCAGGACCATCACCAGTCCACACACTTGTGTTGATGGCTGAAGGAGCTACCAAGCTTGGAACTCTTGCTGAGAATGAAGCAGCACGTGATCGCTTCATCAAGGCATTCAACAGCAAGGACAAAGCAGTACTTACAAAGATGGGTAAGGTCTGGACAGATGATTATACAATCATAACTGTTAACGACAAGACAAACCCATTACTTCTTGTAGGTAACGGCGGATTCCAAATTGATAACGCAGTTGCAAAGACATCTGTAACACTTAAGAAGAACCCTAAGTACAACTCAGGACCTGCTCTAAGCGGTTCAATTGATACAGTTGTATTCAAGTTCATCGGTGATGGAACAGCTGCTGCACAGGCACTTGCAAATGGAGAGCTAGATATCTACTCAGGTCAGGCAACTGCTGACGGTGTTGCAAAGCTCAAGGCAATCAAGAGCGTAAACGTTATTGGTAAGGACGAAGTTGCTTACGAGCACTGGGATCTTCACTATGACACAGCACCAGATGAGGCTCCATACACAGGTTTGTTCTCTGTAAAGGATGGCGCTAAGTCAAAGGCTCTACGTCAAGCATTCTTGCTTGCACTTCCTGCTGACGAAATCAATGAGAAGTTGATCGCACCTATCAACGGTGTAACTGAGCCAATTCGTTCAACATGGCTTGCTCCGGGTTCTGCTGCTTACAGCAAGCTCATTGCATCTAATGGATCTGCTTTCTACTCACGTGGAACTCAAGCATCACGTAACAAGTCTGCACTTGCATTGGTTAAGAAGTTCTATCCAAATGCATTGAAGAGCCCATTAAAGGTTCGCGTTCTTGTTCCAGGTAACAACCCACGTCGTGCCTCTGAATTTGCTCTTGCAAAGGCAAACATGGCAAAGGTTGGTTTTGATCTAGTTGGTGAAGTACGTACTGACTGGCCATCAAAGCTTGGTAACTCAGATTACGATGCTTACTTCTTCGCATGGGTTGCATCAGCTGTAACTCAGCGTCAGTCAGCTGAAGTTTTTGACTCCAATGGTGGCAACAACATTCTTGGTTATAGCAACCCAGCTGTTGATGCGATTATCGCAACACTTGATGCCCCATTAAAGGAATCAATTCTTATAGCTAAGTACATTCAGATCGAGCGTCTAACTAACGCTGATGCAATTACACGTGGTGTGTTCATTCACCCAGGTGTTGTTGCAATCAACAAGGATCTAAAGAATGTAAAGCCAGGCCCACTATCTCCAACAATGGTTTGGAATTATTGGGAGTGGACATACTAAGGAGTAATCTCCTTAGTTAGCTGTACCTATTTCAGTCCATTGGACGCCCGGAGATCACTCTTCGGGCGTCCTTTGGCTGTATAGTCAGGCAGTAATTTGAAAGTCAGTTCTTTTTGAGGGGAATACTCGAACTATGGTGGCCTTTGTTCTAAGACGGCTCGGCGTCCTAGGTGTCATTCTCTTTGGATCAAGTTTTATTTTGTATAACGTCGCCGCTATTTCAGGTGACCCAACGGCCGATCTGCGTCTTAGCACCGATCCAAACCGTGACTATCTCATTGCTTCTTTGACTCGAGAACTGCAACTAGATGTTCCACCGCCACTGAGATATTTCTTATGGCTCAAAGGTGTCTTAGGCGTCTTTATTGGAAAACCTAATTTTGGCATGGGCCGAGATGGATCAGCAGTTGCTGACTCTCTAGCCCTGGCAATTCCTGTAACACTTCGACTGGTATTTGCAGCAACTTTGTTTGCTGCCATCCTTGGAATCATGATCGGAATCGTTACAGCTCTTCGCCAGTACAGCCGCTTTGACTACTCAATGACATTTATCGCTTTTCTTCTTTTCTCTCTTCCAGTTTTTTGGGTTGCAGTTCTCTTGAAGGAGTACCTAGCAATCTCATTTAATAACTTCTTACGAGAACCTCAGATTCCGCTTGGCTGGATTATCGGCATAGGGTTAGTCAGCGGATTATTTTGGGCCTCGGTCATCGGTGGATCCCGTAAAACGTATTGGGTTACATACGCTGCCGCCTTCGCAATTTCCAGCAGCTTGGTTGCAATCTTTGGAGCAACAGGCTGGTTACTTAATCCATCCCTTGGTCCGGTAGTAATTTTGGCCCTCTCTATTGGAATTGCATTTGCTGTTACACAACTTTCAGTGGGTCTGATTAATAAGGCTGCGCTGCGAGCTTCACTGACTATGGCCGGACTTTCAGTCGTAGCTTTTTATCCAGCTAACTGGGTCTTCGATAACTATCCAGGCTCACTGAGCATCTTCCTGATGGTGTGTGTATTAATTACAACAGCGGTCTTTGTGGGACTCGCATTTTCTAAAATTGATCGAGCTCCAATTGTTCGAACTGCGATTATCACTGCAGTTCTTTCAGCCAGCTTGGTATTGCTTGATAAGTTTATGCAGACCTGGAAGCCATATATGGAGACCGATGCAATTAACTATCGCCCTGTTCCAACGGTTGGCCAGCGAAATGACATACTAGAAACCAACGATTATTGGATTTCAAGTTTGGACATTGCTACACACCTATTTTTGCCAACGCTTTCACTTACTCTGATTGGATTCGCTGGATACATCAGATTTGCTCGTGGAACGTTGCTAGAAGTTCTTAATCAGGATTACATCCGCACTGCCCGTGCAAAGGGGCTTTCAGAGCGCACTGTGATCATGCGCCATGCTTTCCGCAACACAATGATTCCTATGGCAACTATCTTGGTGGCTGACTTTGCCGGAGTAATCGGTGGAGCATTTATTACTGAGAGCGTATTTGCTTGGTCTGGAATGGGAACCTTGGCCCTACAAGGTATTCGTGGTCAAGATCTCAATCTTTTGATGGGCGTGTTCTTCATTACGGCAACGCTTGCAGTCCTTGCTAACTTCGTGGCAGATTTGTTGTATTCAGCCTTAGATCCACGCATTCGAGTAGGAAGTGGTGCGTAATGATGGCGCGTAAATCAAAGGCCAGCGTTGAGTCAACTGAAGTTCTTTCTGGTGAAAACGCAATTCAAAATAAAGAGATTGAAGGTTTAAGCCAGGGACAAATTGTTCGTAAGCGCTTTTTCCGCCACCGTGCAGCAGTTATCTCTCTTGTCACCATCATTACAATTGTCATAATGGCATTTACTGCATTGGATTTTAGATTATTTGGTATTTGGCGAGTTCCCGGCTGGTGGAAGTGGACACCAGAGGATCTACCAGATCTTCGCTTTGGTGATTGTCCAAATGACACAGTGGGTTGTCCAACAATCTCTCTACTTCCTAAGTTTTTAGGTGGACAGGGAATTGGATTGGGATCACATCCATTTGGTCAAGATGACATTGGACGCGATTTCTTTGCACTCGTCATGAAGGGCACACAACGTTCCCTCTCGGTAATGATAATTATCGGTGGAATGGCTGCAACTCTTGGAATTATTGTTGGGTCAATCTCTGGTTTCTACCGAGGCCGCATTGATGCGATTTTGATGCGCTTTGTGGACTTCATGATCACAATCCCAGTCATTATTATTGGCTCTGTTATCGGCTACCGCTATGGAAACCTGGGAGCCACATTCCTAGCTTTCTTACTTGGTTTATTTGCTTGGACTGGTCTTTCACGTCTTGTGCGCGGAGAGTTTCTTTCTCTGCGTGAGCGAGAGTTTGTCGATGCAGCCCGTGTTGCTGGAGCGACGAATAAGCGAATTATCTTTAAGCACATTTTGCCTAATGCCATTGGCGTGATTATTGTTTCTGTGACACTTTTGCTCTCAGGTGCAATTTTGCTTGAAACTGCTCTGAGTTATATTGGTTTTGGTGTGGTTCCACCAGATGTCTCACTGGGACTTCTTATCAGCCAGTATCAAGACTCTTTCACAACTCGTCCATGGCTGTTCTGGTATCCAGGTCTGTTCATTATCTCAATTGCATTGAGTATTAACTTTATTGGCGACGGTCTGCGTGATGCTTTTGATCCACGTCAGCGCCGCCGCATCTCGAAAAAAGAGCGCCAGGATTCAGCAACTGCTAGAAAGTTGGCACAAGCCGATGATTAATTTCCTAGAAAAAGGAAGCTGCTGCGCCGATGAGAATCAGAGCCGCGAAGATATACAGGCCGGTGTTATCGCTGATGATTTCAAACTCACTAGCACCAACTCCAGTGAAGTTTTTTCTTCTGATGTTAGCCATGTAAGCACAGACACCAGAGTCACTTTGAAGCGAGTCACCCACACGTCGCGCACTATCGGCTCCCGGAAAAAGATCACTCTTGTTCATTCTTCTACTGTGACGACCACTCGGCGCTGGAGCAGCCCAGGCGTAGTAAGTCCGCTCATTAATCTGGATGGACATGCTGTACTTGGTCTCGATTTCCTCAACCAGATCCCACGTAGCGGTGATCTCTTTGGTTGGGTTAACAATCTTGATACCTTCATCAAAGAGCAGAACGTAGGGCTTAAGGAAGAGCAGATAAGAACCGAATGCACCTGCGCCACAGATACCAATGGTCATCAGGATATCTCCGCCGTAGAAGAAGCTTTGAATAATAAATCCAACAAAGAAAGCGATAAGAACCCAGCCGCTAGCAATGGCGCTGCCGGGTCTGAACTTTTCGCTATTTGTCATTGCGCAAGTTTCTCACAGATGGGGTCAAGCAAATGAGTAAGCCAGTCTTAGAGATCAAAGATTTTAATGTTGATTTCTGGGTAGATGGAGTTTGGTACCCAGCTGTTATTGGTATGAATCTCTCACTTGAGCCAGGAAAAGTTACTGCAATTGTGGGTGAATCTGGATCTGGTAAATCAACCACAGCCCTTGGCTTGATGTCACTTCTGGCTTCAAATGCCCGTATGTCTGGATCTGTAAAAGTTAAAGATCAAGAGATGCTCAATGCCAAAGCTGTGACTCTGCGCAGATTTCGTGGTAAAGAAGTTGCATATATTTTCCAAGAGCCAATGACTGCTCTTAACCCTATCTACACAATCGGTTTCCAGATTATGGAAACACTTCGTAACCACTTTGATATGGGTCCAAAAGAGGCTCATGCTCGCGCTGTTGAATTAATCACCATGGTTGATATTCCAGATCCAGAGAAATCAATTGATAAATATCCTCACCAACTCTCTGGTGGTCAGCGCCAACGCGCCATGATCGCTCAAGCTCTTGCTTGCGACCCGGGATTACTTGTTGCTGATGAGCCCACCACTGCGCTAGATGTCACAGTTCAAGCTGAAATCCTAGATTTAATGCGTGGACTTAAAGACAAGCTCAACTCAGCGATTCTTCTTATCACACACGATATGGGTGTTGTTGCAGATATGGCTGATCACATCCTTGTTATGAAGGATGGAATTACTGTTGAATCTGGTACTGCTGAGCAGATCTTTAATAAGCCAACGCACCCTTACACTCAACAACTCCTTGGAGCAGTTCCAAAGCTGGGTTCTACAAAAAAGCGTGAACTTCCATATAAGGAAAGTGCTAAACCAGCACCAGTTCTCAAGTTAGAAAATGTCACCATTGAATATCCAAAGCGTGGGCGCATCCCAGCATTTGTGGCCGTTAAGAACTTTAGCCTTGAGATTTATCCAGGTGAGATCGTTGGCCTTGTTGGTGAATCAGGTTCAGGAAAAACGACTGTGGGCCGCGCGTCCATTGGTTTGCTTCCTATTAAGGAAGGCTCACTAGAAATTGTTGGCAAAGACATTAGCCATGCGACTCAAAAGGAGCTTTTCACAATTCGTCGCCACACTGGAATTGTTTTCCAAGATCCTGCCTCTTCCCTTAACCCACGTTTACCCATCGGTGAATCAATTGGTGAGCCATTGTTCTTAGCAGGCCTTGCCAAGGGTGCTGATTTAGCACGCAAGGTTGAAGAGCTACTTGATCAAGTAGAGCTTCCACGCAGTTATCGCAACCGTTACCCACATGAGCTCTCAGGTGGCCAACGCCAGCGCGTTGGTATTGCCCGTGCGCTAGCACTCACACCTGATCTTCTCATTGCAGATGAGCCAACTTCGGCGTTAGATGTTTCTGTGCAAGCAAGATTCCTTGACCTGCTGCAGGAGCTGCAGGGTAAGTTGAACTTTGCTTGTTTATTCATTAGCCATGATTTAGCTGTCGTTGACATCTTGTCTCACCGCATCGCTGTTATGCAAAATGGTGTGCTGGTTGAAGTGGGCGACCGTGATCAAATCTTGAAGCACCCTAAAAATGATTACACCCGCCGCTTGATTTCAGCTGTTCCTGTTCCAGATCCAAAGGAACAACGAATTCGTCGTGAGGCACGTCTAGCTGCAAAGAACTAGATTCTTATGGATCTAGAACTTCTGGTTTATTCACTCGACCTAGTCTCTACCTTTGCCTTTGCATTGGTGGGCGCTCGCGTTGCTGCCAATAAAGGCCTTGATTACGGCGGCATACTTCTGATCGCAGCCATTGCATCTATCTCTGGTGGAACTTTGCGCAATATCTTTATGGGACAACAACCACCCTGGATTCAACATCCCTGGTTATTTTTACCCATCATTGCAGCTGTTGTAATCACGATTGCAATCGGAAAGAAACAAGAAGTGGGTCGCTTTGCACTTTCCCTAGACACGCTAGGTCTTGCAGTGGCAACGGTCTCTAGTGCCCAGTTTGCTCTCACCCACGACGCCCCTGTTTTGGGCGCCCTGGTATTGGCAATTGTTGGCGCAGTATCTGGGGGATTGTTTAGAGATATTTTGTGCCAAGTCCAGCCTGTTCTGCTGCACCGTGAAACTATTGGAACAAGCGCCCTAGCTGGAGCTATTTTCTATATTGCGATGACTTCACTTGGAATCAATGAGGCCATCACGGCGCTGGTCTCTGGCCTGGCTGTTGTGGCAGTTCGTGAAATCTCTATTAAGTTCAATTGGAACCTGCCTAAAGTAATTTCGCGATAGAAGAGTTAGTCCCGGGCTTGGCCGCTGCGGTGTTTATAGCGGCCCATGAAATCAGCTTTCATTTCGGCAAAGTTGCCATCCAATAACGCCTGTCGCATCTGATCAACCAAGCGCACAATAAAGCGCTCGTTATGGATTGTGGCTAGCGTTGCAGCGATGATTTCTTTACCGCGGAATACATGGTGCATATAAGCCCGTGTGTAGTGCGCACACGTGTAACAGTCACATTCATCGTCAATGGCCGTGAAATCGCGCTTATAGGCGCTATTAGATAGGTTAAAACGCCCTTCCATCGTATACACAGCACTTGTGCGTGCAATTCTGGATGCTAATACGCAATCAAATGTATCTATGCCGTTTTCAACTCCAACAAAGAGATCTTCAGGAGCGCCGATACCTAGCAAATGCTTTGGTTTGTTTTCAGGCAGTACTTGATTGACCCAGGAAACGATTGTTCCCAATGATTCTTTATCTAAGGCCCCACCAATACCAAAGCCATCAAAGGATTGCCCCGATGAAACAAGGCCGCCTAAATCTGCCGCAGCTTTCTTGCGTAAGTCTTCATATTGAGCCCCTTGGATTACTCCGAAAAGGGCTTGGTAGGCCTTAGTGGATCGCGCCTCGGTTAAGCGCTTGTGTTCATCCAAACATCGCACGGCCCAGGCCAAAGTTCTATCCATCGCCAGCTCTTGGTAGCCGCGGGTGTTATGCAAAGTCGTGCACTCATCGAAGGCAAAGATGATGTCGGCCCCAATTTTATGTTGGACCTGCATTGAAACTTCAGGGGTGAAACGGTGCATCGAGCCATCTATGTGGGATTTAAAAGTCACTCCTTCATCATCAACATGGGCCAGACGTTCTTTGTTATCTGCAATAACGTCATCTCGGCGAAATGTTTGGGCATCCATCGCCAATACTTTTTTAAATCCCACACCGAGGGATAGAACTTGAAAGCCGCCAGAATCTGTAATTGTTGGACCGGGCCAGTTCATGAACTGGCCAAGACCCCCGGCCTCATCTAAGAGATCTGCGCCGGGTTGTAGATAGAGGTGGTAGGCATTTGCAAGGAGAGCTTGTGCCCCAAGATCTGCCATCGCCTCTGGCAGAACAGATTTAACGGTGGCCTTTGTTCCAACCGGAATAAAAGCTGGGGTTTGGATCACACCGTGGGGAGTGGTGATAGTTCCAACGCGGGCCAGAGAGCCTGCTTTGCTGGCTTTAATATCAAAGGAGAAACCCGTACTCAATGGTTCACCTTTCTAGAAATTAAAAGTAGTTGAAGCTTCAACTGTTAGCGTAGACTTAAAACTATGGCAGGTGAAAACGCTACCGCACCACGATGGCTCAATGCTGCCGAAATGAAGGCCTGGCGCCGTTACATCATCACCAGCCGTCGCTTATTAGAGGCGCTAGATACTGATTTAGATGCTCATGATTTATCAATTTCAGATTATGAAATCTTGGCTCAACTCAGTGATGCCCCTGATCGAAAAATGCGAATGAGTGAGCTAGCCGATATTGCCTTGCTATCGCGCTCGCGCTTATCGCATCGAATGAAAGTGATGGAGAAGGCTGGTTGGGTAAAGCGCGAGGCATGCCCATCAGATAAACGTGGCTACTTTGCTGTGATGACAACCAAGGGCTGGAAAGCGATTGTGGCTGCGGCCCCAGATCATGTGGAGAGTGTGCGCTCCCGATTCGTTGATCATTTATCAAAGGCTGATCTAGAAGTAATAGCAACGATTTTTGCTCGGGTGGAAGAGTCACTTCGCAAAGATGGAAGTAATGAATAATCAATAAAATTGCATAAAAAAACCCGCCACATAAAGTGGCGGGGGTTTTTTTTTTTTTTTTTTTTAAAAAAAAAAAAAAAAAAAATTAAAAAAAAAACCCCGCCACATAAAGTGGCGGGTTTTTTTAATTGCTAATTACTTCTTAGCTGCCTTCTTGCGACGGCGCTTCTTTGGAGCAGCAGCTGCTGCTGCCTTCTTCTTACGACGCTTTGGAGCAGCTTTCTTAGCTGCTGCCTTCTTGCGGCGCTTCTTTGGAGCAGCCTTCTTAGCTGCTGCCTTCTTGCGGCGCTTCTTTGGAGCAGCCTTCTTAGCTGCTGCCTTCTTGCGGCGCTTCTTTGGAGCAGCCTTCTTAGCTGCTGCCTTCTTGCGGCGCTTCTTTGGAGCAGC